>OIED01000307.1_pt1 | contig 29954 bp, 28 predicted proteins | sample 1581771 | NCBI WGS metagenome assembly OIED01 (sample SAMEA3882546, study PRJEB24775) | human gut metagenome | biome: human-associated habitat; feature: intestine environment; material: feces | place: Netherlands | collected 2009/2010 | reverse complement strand
CCGCAGCCGCCGGAGCGGTGCTTAAGCCGTAAGGCGGGAATTATGCGGTATTGCCTAAAGAAGCGTTCAGAGAAATAAGAGAGGGAAACACTGTAACATGGCACAATCTCGTTCCGGTAAAAAATCAACAAAGAACTCCTCCGGGAAAAAGAGCACCGCCTCCTCCCGCGGCGCAGGCCGCAGCAGCACCGGGCGCTCCACATCCGCGCGCAGCAGTGCGGCCTCCCGCAGCCGTCAGCCGTCCCGCCGTGCCCAGCGCCGCGCCGAGACCCCGAACCTGGCCCGCAGCATCCTGCTGGTGGGGCTGGGTCTGCTTTGCGTTGCGCTCGTGCTTGTGCCCGGGCAGAATCTTTGGCGCACGCTGCGCAGCTGGTACTTTGGCGTTTTCGGTATCACGACCTATCTGGTCGGACCGTTCCTGCTGTACCTGGCCTACCTGCTGGCCACCGGCTACCGCGTCGCGCTGTTTGCGGGCAAGGTATCGCTGATGGGCGTGCTCTGCGCCAGCGTGCCGGTCATCTTCTCCAAACTTAATATTGAGAACCTCAAGGTCGGGGAGATCGTCAAGATGCTCTTTACCCGCGGCGGCACCTACTTCTGGGAGGGCGGCGTCCTCGGTGCGCCCATCGGTGCCACGCTGCTGGCGCTGTTCGGGCGTCCCGCCTCCAACATTATCATGCTGCTCATCTTCCTGCTGGGGCTGATGTTCTTCTTTGCCATCACCCCCGCGGACGTCGTTCTGTTTGTAGACGGCCAGTACAAGACCCTGCAGGCCAAGCGCGAGGAGCGCGCCGCAGCCGAGCACGCTTACGACACCCGCCTGTTTGACCAGGAGCCTGAGGAGGAGAGCGTCGAGAATCTGACCGGTGCGCTGCCGGACAGCAGCCGCCCGCACCATCCGGTTTACGACGTCATCGCGGACACGAGCCGTTTCCCGAAGCAGACTCCGCCCGCCCCGCAGCGGCAGGCAGCCTACACACCCCCCGTGACACCTGCTGTGCCCGAGGCACCGTTTGCCGCCAAGCCCGCCGCCCAGACCCATGCGTCGTTTGACGTGGATCTTGGCCCCAGTGCAGGGGAAAACGTCCGCCAAAAGGCCGTCAGCGATGACCCGCTGAAGCCGGTCAGCATCGGCCCGGGCGGCACGTTCGGTATGGATCCGCTGTCCAACCGGGCCAACAGCACACTGCGCCACACCCAGCCCCAGCCTGCTCCCGCACCGAAGGAGGATTTTGAGCTGCAATTGCAGCCTGCCTCAGAGCCTGTCGCGCCGGTGTACAGCACCCCGCTGACCCCGGTCACGCCCGCGCCCGCCGCACAGGCGTCCCCCGCGCCGCAGGACGAGCTGGATGCGCTCATCAACCGCGCTGTCAGCGGCCACGCGCCTTACTATACGCCGCAGGAGGTCAGTGCCGAGACAACGCTGGATCTGCCGCAGCCTACCGAGTTTGAGACCCCGCTGACGCCTGTCCCGCAGGAGCCCAAATTTGACACGCCTCTCATTCCCGTGGAGGACGAGCCCGAGCCGATCCCTGTCGAACTGCCGCAGCTGGATATGACAGGCCGTGTGCAGGGCGATACGATGGTCCTTTCTCCGGCTGATCTTGCTGCACAGATGGCCGCAGACGCTGCGCCGCTGGGTACGCCCGCCCCCGCAGCTGTGCCCGCCGCACCGGAGGCCCCCGCTGTTTCCGCCCCGATCCCGACACTGGGCGGCAGCTTCAGCGATACCGGCAGTGCGGTCAGTGCTGCCTGGCAGTCCGGGCGCTCTGTCTCCGAAATGCTGGATGATATGCTGGCCGAGACACCCGCCGCCCCTGCCCAGCCTGTTGTTGAGGCTCCGGCCCCGGCAGCCGATTCCTACACCGCCGCACCGGCTGCCGCCCCGCAGCCGTACCAGTCTGCCCCTGCCATGACCCGCCCTGCGGCGGAAACGACCCAGAGCAGCTTCACTGTGCCCCGGCAGGGGGAGGCTGCCCGCGTGCAGGTCAGCACCGCTGTCGGCAACTCTGCCGGTGCGCCCATCCATACGCCGCCCTGTGCGGCCAAGGCCGACCCCAATGCCATGCGTCTGCCCACCTCGGAGGAGCAGCCGCCGGAGCCCTACTGCTATCCGTCGCTGAATCTCTTTAACGCCACGCGCCCCGACGACGAGGCCGGGGCCGCCCGCGAAATGAAGAAAAACGCGGACATTCTGGTCAACACGCTGGACAGCTTCGGCGTCAAGACGACGATGCTCGACATCTGCCGCGGCCCGTCCGTCACCCGGTATGAGCTGCAGCCCCAGGCCGGTATCAAGGTCAGCCGCATCACAAGCCTGGCCGACGACATCGCCCTGAACCTGGCCACCGCGGGTGTGCGCATTGAAGCGCCCATCCCCGGCAAGCCCGCCGTCGGCATCGAGGTTCCGAACAAGATCCGCTCCACCGTCAACATCCGTGCAGTCTTTGAATCCCAGAATTATATCAACATGCGCAGCCCGCTGACGATGGCTCTCGGCAAGGACATTGCCGGTACGGCGCAGGTCGCAGATCTCTGCAAGATGCCCCATCTGCTGATTGCCGGTTCCACTGGCAGCGGTAAATCCGTCTGCGTCAACTCCATTATCATCAGCTTCCTGTTCCGCTCCGGCCCCGAGGATGTCAAGCTCATTCTGATCGACCCGAAGGTCGTCGAGCTGGCCGAGTACAACGGCATTCCGCACCTGTTGATGCCCGTCGTCACCGAGCCGCGCAAGGCTGCCGGTGCGCTGGGGGCCAGCGTGGCCGAGATGGAGCGCCGCTACAAGCTCTTTGCCGAGAACAACGTCCGCGAGATCAAGGCCTACAACAAGCTGGCCGCCCAGACCGGCATGGAGCACCTGCCCTATATCGCCATCGTCATTGACGAGCTGGCCGACCTGATGATGGTCGCGGGCAAGGAGGTCGAGGACTATATCTGCCGCATCGCGCAGAAGGCCCGCGCTGCCGGCATCCACCTGATCGTTGCGACCCAGCGCCCCAGCGTGGACGTCATCACCGGCCTTATCAAGGCCAACATCCCCAGCCGTATCGCCTTTGCCGTTTCCAGCCAGATCGACAGCCGCACCATTCTGGACAGCGGCGGCGCCGAAAAGCTGCTGGGCAACGGTGATATGCTCTTCCTGCCCGTCGGCGCGTCCAAGCCCGTGCGTGTGCAGGGCACCTTCGTGACCGATGAGGAGATCGGCGCGGTGCTGAGCTTTATCAAGTCCACCTCTACCGCCCAGTACGATGAAGAAATGATTGCCGAAATGGAGCGCCGTGCCGTTGCCGAAAAGGGCAGCAAGAAGGGCGGCGACGATGACGGAGACGGCGGCGGTGCACTGGATGCTATGTTTGAGCAGGCTGTTGAGTGCGTTATTGAGGCCGGACAGGCCAGCACCAGCCTTTTGCAGCGCCGCTGCAAGCTGGGCTACGCCCGCGCCGCCCGCATCATGGACCAGATGGAGCAGGAAAAGATCATCGGCCCCTATGAGGGTGCCAAGCCCCGCGCCGTGCTTGTGACCAAGGCCGAGTGGGAGGAGCGCAAGCTGAACGGCCAGTATGACGGGTAAGCGCTTTGCCCGCCTGGCCGCGGCGGTTGCCGTCTGCTTGTTGGTGCTTGCCGCGTTCGTCGTCCAGCTTTTGGGCGGCAGGGGCAGCGTTCCCGGCTGGCAGCAGCTGCGCGCCGCGCTCGGCGTACCGCTCCAAACCGAGGAAAGCGCTCCGCAGACTGCGGACGGCAGCACCGTCGTGTATGTGCTGGATGTCGGGCAGGGCGATGCCGTGCTGCTTTGTCAGGACGGTGCGTACTGCCTGATCGACACCGGTCCCGTCGAGGCTGAGGACGCGCTGCTCTATGACCTGGACGTGCTGGGTGTGCCGTCGCTTGACTATCTTGTGCTGACCCATCCCCACGCAGACCACACCGGCAACGCCCGCGCGGTGCTGCGCACCCTCCCGGTCAAGACCCTGCTGCTGCCGCTGTGGCAGCCCACGGCGGATGAGACCGCCGACTGGCCGCGCCATCTCGCAGAGCTGGCCGCCGACAGCGGAGCAGAAATTCTCACAGCAGAAGCCGGAGAGGAATACCCGCTTGGCAGCGGCAAGCTGCAAATTTTGCAGGGCGGCAGCGAGGATGCCGACAGCGTCAACGATGCCTCGCTCTGCACGCTGTTCACGGCGGGCGATTTCCGCTTTCTCGATACCGGCGACGCAGAGGCAGACGCCGAGCAGCGTCTGGTCGATACCTACGGCCCGACCCTGCATGCCACTCTTTTCAAGGCGGGGCATCACGGGTCCTACACCTCCAACAGCCCGACCTTTATGCAGGCAGTCCGGCCCGAGGCCGTGGCCGTCAGCTGCGGGCTGCACAACGATTACGGCCATCCGCACCGCGCTGCCCTGCAAAATTACGCAGAGGTCGGTGCCGAGGTATGGCGCACTGACCTGGAGGGCAGCCTCACCTTCATCTGGCAGAACAACACCCTCAACGTGGAAACTTCCGCGGACTCCGCCGATTTTGCGGCGTAAAAATAAGGAGTAGAAAATGACGATTACGGAACAGTTCAAAGCCAAACGCTGCGTTTTCTCTATCGAATGCTTCCCGCCGAAACAGACCACCCAGATGGATAAACTCAAGGACACCCTGCGCCAGATGCAGGCCATGGACCCCGGCTTCATCAGCGTCACCTTCGGTGCGGGCGGCTCCGCGGGCGGCGTCTCCACCGCGGAGGTAGCCGACTACATTCAGAACGAGCTGCATGTCCCCACGCTGGCGCACCTGATCTGCATGGGCAACGACGAGACCCGTGCAGCGGAGATTTTGGATCAGCTGGAATCTGTCGGCGTCCGGGATGTGCTGGCCCTGCGCGGGGACCGCACCCCGTCCCGCCCGGACAGCCCCGACTTCAAACACGCCAGTGACCTGACGTCCTTTATCAAATGGAAGAAGCCGGAATTTTCCGTTCACGGTGCCTGCTACCCGGAGGGCCACCCCGAGGCCGACAGCCTGCTGCATGACGTTGAGAACCTGCGCATCAAGCAGGCCGCTGGTGCCGAGCACCTGCTGACCCAGCTTTTCTTTGACAACATGCACTTTTACCGCTTTCTGAATCTGGCACGCCGCGCAGGCATCACGCTGCCGGTCTCTGCCGGTGTCATGCCCATCGTCAAGCGCAGCCAGATCGAACGCACCGTTTCGCTTTCTTCGGCCAGCCTGCCGTCTGAGTTCACCCGTATGATCTCCCGCTATCAGGACGACCCGGCCAGCCTGTACGACGCCGGTATCGACTACGCCGTCAGGCAGCTGCGCGACCTCATTGAGGGCGGCGCAGACGGCATCCACCTGTACGCAATGAATGACGCCGCCGTGGCCGCGAAGGTCTACGACGGCATCAGGGATCTGCTGTAATGGAGTGCCGCAAGCCCGCCGCCATTGACCGCGCCACGGCGCTGCGCTACATGGGTGCGTCCGGCTGGACGCCCGATGCCGCCACCGCGGCCCTGCTGGACAAGGCCGAGCAGACCGTGCTGACCGCTGCTGCGCCGCGTGCGGTGTACCGCCGTCTGCCGCGCACCGCCCTGCCGCTGGAAAACTGCGGCAGCGACCTGACGCGCCATCTGCAGGGCTGCGACGAGCTCCTTCTGCTGGCAGCGACCCTCGGGGCCGAGGTGGACAAGCTTTTGCGCCGCATAGAACTGACTGACATTGCCCTGGCCGCCGCGGCAGACGCGCTGGCCTCGGTACTTTTGGAACAGGTCTGTGACGAGCTGGAGAACGAAATACGCACTCAGATCGAGGCGCAGGGTGTCTTTATGACCGGGCGCTACGCGCCGGGCTACGGTGACTGCCCGCTGGAGCTGAACGACGCGCTCTGCCTTGCGGCGGACACGGTGCGCGGCTGCGGCCTGGCCGTGACGCCCCAGCACCTTTTGACCCCCCGCAAGAGTACCACCGCCATTTTAGGCATTGCCGACCATCCCGTGACCGGCACCCGCGCAGGCTGTGCGACCTGCCATTTAAAGGAGACCTGCTCGTTCCGCAAGCGCGGCACGACCTGTTTCACACAAGACTGATAGGGGAGAAGCGTATGCAGATTCGTGAAGTTTTTGACCGCAAGCGGTTTGTTTTTCTGGACGGCGGCATGGGCACCCAGCTGCAGGCACGCGGTCTGCAGCCCGGGCAGAAGCCCGAGCTCGCCGCGCTGGAAATGCCGGAGGTCTTAACGGCCATCCACACTGACTACGCCAACGCGGGCGCGGATATTCTGCTGGCAAATACCTTTGGTGCCAACGCCAAGAAACTGACCGGCTGCGGCCACACGGTGGAGGAGGTCGTTTCCGCTTCCATCGCCTGTGCGCGCAAGGCCGCCGAGACCACCGGCGCGTGTGTAGCGTTGGACATCGGCCCTCTGGGTGAGCTGCTCGTCCCCGCGGGCACGCTGGCGTTTGAGGATGCCTACAATGAGTTTGCACAGGTCATCCGCGCCGGTGCGGCGGCAGGGGCTGACCTCGTCTTTTTGGAGACGATGACCGATCTGTATGAGCTGAAGGCCGCCATCCTCGCCGCCAGGGAAAACTGCGATCTGCCTGTTTTCACCTCAATGAGCTTTGAGAGCCGCGGGCGCACCTTCACGGGCTGCACCGTCGAAAGCTACGCCGTCACGGCAGCGGGTCTCGGCGCGGACGCCGTGGGCATCAACTGCTCACTTGGCCCCAAGGAGATTCTGCCCTTCGCGCAGCGCCTCTGCCGCAGCGTGCCCGCAGGTGTTCCGGTCTTTGTCAAGCCGAACGCCGGTCTGCCGAACCCCGACGGCAGCTACAATCTCGACCCGGATGAATTTGCCGCCGAGATGAAGGAGTACGCCGCCATCGGCGTTTCGATGGTCGGCGGCTGCTGCGGCACGACGCCCGCGTTTATTGCCAGGCTGCATGAGAACTTCAGCCCGCTGACCCCGGCTGACAAGATCCCCATCCGCCGCAGCTGTCTGTGCACGCCGGTCCGCTTTGTGGAGGTCGACGGCATCACTGTGGTGGGGGAGCGCATCAATCCCACCGGCAAAAAACGGCTGCAGCAGGCCCTGCAGGACGGCGACAGCGCCTACCCCTGCACTCAGGCTGTGGCCCAGGCCGAGGCCGGTGCGCAGGTGCTCGACGTCAACGCGGGCCTGCCCGGCATCGACGAGGCCACCACGCTGGAGCAGCTTGTCAAGGATTTGCAGGCCGTCACCGACCTGCCGCTGCAGCTCGACTCCTCGAATCCAGAGGCCCTGTCCCGTGCGCTGCGCATCTACAACGGTAAGCCCATCGTCAACTCGGTCAACGGTGAGCCGGAGACGTTGGAAAAGATTCTGCCGCTCTGCAAAAAGTACGGTGCCGCCGTCGTCGGCCTGGCGCTGGACAAGGGCGGTATCCCGCCGACAGCCGAGGGCCGCTTTGCGATTGCTCAACGCATTGTCGCCGCTGCCAACGCCGCCGGTATCCCGAATGAGGACATCTACATTGACTGCCTGACGCTGACCGCCAGCGCCCAGCAGGAGGGTGCCGTCCAGACGCTGGAGGCTCTGTCCCGCTGCAAGCATGAGCTGGGCGTGCGCACTGTGCTGGGCGTGTCGAACATCAGCTTCGGCCTGCCGTGCCGCGGCTACCTGAACACAACGTTTTTGACGATGGCCATGTCTGCCGGGCTCGACCTTGCCATCATGAATCCCAACACGCCGGAAATGATGGCTGCCGTGCGCGCCTACCGCGTGCTGACCTCGCAGGATTTGCAGAGCACCGACTACGTTGCCGCCTATGCCGATGTGCAGATCCAGACGACGCAGACGAGCAAGTCCGCCGCCACCGTGGCCGAGGTCTGCGCCGCCGCACCGGGCGGGGACGCCCTGTTTGAGGCTGTGCGCCGCGGCCTGAAGGCCGAGGCCCGCGCCGCCGCGGACGCCGCGCTGACAATGCGCGAACCGCTGGACGTAGTGAATGTCTCACTGATCCCCGCACTGGACGCCGTGGGCGACGGCTTTGAGAAAGGCGCGGTATTCCTGCCGCAGCTTTTGCAGGCCGCCACCGCCGCGCAGGCTGCGTTCGAGGCCATCAAGGCCAAAATTGCCGCCTCCGGCCAGGCGCAGGGCAGTAAGGGCAAGATCGTCATTGCCACAGTCAAGGGCGATGTGCATGACATCGGCAAGAACATTGTCCGCGTCATCCTCGAAAACTACGGCTATGACGTGCTCGACCTCGGGCGCGACGTTGACCCCGAGCGTGTCGTAGAGGCCGTGCGCCAGACCGGCGCAAAGCTCGTCGGCCTGTCGGCCCTGATGACGACCACCGTCCCCAATATGCAGGCCACGATCGAGGCCCTGCATGCCGCGCACCTTGACTGCAAGGTCATGGTCGGCGGCGCGGTGCTGACGCCCGACTACGCCCGGGACATCGGTGCCGACTACTACTGCAAGGACGCCAAGGCCAGCGCTGATTTGGCCAAGCAGCTTTTAGGCTGATTATATAGAGCCGCGTTTCACGAAGAAACGCGTTTTTTTGCACAATTGTAAAATCTTACCTTTGTCAGCAAATCACCATTGCAGGGAAGTTCCAATTGATGTATAATAGTTGTGTTTACTGTTTTTGGACATTTTCCTTTATTTGTCTGTTTTAGGAGCGTATCTTTTGAAGCACATAGCCAAAATCGCAGCGTTCACCGCGATTTTTCTGATTATAAATCTGATTTTCTGCGGCTTTATGCCGCCCGATAACGGTTCCAGCCTTGACATGTGGCGCAGCTACCACCAAAAGCAGTCCATTGACATTGCCGTCATTGGCTCTTCGCTGGCTTCCTGCGCCCTGCCCGAAGAAGAACTCGCCGCCGCAACAGGGGAGACCGTTGCACTGATGGCAACAAACTCCCAAAGCTTGGATATGTCGCAGATCGCGCTGGAGACCCTGCTTCGGGAGCATTCTCCCCGGTATGTGATCCTTGTCATGGATCTGACCAACATGACAGGCAAACCCTATGCCAAAGCCCAAAAGGCTTTTTTATATGCAGAGCTGCAGAGGGATTCCTGGAAGGATAAGCCCGCTGACCTGCTGCGCTACATGACCAGCCGTGATAACTTTACAGGTGCAGATTCCCTGAATGCGCTTTTTCCCTGGCAGAGCGGCAGCTGGCCCACCGACTGGCCCGCTACGATCCAACAGAAATGGAATGCCGTACTGAATCGTCTGCCGCATCGGCGCGGTGCGGCCCATGCCCAGCCGGAGGATACCGCAGTCATCAACTTTGACACTGTCGGCGCGGTGAACACCTGGAACCAGAACGCCCACGATTTTAGCGCGCAGCACATTGAGGAGCTGACCTCCATGCTGCAGCTCTGTCAGGAGAACGGCACACGCCTTTTGCTCATCAGTGCGCCCAAGACCACGCTGGATGTCGTGAGCTACGAGACGTATTTTGACGACTACGCCTACTTCAAGCAGCTGGCAGCACAGTATGGGGCTTCCTATTATGACTTTAACCTTGCAAAGCCGGAGCTGTTTGAGAACAAAGAGCCTGACTATCACAAGGATTTCACCCACATGAATGCTGCCGGCGGGCATGCGTTCAGCCTCAGCATGGCAAAGTTTCTTGCTATGCTGGACGCCGGGCAGGATGTGGAATCGTTGTTCGAGACGCCGTCAGAATATCTGGCCGCCGTAAACTATATCACCAACGTCTACATGACGCCGGAGGTTCACCCGGACAAGATTTTGCTGCTGGCCGGTTCCTACCACGGTCCGTCCGTACAGGCTGAATACGAGTTCTGGGTCAAAGCGCCGGGGGAGAGCGAATACAGCCGGTTTTCCGCGTATTCTAGCCGCTCCTGGACCGAGTACGCAGCGGCGGAGCACGGCACCTACCAGTTCCGCGTGAATGCCCGTATTGTTGGTTCTTCCGCCGATTTTGAGCGATATTATGAATGTTCTGTCGATTTTTAATTTTGTGGATGGTGTAGTGTGGAAATCTATTCCCTGAGTTTCTTCCTGCTGGTCAGCGTTGGACTCATTTTATATTATACTGTTTTCAGCCGCTGCCAATGGATCTGCCTGCTGGGGTTGAGCCTGCTGTTTTTTACCGCCAGCGGCTGGAAGGGCCTTGTTTTTCTGCTTTTCACTGCGTTGACGATCTGGTTCGGCGGCTTGCAGCTGGCAAAGCTGGAGGCCGATTCCGCCGCGCGGCGAAAGGCTCCGGGCATAACCAAGGACGAAAAAAAGGCCATCAAAGCACAGGCGATGCGCCGCAAAAAATGTCTTGTTGCTGCTGTGCTGACTGCCAACTTTCTTGTGCTTGGCTACTTCAAATACTGGTCCTATTTTGCGGAGCTGCTCTCCGGTGCATTTTCGGCCACAGCGCCGTCCTCACTGGGGCTGGTCATGCCGCTTGGCATCAGCTTTTACACGTTTCAGGCCGTCGGTTATCTGATTGACTGCTACCGTGGTCGGCACCCGGCAGAGAAAAACTTCGTCCGCTTTCTGCTTTTCATCAGCTTTTTCCCGCAGCTGATCCAGGGCCCCATCAACCGCTACGGAGAGATGGCCCCGCAGCTCACCGCCCGTCACATCTGGAACTGGGAGCGTACCAAACGTGCACTGTTCCTGTTTCTGTTCGGCGCAATGAAGAAATATGCCATCGCAAACCTGACCGCCCCGACGATTGCCGCCATCCTCGACGGCAATGACCCCAAGCTGGCCGGTTCTATGGCACTGCTGGCCATTTTGCTGTACTCGCTGCAGCAGTATGCAGATTTTTCCGGCGGCATTGATATGGTATTGGGTGTTGCGCAGCTGTACGGCATTGAGATGATGCCCAACTTCCGGCAGCCGTATTTTTCTACCTCGCTGGGGGATTTCTGGCGGCGCTGGCATATTTCGCTGGGTGCGTGGATGCGTGATTACCTGTTCTATCCCTTTGCACTGACCAAGCCGATGCAGCGCTTCGGCAAGTGGGCCACATCGCATTGTGGCAAGCATTTTGGCCGTGTGCTGCCCGCTGCAGTCGCCAACCTGCTTGTGTTTGCCGTGGTCGGCATCTGGCACGGCCCGCAGGCGCACTACCTTGCCTGGGGTCTGTATAACGGTCTTGTCATTGCGCTGGCTGACCTGCTGGAGCCCGCTTTCAAAAAGCTCAACACGGCGCTGCACATTCCTACCGAAAGCCGCGGCTGGCACGTTTTTCGCATCGTACGGACCTTTATCATCGTCAACATCGGCTGGTACTTTGACCGCAATGAGTTTGTGCAGGGGTGCATCTACCTGCGCAACACCTTTACAGATTTCAATTTGTCCGCATTGGCCGCGAATGCACCCGGCGCTTTCGCGGCAGTCTCCGGCCCTGCCTGGGGGCTTGTCATCATCAGTACCCTTCTGGTCTTTGCCCATAGTGTGCTGAAGGAACAAGGCCGCGACCCTTACGCAGAGGTACAGCGGCTGCCGCTTGCGCTGCGCTGGGGTTTATACTATCTTGTTATTTTCATGGTACTCCTCAGCTTTATCTGCGTCAATGAAACCGTTGGTTTCCTCTATGCCAACTTTTAAGAAAAGAGCTTTCTATGCAAACAAACATTCTGGACTGGCTTGAAGCCACGTCCGCCCGCTGCCCGGATGCCCCCGCTGTGGGGGATGACCAGACAGACTGTACCTGGGCACAGCTGGCCGACACGGCCCGCCGCGCCGGCAGCTTTCTGGCGTCCCGTACGATGCCGCGCCGCCCGGTGGCATTTTACCTGGAAAAATCCGTTTCCGCCTTTGCTGCCATGCTTGGCACAGTCTACGCGGGCTGCTGCTACTCGGTGCTTGACACCCGCCAGCCCGCTGCCCGCACTTTGCAGGTATTGGATACTTTGACCCCTGCACTTCTTGTTACGGACGAGGCCCACGCTGCCGCAGCCGCCGCGCTGGGGTACAGCGGGCAAATCATCCGGCTTGACGATCTGCTGGCCGCACCCGCGGACGCTGCCCTGCTGGCAGCCCGCCGCCGTCAGGCTGTGGACGTTGACCCTCTGTATATCAACTTCACAAGCGGAAGCACCGGTGTGCCAAAAGGCGTCACCGTCAGCCACCGCTCGGTGCTGGATTTTATCCCGCAGTTTGCCGAAATTTTCGGCATCACACAAAACGATATTCTGGGCAATCAGGCTCCCTTTGACTTTGACGTTTCGGTCAAAGACCTGTACACGGCACTGTACACGGGGGCTAAGGTGCAGATCATCCCGCGCGCTTATTTCAGTCAGCCCACAAAACTCATGGACTATCTGGCAGACCATGAGGTCACCATACTTGTCTGGGCCGTCAGTGCCATGTGCTTTGTCTCCATCATGAACGGCTTTAGCTACCGTATCCCTTCCCACGTGCGGCAGGTATTGTTCAGCGGCGAAGTCATGCCCATCAAGCACCTGATGAAGTGGAAGTCCGCTCTGCCGCACGCCCGGTTTGTGAACCTCTACGGCCCGACAGAGATTACCTGCAACTGCACCTACGCCATTTTGCCGGACCGCGATTTTGCTCAGGATGAGGCGCTGCCCATCGGACGCGCGTTTCCCAACGAGAAGGTCTTTCTGCTGGACGAGAACGACGCCCTTGTCACCGTGCCCGGGCAGGCAGGGGAGATCTGCGTTTCCGGTACGGCGCTTGCCCTCGGCTACTATGCTGACCCTGTGCGCACAGCGCAGGCCTTTACCCAGAATCCGCTGAATACCAACTGGTATGAGCGTATTTACCGCACCGGCGATCTGGCCCGCTACGACGAAAGCGGCAGCCTGTATTATATTGGCCGCCGGGATTTCCAGATCAAGCACATGGGACACCGCGTAGAGCTTGGCGAAATTGAAGCTGCCGCTATGCGCTGCGACGCCGTGACCCGTGCCTGCTGCACGTTTGATGCCGAACGCCAGCGGCTCCACCTGTTTTACACGGGCAGCTGTGAGAAAGCCGCCCTGCTGGCTGCGCTGAAAGAAAGTCTGCCGCCTTTTATGCAGCCGAATACTGCTGTGCAGCTGGACGAGATGCCGCTGAATAAAAACGGCAAAATTGACCGCACGGCACTGGCTGCCCTGACGAAAAAAGGAGCCCATAAATGACCGACGCTTCTTTACAAAAAATTACTGCCACCTACGGCACACCGACGTTTGTCTTTGACACTGACGCTTTGCAGGCCCGCGTGCGCGCTATTCAGGCAATCTGGGGCAGGGAAATCGACCTTTGCTATTCTATCAAAGCCAACCCATTTCTGCTGCCTGCCATGATGCAGGTCACTGCGCGGCTGGAAGTATGCAGTCCCGGAGAGCTTTCGCTCTGCGAGAGCCTGCATGCTGCGGATGCACGTGTTATCTATTCGGGTGTTAATAAGACGCCCGTGGATATTGCCCGCGCCGTGGCCGACGGCGTCGGCACCTGCACAGCGGAATCTCTGCTGCAGGTCCGTTATCTGCAGGATGCTGCACGCAAGGCCGCCAAACGGCTGCCTGTGCTGCTGCGGCTGAACGCGGGCAGTCAGTTCGGCATGTCAAAGGAAGACCTTTTCACCGCATTGGCGCATCGCAGGGAAACACCTGATCTGGAGTTTATCGGCATTCACTACTTTGTCGGGACCCAGCGCAAAAAGCTGGTCAATCAGCAAAAAGAGCTGGCCATGCTGCGGGAACTGTACGCTGAAATTGAGCAGACCTTCGGCCTGCGTCTACCGGAACTGGAATACGGCCCAGGGCTGGCGGTGCCGTATTTTGACGGCGACGATTTTACCGACACACTGTCCCCGGCCAAAGACCTTGCGCCAGCACTGCGCGAAGTCAGCAGCTGGGTCCATCTGACCGTTGAGATGGGCCGCTTTTACACCGCCGAATGCGGTTATTACCTGACCACCGCCATGGACTGCAAGGACCACGGCGGGCAGCACTACTGCATTGTGGACGGTGGAATGAACCACCTGAATTATCTTGGCCAGATCATGGGTATGAAACGCCCGCATCTGCGCCATTTTGCTGCCCGGGCAGCTTCCGTACAGGACTGGACACTTTGCGGCAGCCTTTGTACTACGAACGATGTTCTTGTGCGCAGTATGCCGCTGGCCGGACTATGCCCCGGCGACCTGCTTGTTTTTGAAAACACCGGTGCCTACTCTGTTACGGAAGGACTTGGTCTGTTTTTGAGCCGCGACCTGCCGCAGGTCATTCTGTGGCAGAACGGCACGCCGCATCCGGTACGCAGCGAAACGCCGACCTATCCCATCAATACACCCGCTGTGTAAGCATAATTTGAAAAGGAGAAATACCAATGGAACGTTTACTGGAAATTTTAAGCGAAATCAAAGAGAACGTGGACTTTTCCACCTGTACAACGCTGATCGATGACGGCATCCTGGACTCTTTCGACATTCTGCAGATCATCTCGGCCCTGAATGAGGAATACGACATTTCGATCCCCGCATCCGAAATCATGCCGCAGAACTTCAACAGCGCCGAGGCCCTTTACAAGATGGTCCAGCGCCTGCAGGAAGATTGATGTCCGAGATGCCCGAAATGCCCGAAATATAAGATAACGCTTGCATTTATTCCAAACTTATTGTATAATACTAAAAGCGGACAGGGCTGAATTGCGCTGTTTCGCGTACAGATGCAGGTCCCGCGCGTGGGCAGCCTGTGAACCATGTCAGGCGGGGAACCGAGCAGCATTAAGCGGCGCTTGCCTAGTGCCGCGGTCAAGCCTGCATCTGTACGCAAAGCAGCGCAGCCGCGTGCTCTGCCCGCTGTTTTTTGTAGCTTTGCAGGAGGTGAGCCGATGTACCGTGCCCTGTATCGAAAATGGCGTCCCCAGCGCTTTGCGGACGTGGTTGGCCAGACGGCCATCGTCACGGCCCTGCAGAACCAGATTTATGCCGGGCGCATCGGCCATGCGTATCTGTTCACCGGCACCCGCGGCACCGGCAAGACGACCTGCGCCAAGATCTTTGCCAAGGCGGTCAACTGTCTGGACACCTCCAGCCCCGACCCCTGCGGCGAGTGTGAAATTTGTAAGGGCATTGACTCCGGCTCCGTCATGGACATCATCGAGATGGATGCCGCGTCGAACAACGGCGTTGACGACATCCGCGACCTGCGCGACGAGGTAGCCTATCTGCCGTCGGTCTGCAAGTACAAGGTCTACATTATCGACGAGGTGCACATGCTCTCCACCGCGGCGTTCAACGCGCTGCTCAAAACGATGGAGGAGCCGCCCGAGCACGTCATCTTTATCTTAGCCACCACCGAGGTGCAGAAGGTTCCCGTCACGATTTTGAGCCGCTGCCAGCGGTATGACTTCACCCGCATCACGGCGGATGACATTGCCGGGCGGCTGCTCTACGTAGCCGGGCAGGAGAAGATTGAGCTGGACGAGAACGCCGCACAGTTGATTGGCCGTCTGGCCGACGGTGCCATGCGTGACGCGCTGTCCATTCTGGACACCTGCGCCGGTGTCGACAACCACGTGGACGAGGCGCTCGTCCGCCGTATGGCCGGTGTCACGGACAGGGGCTACCTGTTTGAGATCAGCGACGCCATCGCGGCAGGGGACTCCGTCACTGCACTGGAAAAAATCGCCGAGCTGCGCCAGCAGAGCGTCGATATGCGCCGCCTCTGCATGGAGCTCGCCGGGCATTACCGCAATCTGATGCTTTGCGCGCTGCCGGGCGGCACGTCACTTCTGACCGGCATCTCGCCGGAGGAGGAGGCCGCCTACACCCAGCGCAGGGACTTCCCGCAGCGGGAGGCCATCCGTGCGGTCAATGCGTTCGGCTCGGCACTTGAGAAAATGAGCCGCGGCACTGACCAGCGCATTGAGCTGGAGCTGGCGATTTTCTCGCTGACTCAGCCCGAGACTGCCGCCGCACCTGTTATCATCCAGCAGCCCGCCCCGGCAGCACCCACCGCGCCCCAGGCGTTCGCCAGCGCGCCGCGCGCCTACACAGCAGCGCCGCCGGTACAGGCTGCGCCCTCTGTAGTGCCGCCCGTGGTACAGCCGCAGAGCGTTCCCGCCGCCGCACCGGATGATGTACCGCCGCCCATTGACGATGACCCGCCGTTCCTGCAGCCGGAGCTGAAGCCCGCCCCGCAGCAAACTCCCGCGCCGGTACCGCCAGCACCCGCTGCCCCGGCCCCGCGTAAGGCCGAGCCGCCGCGGCAGGCAGGCCCGCTGGAACCGTTCGCCTTCTGGCCCGCCGTGCTGGCCGATTTGGAGGAGAATGATGCAATGCTCATCTCCTTTTTGCGCGGCACCCGGGCCTACTGTGACGGCAAGCGCGTGCTGTTTGAGTGCAGCGACGCCTTCCGCGATTATATCCGCAATAACCGGGAGGTCAGCAAGCGTCTTAAGGAAGCTATCTACCGTGTATCGCGCACCAAGTACAGTATCGGCCCCTATGAGGAGCCAAAGACCGACGACACCACCGCTGCCGTCAGCCTGGATGAGACCCTGCACACGATGCAGGCGCTTGGTGTCGATTTAAAAATCGTTGATAAATAATTATTTTTGGAGGATACAACCATGAAAGCAAGACTGCCCAAGGGCTATGGCCGACCCGATCCCAACGCCATGATGCGTCAGGTCCAGAAGATGCAGGACGACATCCGCGCCAAGCAGGAGGAGCTCGAAGCCAAGGAGTACACCGGCACCGCCAGCGGTGAGATGGTCACTGTCACGATGAACGGCAAGCATGAGATCACCGCCGTCAAGATCAAGCCCGAGGCAGTGGACCCCGATGATATTGAAATGCTTGAGGATCTGATTGCCGCCGCCGTCAACAGCGCCGCCGCTGCCGTTGACAAGGACTCCGAGGAGGAGATGTCCAAGATGACCGGCGGTCTGAACATCCCCGGTCTGGGCTAAGAGGCTGCCTATGTTCAACAACAATGTTGAGCCGCTGGAAAATCTGATCGACCAGTTTGCCCAGTTTCCCGGCATTGGCCGCAAAAGTGCGGTGCGTATGGCCTATCAGGTCATGTCGATGCCGCCCAAGCAGGCCATGGAGCTGGCCAAGGCGATTGAGCACGCCAAAAGCGACCTGCACCGCTGCCGCATCTGCCAGGACTACACCACCGGCGATGTCTGCAAGATCTGCGCCTCCCAGAAGCGGGACCGCAGCATCATCTGCGTGGTCGAGGGCCCGCGCGACATCAAGTCAATTGAGCGCACCCACGAGTACAACGGCCTGTACCATGTGCTGCACGGCCTGATTTCGCCGATGGATGGCATCGGTGCTGATCAGCTCTGCATCAAGGAGCTGCTGGCCCGTCTGAATGACACCGTCAAGGAGGTCATCATGGCCACCAGCCCGACGGTGGAGGGCGAGGCCACGGCAATGTATATTGCCAAACTCATCAAACCTCTGGGCATCAAAACGACCCGCCTGGCCTATGGCCTGCCCGTCGGCTCGAGTCTGGAATACGCCGATGAGACGACGCTGTACCGTGCCATGGCCGGACGCGGCGAGATGTAAAAAAATTCCTGTACCGCTTTTGCCGGTACAGGTTTTTTATTGCAGCTTTATTTCAGCAGACCGTAATCCCTCAGACAGCGCTGTACACCCGTCAGGGTATCGTCAAAGCCGACACCCGCTGCCGCACGCAACCTGCCTCCGTCCATCAGCAGGCTGCGCGGCCAGTCTGCCGTCTCTATGACAGGGTGGATGTCCAGCAGCGCACAGGCGCGCCGGGCCGTCGTGACCATGTCGCAGTCGTTCTCGCTGCCAAAGTTGTACACACCGCCCGGCAGTTCCATGGCCTGGGTCAGCCGCTCCACGGCCTCCCGCACATAGGTGATGCCGCGGTAGTCCCGCGCCGAAAACCGCAGCGTTTCCTGCCGCATAGCAGCGGTCAGCAGGTTCAGCAGGAAGTTACCGCGGATCGGCAGGCCGTACCCGGGCAGATCGTACATCCAGGCCGCCCGCAGCAGTACGGCATCGGGCAAAATATCCAGCACGCGCTGCTCCATCTCCTGCTTGTGGCGGCCATAGACGTTGGCGGGGGAGAGCGGTGTATCCTCGTCAAACGGCCCGTGCTCAGTAAGGCCCGTGTAGACCTGGTCAGAGCTGAACGCAACCAGCTTTGCGCCGCTTTTTTGTGCTGCAGCCGCCATCCAGCACGGCAGCAGAACGTTGGCGCGGTAGGACTCGTCCGGGTGCTTTTCGCTGTAGCCCGTGTCGGAGAGCGCCGCCGTGTGTACGATCACGTCCGGCTGCTCGCGCCGCACCCAGTCGGCCACGGTCTGCTCATCCGCTGCGGCCAGCATTCCTTTGGGGAAGGCGCACAGCTCGTACCGCCCCGCCAGCTGGGTCATGATGCGTGCCCCCACAAAGCCGCCCGCGCCGGAGACCAATAGCTTTTTCATGTGTTTTCCCTCGCAATACGATTTTTGTCTTCATTGTACCGTTTTTGCGCAGCTGTTGCAAGCGGCTTGACAAATACCGCGCCGGTTTGTATAATAGGAACACCTAAAACAAGGTGTGGATTTTTACAGTTCTGATACTACTTTTCGCCACACAGCGCTTTCTTTCCGGGAAAGCGTTGTGTGGTTTTTGTTGTGTCAAAAGGAGGAGCCCATGAACGATACCTTCATGAAAGAAAAGCCGATTTTTCCGCTGCTGACCTCAATGGCCCTGCCTATGGTCGTCTCGATGCTGGTCAATGCACTGTACAACATCGTGGACAGTCTCTTTGTCGCCCGCATCAGTGAGGAAGCCATGACTGCGCTTTCCCTCGTCTACCCGGTGCAGAACCTCATCAACGCGATTGCCATCGGCTTCAGCATCGGCATTGCCGCGCTGATCTCGCTGCATCTCGGTGCAGGCAACAAAGAAAAGGCTGACATGGCCGCCACCCACGGCATGGTGCTTTCGCTGATCCACGGCGTCGTGATTTCCATCGTCTGCACCGCCATCATGCCGCGGTTCCTGCGCTCCTTCACCAGCGACAAGACCGTCATTGCCATGGGCGTGACCTACTCCCGCGTTGCCTTTATGTTCGCCGTCGTCATCATGGCCGCCATGGCGTTTGAGAAGATCTTTCAGGCGGTGGGCCGGATGAACATCACGATGATCGGCCTGATGGGTGGCTCGGTCTGCAACATCATTCTGGACCCGCTATTGATTTTCGGCATCGGCCCGTTCCCCAAAATGGGCATTGCCGGTGCGGCGCTGGCTACCGGCATCGGCCAGATGGTTCCCGTCATCTTCTATCTGATCGTCTACTTCGTCAGCCCTATCCCGGTCAGGCTGCGCTCCGGCTGCCTGAAGCCGGACGCTAAAATGGCCCTGCAGCTCTATTCCATCGGCGTACCGGCCATCCTGAATCTGGCGCTGCCCTCGGTGCTCATCACCTTCCTGAACTCGCTGCTGGCCGTCTACTCTCAAAGCTATGTCGTCGTGCTGGGTATCTACTATAAATTGCAGACCTTCCTGTACCTGCCCGCCAACGGCATTGTGCAGGGTCTGCGCCCCATCATCGGCTACAACTACGGCGCGGGGGAGTATGACCGCGTCAAAAAGCTCTACCGCACGTCCATGGGCATGTGCGCCGCCATCATGGCCGCGGGCACGGTGCTCTGTCTGGCGCTGTCCGGCCAGCTGATCGGGCTTTTCAGCTCGAACGCCGAGACCATCGCCATCGGCACGTCGGCCCTGCGTATCATCTGCGTCGGCTTCATCGTCTCGACGATTTCCGTCGTCGCCTCCGGCTCGCTGGAGGGTCTCGGCATGGGCGTGCAGTCACTGGTCATCTCGCTGTGCCGTTACATCGTCGTCATCATGCCGCTGGCCTGGCTGTTCTGCCGCCTGCTGGGTGCCGACGGCATCTGGAACGCCTTCTGGGTGACCGAGGTCATCACGGCGGGCATTTCAATGGTCGTATACCACAAGAGCGTGAAGCTGAAATAAATCAACAGGAGCCTGACCACAGCCGGTCAGGCTCCTGTTTTATATAAGTATAAGGCTTCCCCCGAGGGGGAAACCTTTTCGTTACGCCTGCTCCTGCACGTACCGAATAAACGCATCGCGCTCCGCGGTGGAGCGCACAACGGCCGTGTACATCCAGTCGCCCATGTCCAGGCGCAGCGCCTGGGGAATGCGCTCACACATCCGCATACGGGAGCCGTACTTGGCCATGATCTGCGCATGGGTGTGCTTGTACTCATGGCAGTCGCGGCGGCCTGCGTAGACGCAGAAATACTTCGGGCCGTCCAGCTCGGCGTTGCGTATCTCGTCGTAGCAGACCATGTCCGCCCAGATCTGGTAGCAGTCCACCGAGTTCGCATAGTTGATCATGTCGGGCGTGTAGCCGCCTGCGGGGCGCATGTTGACCTCCAGCGCGACGTAGTCGCCCTTTTTGCCAAGACCCGGCTTGTCCTCATTCAAGCGGAAGAACTCACAGTGGAAGAAGCGGCTCTTTGCGCCGAACGCCTTGATAGTGCGGAAGCCCACATCCTTCAGCGCAGCGGGCACGGACTTCTGCGTCCAGTAGGAAAGGTCGCCGTTCTGACTGACGATGTCCAGCAGCGGGGTGGGGAACACGTTGGAGGTGTAGAACAGCGGCACGCAATGGCTGTCGGCCACACCGTCAAAGCTGACGATGGTGCCGTTGATGTACTCCTCCATAATGTACCGGACGTTATGCGGCTCGGCGTAGAATTCTTTCAGCTCGGTGAAATTGCGCAGCTTGTAGGTCGCCTCGGCGCCGCAGCCGTTATCCGGCTTGACGATGACCGGATAGCCGACCTCCTTGATAAAGGCGCGGGCCTCGGCCAGTGTGCTGACAATATGGTAGCGCGCCACCGGTACACCCGCAGCGATGTAGCTTTCCTTCATTTTGCTCTTGTACTTGATGCGCTCGATGAAGTCATTCTTTGCACCGGTATTGATGTTGAAATCCGTGCGCAGCTGGGCGTCCATCTCCAGCCAATACTCGTTGTTGGACTCGATCCAGTCGATCTTGCCATAGTGGAAGGTAAAGTACGCGACAGCGCGGAGCATCTCGTCGTAATTGCCAAGATCATTCACGCGGTAATACTCAGTCAGGCACTGCTTCAATTCCCAGGGAATCTCGTCAAACGGAGCATCACCGATGCCCAGCACATTGACGCCGTTGCGGTGCAGACGGTCACAGAAATTCCAGTAGGTCTTGGGAAAATGCGGGCTGACAAAGATAAAATTCATCGGATACTTCAACTTCCTCTCTCAAACTTCACACAAACCGACGTCACACAAAGCGATTCTGTGCAGCGTCATACTCATAGCCGATCTCGCGCAGGGCCGCACACAGCGCGTCACGGTCAGTCTCCTCACGGTCACACAGCGCGTCCAAACTGGCGTCGCGGTCCCGCAGTTGGGTGTTTACATAGCTCAACAGCATTACAGGGTCACGGGGGAGCATAGACCCACCTCCTAAAAAGCAAGCATAAAAGAGAAAAAGCCGGTCACACGATGTGACCGGCATTTTTTCCTTCCAATCAGACCGCGCGGGTAACTTTACCAGAGCGCAGGCAGCGGGTGCAGGCGTAGATATACTTCGGGGAACCGTCCACGATCGCCTTCACGCGCTTGACATTGGGGTTCCAGGTACGGTTGCTCCGACGATGAGAGTGAGAAACCTTGATACCGAACGTGACACCCTTGCCACAGCAAGAACATTTGGCCATAATTGCTTGCACCTCCTTTTCAATAGCTTTAATAGTATAGCGTATACTGCGCAAAAATGCAAGTGTTTTGACAGAAAAAATTTTGTTTTTTTTCATAATTTTGCGTTTTTGTTTGATTCAGGCGCTAAATATTGTGTTTTCGGTGCCTACAGGGCTTGTCTTGCCGCCATTTCTACGATATAATAGACTAAGCTTTTAATGGGGTGGTGTTACCTTTTGAACGGATTGTTGTCTCCCGCAGTGATCGTGCAGTATCTGCTGCGCGCTGTTGTCGTGCTCATCACCATCCCGTTTCATGAGTCGGCCCACGCGCTGGCCAGCCACCTGCTGGGTGATGACACTGCCGTGCGCGCCGGGCGTCTCTCGATGAATCCGCTGCGCCACTTCGACCCGCTGGGTGCCCTGTGCATGCTGGTGGGCGGCGTCGGCTGGGCCAAGCCCGTCTCGATCAACCCGTACAACTATAAGAACCCCAAGGTCGGCATGGCGCTGTCCGCCGCCGCAGGGCCTGTCAGCAATCTGCTGCTGGCGTGGGTGTCGATGATCCTGTACAAGCTGTGCTGGTACAGCGGGCTGGGGGACGCCGTGCCCGTGCTGACGATGTTCCTATATTATATGGTAGCCATGAATCTGAGCCTGGCGGTTTTCAATCTGCTGCCGGTGCCGCCGTTTGACGGCAGCCGCATTGCGCTTTTGTTTTTGCCGCAGCGGCTCTATTTCAGAGCGATGAAATATGAGCGATATATTATGCTGGCCGTGCTGGCACTGGTGTTTTTGGGTCTGCTGGACGCGCCGCTGTCCTGGCTTGTCAACGGTATGTGGCGGCTGATGCTGCACCTGACAGGCTTTGTGGAGCTGCTTTGGGGGTATTGAGTTTTTGCCGGAAGTTCTGACATTTAAAATAGAAGATTTTGAGGGCCCGCTGGATTTGCTGCTGTACCTGGTGGGCAAAAATAAAATGAACCTCTATGATGTCAACATCATGGAGCTGATCGAGCAGTACACCGCTGCCATCCGGGAGATGCAGCAGGACCGGATGGAGATTTCCAGCGAGTTCATCGACATGGCGGCGCATCTGGTGCAGATGAAAAGCGCGCTGCTGCTGCCGCGCAGCCCCGAGGCCGAGCGCATGAAGGCCGAGCTGACGGGGCGTTTGATCGAGTACAGCGCCTGCAAGGAGGTGGCCGCCCAGCTGGGCAGCCGTGCCCGTGACCTGTACACCGTAGCCCGTGAGCCGATGCCGCTGGTCGGCGCTGCCGAATACACCCGCCGCCATGACCCGAACTGGCTCGTGCAGGCGTGGTTCAATCTGATGGGCCGCAGCACCCGCAAGAAAAAGCCCACGCAGGAAAAGTTTGAGCCGCTCGTCACTGCGCCGTTTGTCTCCGTCGCCAGCCGCGTCTCCCACATGCTGCGCGGCTTGCTCAAGGGCAGCCTGCAAAAAATGGGCCAGCTGTTCAGCCACGAGGAAAGCCGCAGCACAAACGTAGCGACCTTCCTGGCGCTGCTCGAGCTCATCCGCGCAGGACGCGTCAAGGTCGACGCCAGCGGCACCTTGCAGCTGGACCGCACACACCGCAGAAGAAAGGACAAAACGCCATGACAGAACGACAGGAGCTCGGCTCTCTTGAAGCCATGCTGTTTGCCCACGCCGAGCCTGTGGAGACCGCCCGCCTGGCCGACGCCCTGCGGCTGGACGCCGACGAGGTCACCACGCTTTTGCAAAAGCTGCAAAAGCGCTACGATGAGCAGGAGAGCGGCATGGTCATTCTGTACTTCGAGCCTGACCGCTGGCAGATGACGACCCGCCCGTACTACGGCGAGATGGTCAAGCGCATTCTGGACACCCGCCGCAACGCGCCGCTTTCGCCCGCCGCACTGGAGGTACTGGCCGTCATCGCCTACAATCAGCCCGTCTCCCGCAGCTTTATCGAGCAGGTCCGCGGCGTTGACTCGTCGTCCACCGTCACCAAGCTGTTGGACAAGGGACTGATCGAGGAGGCGGGCCGCCTGGACCTGCCCGGCAAGCCGGTAGCTTTCCAGGTCACGGACACATTTCTGCGCGTCTTTGGCCTCGGCAGTCTGGCCGACCTGCCGCCGCTTCACGGCGAGGCTGCCGAGAGCGCCGAGCCGGAGGAGACGGAAGGCGACGACGGTCAGCTGGAATGGAAGTGATTGCTTATGGCCATTCTGTTGTTCCTTCTCCGACTGATCGGCTGGGTGCTGCTGGCGGTGCTCTTGCTGCTGCTCGTCGCCCTGCTGATACCGCTGGGCGTTCGGTTTGCGTACCGCCCGGGCAGCGTGCGGGCCACGGCCTGCTACGGACCGCTGCACTTCACGCTCTGGCCGCGTAAGGGCCAGCCGGAAGCACTGAAAAAGCCCGCCTCCGCCGCGCCGCCCGGGCAGACCGTGCGCAAGACGGCGGACGGCGAACAGGCGTCCGTCACCGTGGAGGTCAAGCCCGCCGCAAAGCCCGCACAGACCGTCGCCCGGCAGCCCGCGGTGCAGGGAAAGCCCGAAGCGCCGAAGCCTGCTGACAGTGTCCCCACTGAAAGCGCCGATGCTGAGGGCAGCGCGAAAAAGAGCGGTCTGCCGTTCGGCATCTCGGCGCGCATCGACGCCGCTATGCAGCTGCTGTCCAATGACCCGATGGCATTTGCCCGGTGCATGCTGGGCCACACAGGCTGGCTAGGGCGTCATCTGCTGCGTTCGGTGCGGATGTCCGGGCTGGACATCTTCTGGACCGTGACCGCCGACGAGGCCAGCGCCACCGCCGAGCTGTTCGGCGCCGAAATGGCGCTTGCCAACAATCTGCTGGCTCTGGTCCAGCAGTACATCCGCGTACAGAGTGACCGCCTCTGGCTCGAGCCGGATTTCACCGGCGAGCGTGCAGGGGAGCGTATCGTCTCGTTCCGTCTGACGTCCTGCGCCGCCGTGCTGCTCTGGCTCGTCATCCGGCTGCTGCACCGTCTGTGGAAGGACCCGCAGCTGCAGCCCGCCGCAAAGGCATAAACGATTTCTTTTTTCGATAAAAGGAGGAACTTACAATGGCTGAACATCCTATTCAAGGTCTGATGGGCGTCACCATCGAGAAAATCCGCGACATGGTCAACGCCGAGACCATCATCGGCGACCCGATCCATGTGGATGACACCACCATCATCCCGGTCTCCCGCGTCACCTTCGGGTTTGTGTCCGGCGGCTCCGATGTCGGCCCCAGCTCCAACAAGCAGATGTTCGGCGGCGGCAGCGGCGCAGGCGTCTCGGTCACGCCGGTGGCATTCCTCGTCGTTTCCAACGGCAATGTGCGCACCGTCCAGCTGGTGGAGAAGGTCTCCGCCGTTGACAACGTTATAGCCTCGCTGCCGGAGCTGGTGGACAAGGTCGCTGCGCTCATCAAGAAAGAAAAGCCGGGTGCTGACGCACCCACCGAATAAGGAGTATAAATTTTAATGGCAGAACAACGTATTCAAAAGGTACTGGCCGACCAGGGCATCTGCTCCCGCCGCGAGGCCGAACGCCTGATCGCTGCGGGCAAGGTCAAGGTCAACGGCCACCCGGTCACCCTGGGCGACAAGATGGACCCCGACTATGACAAGGTCATGATCGACGGACAGACACAGCGCATCGTGCGCAAGCGCCAGTACACCTATATCATGCTGCACAAGCCCCGCGGCTATCTGACGACCCGCTCTGACGACCGTGGCCGCAAGACCGTCATGGATCTTGTTTCCGATGTGCCCGCCATGCTGCGCCCGGTGGGCCGTCTGGACAAGGACAGCGAGGGGCTGCTGCTCATGACCGATGACGGCGCGTTCATCAATATGCTGACCCACCCGTCCGGCGGTGTCGGCAAGCTGTACCGCGTCACGGTCAATCCCCGCGCCACTGAGCAGCAGATCATCGAGATGTCGTCCGGCGTTGTGCTGGATGACGGCGTCAAGACCAGGCCCTGCGTCATCCACGTCGTGGTCGATGAGCCGGGCCGCAGTGTGCTGGAGATCACCCTGCACGAGGGCCGCAACCGCCAGATCCGCCGCATGTGCTCCGCTGTCGGCCTGCAGGTCGTGCGCCTGCGCCGCAGCGCCGAGGGTCCCGTCAAGCTCGGTATGCTGCAGCCCGGCGAGTACCGTGAGCTGAAAAAGAGCGAGATCAATGCCCTGCGCAACGCAGCCATGAAATCTGCCGGCAAAGGGGAGAGCCGTGCTGCCAGCCCGGCCCGCCGTCCCGGTCCCCTTAAAAAGCGCACAAATTCTGACTAAAATTGCAGAAAATTCTGAAAAATGTGCAAAATTCCACTTGTGGAAACGTCGCGAACGTAGTATAATTCAATTAAATGGCGGATTTTTTGTAAAGTATTTTTATAAAAAACAGTCAGCTTTACCATAGGAGGAAACTGTATGGCAGCAAATAAGCCCGGCAAGGCAGAGATCCTTGCAGCATTTTTTGATGACGGCACCTACTCGCCGCTGTTTACCGACGGCGCAGTGAGTGCTGCTTACGGCTGTGCAAACGGCCAGAACGCCTACGTCGTGTTTGAGGACGGTTCTCCCGTCGGCGTGCAGGATATTGAAAAGAATATCCGCGTGCTGGAGATGGCCGCTGAGACCGGCGCACCGGTTGTTACGTTCTATGATTCCACGGGTGCCAAGCTTGAGGGCGGTCTTGATCTGCTCAACGCCAACGCCCGCCTGACCGCAGAGATTGCGCGCGTTTCCGGCGTTGTGCCTCAGGTCGCCGTTGTCACCGGTACCTGCGCCGGTACCAACGCCATCAACGCCGCTGCTGCGGACGTCTGTGTCATGGCAGAGGATGCCGAGCTGTTCCTGAACGCTCCGTTCAACGCTGAGGACAAGGTTGCCAACGCCGGCTCTGCCGCGTTTGCCGCCAAGGCCGGTGTCGCCGCCGTTACCGCTGCGGACGCCGTTGCCGCCGCCAAGCAGGCTGCCTCCATCGTCGCCCTGCTGCCCGCCAACAATTTGGCCGGTCCTGCGCTGTTCGACTTTGCCGCTCCCTCCAAAGCTCTTGACCTCGTCAAATACTCTGCGGCTGACGCGATCGCCGCTCTGGCCGATGAGGGCAGCACTGTGGAGCTGTACGCAGGCTACGGCAAGAACATCGTCACCGCGCTGGCTACCATCAACGGCAGCGCCGTTGGTATCCTGGCCACCGAGAAGGCCGCCCTGTGCCACAAGTGCACTGCCAAGGCTGCCCGCTTCGTTCGCCTGTGCGACGCCTACAGCATCCCCGTTGTGACCGTCGTCAACACCGAGGGCTTCGGCAAGAGCGAGGGCGACGATCAGGCTGGCGGCATCCGTCAGGCTGCCCGTATGGCCGGTGTCTACGCCGAGGCTACCACCGTCAAGGTCGCCGTACTGGCCGGTGAGGCCGTCGGCCCTGCCTACACGGTCTTTGCCGCCTGCGCTGACTGGCGTGTTGCCGTGCAGGGCTGCACCGTAGCCCCGCTGGCTCCCGAGGCCGCTGTCACCGTTCTGTACAAGGACGAGATCTTCGCTTCCGATAACATCGTCAACGCCACCAAGGCCAAGGCTGCCGCCTACGCCAAGGAGGTCTGCAGCGCCAATGCCGCTGTGGCTAACGGTGCTGCTGACGCCATTGCCGATGCTGCCACCGCCCGCGGCGCTGTCGCTCAGGCTCTGGATATGCTGGCCAGCAAGCGCACTGTGCGCCTGGCTAAGAAGCACGGCAATATCACGCTGTAATCATCAACCTTGAAATAGGGAGGACTTTTCCATGAAAAACCTGATCGTTACCGTTAACGGCGTTGCTTATAATGTCACCGTTGAGGAAGGCACCGGCGCTCCCGTTGCCGCTGCTGCTCCTGTTGCTGCCCCCGCAGCCGCTCCGGCTCCCGCCGCTGCTCCTGCACCTGCTGCCGCTCCTGCCGGTGCCGCCGGTGCCGTCTCCGTCACCGCTCCCATGCCCGGCAATATCCTGGATGTCAAGGTCAAGGCCGGTGACTCCGTCAAGGCTGGCGACACCCTGCTGATCCTCGAGGCCATGAAGATGGAGAACGAGATCAGCGCTCCGCAGGACGGCACCATTGCCAGCGTCAATGTGCGCAAGGGCGACGTTGTCAACTCCGGCGACCTGCTCATCACCATGAACTAATAGAAAGGCCGGGTGAATCACATTGGCTAAGAAACCCATTAAGATTACTGAGGTCGTCCTGCGTGACGCCCATCAGTCTCTGCTGGCCACCCGTATGACCATGGACGAGATGCGCCCCATCCTGCCCGAAATGGACAAGATCCCGTATTTCTCCGTTGAGTGCTGGGGCGGCGCCACGTTCGACTCCTGCATCCGCTTCCTGGACGAGGATCCTTGGGAGCGTCTGCGCATCCTGCGCAAGGAACTCCCCCACCAGAAGCTGCAGATGCTGTTCCGCGGTCAGAACATGCTGGGCTACCGTCCCTACGCTGATGACGCCGTCGAGTACTTCGTCCAGAAGTCCGTTGCCAACGGCATCGACGTCATCCGTATCTTTGACGCGCTGAACGACCCCCGCAACCTTCAGACTGCCATCAAGGCAGCCAACAAGGAGGGTGCCCATGTTCAGGCCTGCATCAGCTACACCCTGAGCCCGGTACATAACAACGAGTACTTCGCCAACTATGCCAAGACTCTCGAGCAGATGGGCGCTGACTCCATCTGCATCAAGGATATGGCCGGCCTGCTCAAGCCCTACACCTGCTATGAGCTGGTCTCCGAGCTGAAAAAGACCGTCAAGATCCCCGTGGACATCCACAGCCACTACACCGCAGGTCTGGCTTCCATGTCCATCCTGAAGGGCATCGAGGCAGGTGCTGACATCATCGACACCGCCATGAGCCCCCTGAGCCTGGGCACCAGCCACATGCCCACCGAGAGTCTGGTCGCTGCCCTGCAGGGCACCGATTACGATACCGGTCTGGACCTGAAGCAGCTGAATGTCGTGCGCGCATACTTTGCAAAGCTGCGTGAGAAGTATATTGCCAACGGCCAGATCAGCCCCAAGAGCCTGGGCGTTGATGCCAACACCCTGCTGTATCAGGTGCCGGGCGGCATGTTCTCCAACATGCTCAAGCAGCTGAAGGATGCCGGTAAGGAAGATAAGCTGGACGAAGTGCTGGCCGAGATTCCCCGCGTCCGTGAGGATGCAGGCTATCCGCCGCTGGTCACCCCCACCAGCCAGATCGTTGGCACGCAGGCCGTGTTCAACGTCATCCTGGGCGAGCGCTACAAGATGGTCACCAAGGAGTTCAAGGGCCTGGTCCACGGCGACTACGGCAAGACTCCCGCTCCCATCAAGCCCGAGTTCACCAAGAAGATCCTGGGCGATGAGCAGCCCATCACCTGCCGCTTTGCCGATACGCTTGCTCCTGAGATGGACAAGCTGAAGGCCGAAGCCGCCAAGTGGGCAACGCAGGAAGAGGACGTGCTGACCTACGCCATGTTCCCGCAGGTGGCACCCAAGTTCTTCGACAAGCGCAATGCCAAGAAGCAGGGCGTGGACGGCGACCATGTGGACTATACCAATCAGTCCCACCCCGTCTGATCTGCTCATCTGAACTGAACAGCGAGCCTCCCGTATACAAGCGGGAGGCTTTTTGTTTTGGCAAAAACAGGAGGATTTCGCCTTTATGCAACTAAAATGCAACAAATACACCCACTTTTTACCAGAAATCTGACACAACTGCATTGACTTGCCACGGCATTCCTTTTATAATTAACAATCATATCAAGTGTTATTCTGAGCAAAGGGGGTTATTGCCATGAGGCGTATTACCGAAGAACACCTCGCCGACCTGTGTGAAGCGGATTACCGGAACCTGATGGGGGTTACCCGGGAGGAATTCGGCCGCATGCTGCAGGCGCTGGAAGAAGGCTACCGCCGGGAACACAAGCGCAAGCCGCGCTTTACCAAGATCACCATGGTCGACAAACTGATCCTCACCCTGACCTATCGCTGTCAGTATCGCAGCATGGACAGCATTGCAAAGGAATACGAAGTCTCGCTGGACACCATTTCCGACAACATCCACTGGGTGGAACAGACCCTGCTGAACGCAGATCTGCTGGAAAGCAGCGTGACCTGCGTGTATAAAACGAATGCCGGAACAACGGCTCATTGACCCGGAAGCCCTGACGCGATCTTTATTTTCAGGATCGCGCCGGGGCTTTTGTTTCGCACCTGCGCGCAATGCCGTATTCCGGCCCGGAAAGAGCCTGATCCTGCACCTTGAATTTTTCAGAAAAGAATAGTAA
>OIED01000300.1_pt1 | contig 30359 bp, 23 predicted proteins | sample 1581771 | NCBI WGS metagenome assembly OIED01 (sample SAMEA3882546, study PRJEB24775) | human gut metagenome | biome: human-associated habitat; feature: intestine environment; material: feces | place: Netherlands | collected 2009/2010 | reverse complement strand
CTTCTTATACCCCTTGGCCTCGACCGTGTAGGTATAGCTGCCGGCGGGAAGGTCATAGACGGTCGGGTTCGCTTCCCGGGCCGTCATCACGGTCTTTTCGCTGTTCCAGACAGTGATGGTGATGGCCGTATCCACGGCCGCGCCGGTCACGTGAAAGGTAACGGCGATCTTGTCCGCAACCGTCAGCGTATCCTGAATCTCAAGGTTTGCGCCGTTGACCTGGAACGGGACATTTTCCTTGCTCTCATAGCCAAACAGCTCTGCGGAGTAGGTATAGCTGCCGTCCGGGAGGATCCAGGTGTTTGCCGTCTCCGAGACAGGCTGGACGGTCTCGCCCTGCTTGACGGTGATGGCCGCGTCCTTGGGCATGTTGGGGAACATGACGTTCCAGACCTTCGTCCAGACGGCGTAGAGGTTCACATCTGCGCCGTTCAGCGTGATGGACGCGCCGTCGGCGTATTTGACCGCGCCGCCCGCCGTCTCGGCCCAGCCGTCAAAGCGGTAACCCGCGTAGGTGAAGGTGTTCTTCGTCAGGTCAGCCGTACCGAAGACGCCCTGCTCACTGGTCGCGTCCGTGCCGTTGTTGGCGTGGAAGATGACCTTGTTCGGAAGGGTGACGGTGAAGTTCTTCAGCCAGACACAGTCGCTCGTCCCATCGCCGCTGAAGTCCTTCTCAAAGCGGATCCGGATCTTTTCGCCAGCCTGTACCTCCACACTGTAGGAGGCATAGTCGCTCATCTCTCCGCTGAACGCTTCTTTATCCGCCTCATTGAGCAGCGTCTCCGTTTCCTTGCCCGCTGCCTCCGTGATCCGGTAGACCTTCAGATAATCCCACTTGGCTTCCGAAGAAGTCTTATAGGAGAAAGTCAGCTTTGCTGTCTTTAGGAAAGAGATCGTCAAACCGGATTTCGATTTGCCGATTTTTTTGTTTGTCGTAACCAGCGCTGTACCGTCTTCCGCTACTTCCAGCGGGTAGATTTTCTCTTCAATGTCTTTCGTATCATTGGCAACCGTTGCTGTGCCTGCCAATGCTGCGAAGAAGTTCTTGAACGCAGCGTCGGGATCCGTTACTGTCTTGACTGCGGTAACGGTGTAGACGCCCGGATTTACCTTTTCCGCACCGCCGTAGGTGCCATTGTTCTGGCTCGGCCAGCTCTTCGCACCGACCACGACGGTGAACGTGTCGCCCTCTTTGACCGTGACGGTCTCGCTGCGGCGCACGAGCGCAGTATTCGTGTACCAGCTGTTTTCGTCGTTATTCAGCGCATCGATCTGCGTATCCGTCAGTGTACCTTTGAACACGCAGGCGAGGAAATTCTTATTGGCTGCCGTCGGGACGATCTTGACCGATTTGCTCTCCGCGTCACCAAGCGGGATCTCATAGTGGGTGGAGTCGACCTTGTTCAGCTCCGCACCGGTCACGGTGAGGCTGGATAGGGTCTTGTTTTTATCATTCGCGATACTGCCGATATCCGCACCCATTTTGCAGGTGTACTTCATGCAGATCTCATCGCCGTCACGCAGCTCTTTCTTTGCCGTATATGCTGTCGGCAGATCATTGGCGAACCATTCGTTGAATGTGTACATCCAGCCAACGCTGTAATTCGTCGGATCCGCTTTCAGCCCGCCGATCTCCGTAATATAACCGTCAGAGTCGGTCATGGTATAGCCCTTGACCGCATCGGTGATGCAGGTCATCGCCGTGGAGTTCTCGTAGAGCGTGACCTCCTTGTCGACGAGCTTCCCATGCCACTTTGCCGCACCGGCTTCCCAGGTCCCGTAGCTGGTATCCGCAGCGCCGGTATCCGCCGTGTTATTTTCCACGATCACGCGGACCGTACCGATCGCACTGCCCAGATCGACCGCGGTCTCACTGTCGCTGCTCTGCGCGGCTGTCTGCGGCACGGCTTTGGGCTCCTGCTTGGGCTCCTCGGCCGGGATCTCTTCGGCCGGAGTTTCCTCTGCCGGGGTCTCTTCTGCCGGAGTCAGCTCCGGGTCGTTTGCCGGAAGCTCCTCTGCCGGGTCCTCCGCCGCGGGCTCGTCCGCGGACTGCGGCTGATAGACGATGGTGCGGCTCTGCGTCTCGCCCGCAGCGCTGACGGTCAGCGTATAGCTTCCCGCCGCCTCAAACGAAAGCTCATAGGCCGTCCAGCCGTCCGCGGCCTGCGTGCCGGTCAGCGCTTCGCCGTCCAGACTGGCGGTGTGCTCCACCGCCTCGCCGTCCACCTCCGCGCGGATCGATACCGGAAGCGGCGACTGCGCCGCAGGATAGACGCCGTCTGCCAGCGCACGGTCCAGACTGGTCTCGATCGTGACCGTCTGCTGCGCGGGCAGCTCGTCCGCCGGTTCCGCCGCCAGCATGTTCACCGGCAGAACGCCGATGAGCATGACCAGTGCCAAAACCAGACTCAATACTCGTTTTTTCATGTGGTTCGCTCCTTTTTCTTTATTTTTCTTCGTGGTCGTATCTGCAGCGCCGGTATGGGGCGCATATACGCAAAAAAGCCGCCGTCTGAAACAAGTCAGACGGCGGCCGTACCCGTGCGCCGGGCGCACGGAAAAAATGAACGCACTGCTCATAAGATCAGTGCGCACAAAAATCGACATTGCAGGGAGAGCTCGTCCTGAATGTTTCACATCCTGAAAGCGCAGGATACCTGCGCCCTGACAGCAATTCTTCTGACTTGCAATCTGGAGGATCCGGGATCCTCCGCGTCCGTTTCCTACCTTCTCACAGGGCTCAAGTCCCCGCAATGGCTACCTTTCGGTCACGCAGCACATGGCTGCTTTGGAACGTCCTCTTGCTCACAGCTCCGGTCGAGTGGATTGGTTACCTTTCCTTTTTCATCGCAGACTGCCAAGCCTGACAACCTGCGATTACACGTCACGGATGAAGCATATTCAATTTTCCGGCCCCGCCCCTCCTCCGGGCCCCGGCCGATTTCCCCTCCATTATACAAAACTCCCGCCAAAAGTCAATGCCGGCTTTTGGTGAACGCATGCAAACAGTGAGCGATGCCTTTTCATGCGAAGCATAAAAGGCGCTGCGGGCCAATGAGTTTTTCGCGGCACACTCCCCCGCTGTTTTATGATCTCAGCGTGGTCACGTCATTGATCTGGAGGGCGTCGGGGTGGAAGGGGTGGATCTTTTTGAGATTTTCCGGGGTGGTGAGGCCGACTTCCGGGGTCCAGGTCATGATCCACAGCTCTTTTCCATATTGACGGACACGCTGCGCGGTATCTGCGTTCAGCCATCCTTCGATCAGACGGATAGCGTCCGCCTGCGTTTCGCCGAAAGCGGAGATGCTTTCCACGTCCGGCAGGAAGCCCAGCACTTTGATCGTGCTGTCATACGCTTTGACTTTTTTACTGCCTCCGGACTCTGGACGCCAAGCACCACTTTATGAAGATAGTCGTGTTTTTCGATGCTTTCCGGGAAGCTAACAAGGACTTTATCTTCTGCTGCATAAAACGTGCGGCAGCGTCGGATGGTTCTGGTGCTGCCGCATGTTTGCTTAGATCCTGTTTTGTCCATCAGGCGCTTTTCTCTGCTGCGCAGCGCTTAAGAAGCTGCTGGATGCAGATCGTGACGCCGGCCATGACGCATGCGGAGGCCAGCAGCATCGGCTGATAGGTGCCGAGACAGTCGAAGGTCAGATTGGCGATCGGCGTGCCGACGGCGTAGCCGGCCGTATTGACGGATACGATGATGCCAAGCATCTTGTTGTACTGCGGCCCCTGAAACAGGTCCTGCGCGATCAGCGGGAGCATGATCGTCTCCAACGGCAGCGCCAGCGCGGACAGGATGCCGTAGGCCATCGCCAGCACGCGGCCTGTGGGCGTGGCCGTGACCTCTGCGAGAAGGATCAGGACCGTGATCGCCGCGCAGTCACACAGAAGCACGGTCCTCCGAAGTCCCGCATGGTCGTGAATGACGCCCGTCAGGAATTTGCACACGGTCAGGCTGAGCGCATGCGCGCTCACGACCGCGGCAACATAGCCCGCATCCAGACCGACGTCCTTCATATGCGCTGCGCTGACGCCGGTCGTGCTCTGAAGGATAAAGCCGGTCAGGAAGACGCAGACAAGGAGCAGATAGAACCGGGCACCGCGCGCGGTGCTCTGCCCGCTTTCAGCCTGCTGCGGTTCTTTTTCTGCGCTCGTGCTTTCTGGGATTTTCTCCGGCGGCTCGCGATAGAGCACGAGGACGATCCCGGCGGTCACGGCCAGGATCAGCGCCACAAGCTTATAGGCGCTGCGATAGCCGAAGGCGTCGCCGGGCGCATAGATGATCGGTGTGACGATCTGCGTCGCGACTGCCGCGCCGACGCCGTTTGCCGCGAGGATCAGGCCCATGATCTTTCCGGCGTGCGCCGGACACCAGCGGTGCACGATGCTGCCGACCATCGTCGTTGTCGTCCACGCAAGGCCAAGGCCCAGCAGCACGCCGCCCAGATAAAACAGATAGATGTTCGGCGCATAGGCATAGAGCAGCATGGACGCGATGAGACAGGCGAAGCCCGCGGCGATCAGCCGTTTGCGGCCGAATCTCGCGCACAGCGCGCCGAAGAAGAGATTTACGACAGCCGTTGCGATATAGCGGCAGCTGTCATTGATCGAGAAAAGGCTGCGCTTGATGCCGAGGGCCTCGGTGATGGCCGCGAGATAGAGGCTTTTACTGCTGCTGCAGAAGCCGAGACAGACAAAGACCATCAGGAAGCTTGCGGCGACAATGACCCAGCGATACCGCTGCGGGGAGATCTTTATGTGCTTCATCAGACGCCCCCCTATGGTACGAGCAGTTCCCGGTGATCCGCCGGAAGGAGGATCCCGTGCAGGATCTTTCCATGCAGGCGCGGCAGATCTGCACGCTCCCACTCGCAGAGGGGATAGCGGTATGCGCCGTCTGCATCCGGTCTGTCCGCCAGCACGTCAGAAAAACGGAGCAGGCGCACATCGTAGTTTTCCTCCGCGTCCGCCGCAGTCAGGATGTAGACCGGCAGGATCTGCAGGCCGGTGACAAAGGTCCTCGGCCTGCCGTCCAGCTCTCCCTTTGCGAGCGTATAACGCGGGACATAGGTGATGCGGCTGTCGCGGCTCTGCGGGTGAAAGCTGACGAAGTCGCCGAGCGAGTAGAAGATCAGGCAGCTGCGCTGCTCGCCGTTTTGCGTATAGGTGTACTTTTCCATCGGCTGTGAGACGTGCGGATGCGTGCCGACGATCACATCAACGCCCATTTCTGCGAGCTTGTGTGCGTATTCCACAGTCTTGGGATGCGGATACAGCTCGAATTCCCAGCCCCAGTGCGCATGCAGCGTGATGATGTCCGCCTTCTGCGCCTTTGCCGAGGCGATGAGCTGTTCGATGAGCGTAAAATCGCACGGGGTGTCGTTGAAGCGCACCTCATTCAGGAGCCACTTCTTTTCATATGCGCGGTCGTTGAGGTCGAAGGTCGCGCTCAGCTCCGCGACGCGCACACCGCCGACGTCCAGCACGAGCGCCTGCGTCTGCTCCTGCGGACTGCGGTTCGTACCGGAATGCGCCGCGCCGCGGCGGTCAAGCTCGTCGAGCGTTGCGAGCAGGCCCGCCTCGTCATAGTCATAGCAGTGGTTATTCGCCGTGGAGAAATAGCGGATCCCGGCGTTCACAAACCGGTCCAGCATCCCGGCGGACGTGTTCATGCGCGGATTGCAGTCTGTCCTGGTCTGGCCAGGCAGGACCTTCGGCTGGTTGCGGCCGAAGGGCGCGGCGGGATAGACCGTCGATTCCAGATTTGCCGTCGGCAGGTCGGTGGTCAGGTAGAAGTCCGCGATGGAATCGAACAGGTGCGGCGTGTACGCATCGCAGATGCAGTCGACTGCCATGCAGTCCGAGCCGTGGCTGACGGTGATGCGCCGCTCCTCGCGGAAGCCGGCAGGCAGCGGGAACTGCAGATCCTGCTGCCGGAAAAACTCCGCGAGGTTAGATCCGGGCATGGGCTGCTCCAGCGCGTGCCCCCAGCATTTGTAGCACCAGAATTCCTCTTCCTCCCGCGAGGAATAGACGCCGGGGCACGGATGCGGCTGGCAGAAGCGCACAGGATCTTCGGCGGCCATCGCCTCGAGGCGGGCGATGGTCTCCCGCGGGATCTGACTTGCGTATTTCATTTCAGGCGTCCTCCTTACTTATGCAGCGAGTCCATCGAACGCGGCTTGACGCCTTTCGGGATGGGGCATACATAGCCCTCCGGGCCGACCAGACGGCGGTGCTCCTGCTTCGCCCGCTCCAGCAGCTCCGCGTTGACCATCAGCTCCGCGCCCATCGCGGCAAGGGATTTTGCGATGTACAGCGTCATCTTGTGCGCGAGCGGCATGACGCCCTGCGTCACAGCCTGCCAGCTGTGGCACGGCGTGCCGAAGGCCCACGTCGCGGCCTTGGCCTGCACCGTGGGGCAGACCCAGCTCACGTCGCCGACATCGGTCGAGCCGCATTCATACTCGATCTGGCCCGTGTAGGGCAGCAGCTCATCGTGGATGGGATGCACCGGATCGGCCTTCGGATACTCCATCAGCGCCGTTTCAGTCAGCTCGCGGGCGAAGGTCTCGTCGGCTTCGGTGATCTCGGGCACGCCGATCTGCGCCATTTTTTCATAGAGCACGCGCTGAAGCGTGTCGTTCAGGATCGTATCAGAGCAGGCCTTCACAAAGTCGATCTCGACCGTTGTGCCGGTCATGAGGGCCGCGCCGCGCGCGATGTCGTTGACGCGTTCATACAGCTCCTTGACCTGTGCGCTGCGCGGCGCGCGGATGAGATAGAGGACCTCCGCGTGCGGCTGCACGACGTTCGGGCTGAAGCCGCCTGCGTCGGTGATGGCGTAGTGGACGCGCGCCTGGTCGATCATATGCTCACGGAGGTAGTTTGCGCCGACGTCCATCAGTTCTACAGCGTCCAGCGCACTGCGGCCCAGATGCGGCTCGGCGCCGGCATGCGCGGCCTTGCCGTTGAATTTGTAGAGCACCTGGCAGTTTGCGAGCGAGGTCTGCACGCGCACGCCTGTGTTCTCGTCCGGATGCCAGCAGAGCGCGGCGTCCAGCTCGTCAAACACGCCGTCGCGCGCCATGAACGCCTTGCCGGAGCCGCCCTCCTCGCCGGGGCAGCCGAAGAGGATGACCGTGCCGGAGCACTTCTGGGTCTCCAGAAAGCGCTTGATGGCGATGGCCGCGCCGAGGCTGGCCGTGCCGATCACATACACGCCGAGATTTTTAGAAAGTCCCGCCAGAAAGCAGCCCACGGCGAAGACCGCCGCGAAGATGCACAGCACCGGCTTTTTCCCGATCCGGTCCGCCAGCGCGCCCAGCACGACCGGCAGCACGACCGCCGCGACATGCTGCGCGGCCACCAGTCCGCCCATGCCCGCGGCATTCTGTCCGTATTCCCGTGAGACCTCGCTGATGACGAGCTGCACCCCGCCGAGGTAAAAGCCATAGAAGAACAGCACCGTGCAGAGCAGCGCCAGCACCCATCCGGGGCACAGTTTTGTTTTCATGTTTCCTCCGCGACCTCCACAGCCGCGCCGGTCGCGCGAATCTCGTCCAGCTCCTCCGGCCTGGCCCCGCTGTCCGTGATGACGGTGAAGCGGTCGTCCAGACGGCAGATCCCGGTGAAGCCCGCGCGCCCGACCTTGCGGCGGTCGGCGGCGATGATCGCCCGGTGTGCCTGCTGGATCATGATTCGGTTGACCATGGCTTCCTCCGCGTGATAGGTCGTGATGCCCTGCACGGCGTTCACGCCGTCCACGGACAAGATCGCCCACGCGGGCTGATAGCGCCCGAGCTGCTGCACGGCGTCGTCGCCGAACGTAAAGCCGTAGATCGCGTTGATCTCGCCGCCCAGCAGCACGACGTGCGTCTCCGGATACCCGGCCAGCACCTCCGCCGCGCGGATGGAGTTGGTCACGACGCAAAGGCGCTTGCGGGCGCAGAGCGCTTCGGCCACGCGCAGCGTGGTCGAGCCGGAATTGAGGAACAGCGTATCGCCGTCCTGAATGTGCGATAGCACCTTGGCAGCAATGGCGCGCTTCTGTGCGGCAAGCGCGTCCGGAGCGGCCTCCTGCACAGGCGTCTGTACCGGCTGCGCCGGGATGGCGATCGCACCGCCGGGGATGCGCACGAGGCGGTTTTCCGCCGCCATCGTGTCCAGATCCGTGCGGATCGTCGTCTGCGTCGCGTTCAGGAGCCCACTCAGCTCCGCGACCGTTACCTGTCCGTTCTGCGCCAGAAGCTCCAGAATCCGCTTTCTGCGAATGTCGATCTTCAGTCTGCCTGCTGCCATAGCTTACACGTCCTTTTTCCTTATAGGGCTTTATGATTGAGCCGCTCGCCGACCGCTCCGCCCGGATGGATGAGGGCGAACTGTTCGGCCTGATAGCCCGTTTCTTCGATGAGCGCTGCCTGTAATGCGTGGAAGATCATGCAGAGGGCCGTCGTCGAGGTCGTGCCCTGCGCGTTCCACTTGTCCGTCTCGCGGTTGACGTGCTGCTTGAGCACGACGTCCGCTGCCTGCGCCAGCGGCGATTCCATGTTCTCTGTCACCGTGATGATCGACACGCCCTTGGCTTTGCAGATGTCCACGATGGGCAGCAGCTCCTTCGTCTTGCCGCCGCGGGAGGCGAAGACCATTACGTCGCCCTGCTGCAAAAAGCCCGTCGCGCCGTGGACGGCCTCGGCTGGCGAAATAAACCGAGCCGGCCGCTCGATGCAGCACATGAGGTGTGCAAAGTGCTGGCAGATGATGCCGGAATGCCCGCAGCCCGCCGCGCCGATGCGCGGGGCCTGCGCCAGCAGATGCACCGCACGCGAGAACGCGACCTCGTCAAAGTAGTCCTTCATTTCCAGAATGCACTGCGCTTCGATGTCATACGCGGCCCTTGCCGCCTGAATGGATTCCACTTTCACAGAATATCCCTCCTGAGATTTGTTCTGCGAACAGTGTAACACAAATATTATTTGCTTTCAAGAGATTTCATTTTGTGATTCGCTGATTTTCTATGCTGAATTTTGTGTAAAACGCAGAAATCAGCAAATATCATTGACGCATACGCAAATATGACTTATAATTGGGCTATCTGAGGAAATGAGGTGACCGTATGAACCAGCATACCATCCGCGCGCCGTTTTTTGAGATCGGGCCGAAATCCTACCTCTACGGGCAGGACGTTGTCGACCTTGCCATCGCTGCCGACAAAGCCTCTGAGAAATACGGCGTCGATATCATTTTTACCACGCCGATCGTCTCGATCAGCGCGGTCAAAGCCGCCACGAAGCATATCCACGTCTTTGCCCCGCACATGGACCCGCTGGAGCCGGGCCGCGGCCTTGCCGACATTCTGCCGGAATCGCTGGCCGCCGCAGGCGCAGAGGGCGTCATGCTCAACCATGTGGAAAAGCCGCTGACGCTGGGCGTTCTGAAAAAGACGATCGAGCGCGCCAAGGAGGTCGGCCTGACCACCATCGTCTGCGCGGACTCCATCGTAGAGGCCAGCATGATCGCCAAGCTGGACCCCGATATCATCGTAGCCGAGCCGAGTGAGCTGATCGGCACGGGCCTCACCAGCGGCCCGGAATACGTGGAAGCTGCCAGCCGCGGCGTCAAGGAGGTCAACCCCGACATTCTGGTGCTGACCGCCGCCGGTATTTCCAACGGACAGGACGTTTATAACACCATCATTGCAGGCGCTGACGCGACCGGTTCTTCCTCCGGCGTTGCCAAGGCTGCCGACCGCGCGGCCATGGTCGACGAGATGATCGCCGCCGTGCGGAAAGCATGGGATGAAAGACATACAAAATAATATATAACAAATTGATTTGGAGGTCAAACACAATGGAATTCAAGGTTTATCAGAAAGAACTCGAGCTGCAGTCCCGCGGCTGGATCCCCACCTTCCACGATGTTTCCCGCGAGGTCGTTGAGATCGTCAAGGAGTCCGGCATCAAGAACGGCACGGTCTGCATCGCGTCCCACCACACCACCTGCTCCGTCATGATCCAGGAGTGCTCGCACGACATCGACTCGTTCGATCTGGAATACCTGCAGCATGATCTGCTCGACATCATGCGCAAGATGATCCCCGACTTTGCCGAGGAGCATCAGTACCGCCATCCCGGCCCCATCCATACGCAGTTTGGCCGCTATGTCAATGAGCCGGGCGACTACACCAGCATGAACACCGACGGCCACCTGCGCTCCGTCTTCTTCGGCCGCAGTGAGACCATGACCATCAAGGACGGCGTTCTGGACGGCGGCGAGTTCGCGCACATCTACTTCATCGACTGGGACCACGTCCGTGCTCGTCACCGTCAGCTGAACGTCACCGTCATGGGCACGACGGAGGATGTCAATGACCGCAAGTTCCACGGCGGCCAGACCATCAACACCCTCCGCAAGTACACCGACGAAGAAAAAGCCCACGACATCCACTACACCCTCCAGCTCGACGCGAGAGAGTTCTGAGTCTTATCCCATCACGCAAAAGGCGCTGCTTCCGCAGCGCCTTTTTTAGAACCGCACCTGAAAGAAAGGAATATTACCATGGAAAAAAATATCTGCATTGGCTGGGCACAGACGGACATCACGCCTGACCGGCCGATCTATGTCATCGGCCAGCTCTATTCCCGCATTTCGAGCTACGTCCACGATCCGCTGACGGCGACCTGCCTTGTGCTGGAAAACGGCCAGGAGCAGATGATCCTCGTCTCCGCGGACATGCCCGGCGTGCCGACGATGCACATTTCCCGCATTCTGGAGCGGCTGGACGCGCCGGGGCTGGACCGCAGCCGCGTCGTATTCAGCGCGATCCACACGCACAACTCCACCATGTTTACGAAAAATACCACGTATGAGGTCTATTTCAAGAGCGTTCTCGGCGATCTCTGCCCGGAAATGGAGGAGCCGGACGACATTCTCAAGGATGAGGAGCTGGAGGAGTTCTTCATCGGGAAAATGGTCGACCTGATCGAAGAAGCTTGGGCCGCGCGCAGGCCGGGCGGCGTGGCGCTGGCGCACGAGTACGCGGCGGTCGCCTTTAACCGCCGCCCGCAGTTCCTTGTGAACGGCAAGCGCGAGTCGAAGATGTACGGCGACTGCTCCGAGCCGAATTTCCTTGGCTACGAGGGCCCGTCCGACCATTCCGCCGACATGCTCTATACCTTTGACGAGCAGCGGCAGCTGACCGGCGCGCTGGTCTGCATCCCGTGCCCGAGCCAGGTGTATGAGCTGCACCGTTTTATCTCCGCCGACTATTGGGGCGAGGTCCGGACGCAGCTGCGCGCGGAGCTGGGCAATATCTACGTGCTTCCGCTCTGCGGCGCGGCAGGCGACCAGAACCCGCTCGACCTGGTGCGCATCTCCAAGGACAACAAGCGCGAGCTGATCGTCTGGAACGCACAGGAGACCGAGGTCGACCGCAGCTTTGACATGCTGCGCGAGTGCCAGCAGATCGGCGGCCGCATCTGCGACGCCGTCTTGCGCGGCTACCGGCAGGCGCGCAATGAGATCCAGACGCGCCCCGTGTTCCGGACAAACTGCTTTGAGATGGACGTGCCGCTGCGCACCGTAGAGAAGGCCGACGTCGACGCCGCCGGCGCGCGCATCGAAGCGGTCAAGGCCGCGTGCCCCGCGGGCGAGCGGCTGACCGAAGCGCAGATGATCCGCTGCTTCGAGGACATCGGCTATCTCAACCGCTGGAAGCTCCAGCAGGAGACGACACGCTTTACATTCCCGATCTTCGTCTTCCGCATCGGTGCGGCCGCGTTTGCGACGAACCCGTTTGAGCTGTATGTCGACTACTCCTACCGGATGAAGGCCCGCTGCAAGGCGCGGCAGGCGTTCATCATCCAGCTCTCCTCCAATGCCAAGGGCGGGTATCTGCCCACGCAGATCGCGGTCGACGGCGGAAGCTACGGCTCGAAGCCCGTTTCCACGATGGTCGGCCCCGAGGGCGGCGATGAGCTGGTCGAGAAGACCATCGCCGCCATGGACGCGCTGTTCTGAGTGTCCGTCCCCTTCCGCAAGCCCCCATAAAACACGCTGTGAGAATTCGTCTGTTCCTACGAATTCTCACAGCGTTTTCTATATTCAGGATATCTTATAAACGCAGATCAAAATGTTCGCCGGGGAAACACTCTCCCGGCATCACAGGAACACGCCGCGGTCGAGAAGCACGCGCTCCAACTCCCGCGCGTGCTCGGCGGCGTCCGCCCCGCGCATGGAGCCGAGCGTGCTGCATAGCGCGTACAGAATGGACAGGCACCCGGCATAGCAGGGAAAATACCCCTCGGCCGAGGCCTCGCACTGCAGCGTACAGGCGGCGTAGGCGTACAGCGGCGACGGTTCCAGGTCGGTCATGAGGACGATCGGAACATCATGCGCATGCAGGAAAGCCGCGCCCTCCGCGATCTGCGCGGTATAGCGGGAGAAGCAGATGGTGATGACCAGATCGTCCGGCCGGACGGTCATCAGCCGGTCATAATAATCACAGGCGCCGGGCAGAAGCTCCTGCACCTGAAGGCCGAGATAGCGGAGCATCGAGGCCAGCAGCGCCGCAAGCGCGGCGGAGGCGCGTCCGCCCGTCACATAGACGCGCTTTGCAGCCAGAATGCGGCGCGCCGCATCGGAAAGCGCTTCGCGGTTCTCCGGCAGCGTCATCGTTTTTTCGATCGCGGAGATATCCTGCCGCATGGTCCGCTCAAACACGTCGCCATCCGGCGCCGGGGCGCTGGAGAGCTTATTCGTGATGATGAGCTTGGACTGCGCATAGGCGGAAAACGTGCGCTTGAACTCGGTAAATTTCTCAAAGCCGAGGCTGTTGCAGAATTTCACGACGGTCTTTTCGCTCACGCCGCAGTTTTGGGCCAGCGCCGTGATCGAGAGAAACGGGATCTGCTCGTAATTCTTCACGACATAGTCCGCGACCAGCCGCTGCGCGGCGGGGAAGCCGTAGCGGCCGCCCTTGATCCCGGAGAGGATCTGCTGTATTTCGTTCATCGAAGCGCACCTCCTTTGGACTGCCTGATTATTCTACACGAAAGGAAAGGAAAAATCAAATTCCAAGAAGGAAAAATATTTTTCTTCTTGTCTTGCAAAAGGAAAATTATATGGTATAATCAAGATGCCGGCAGAACAAGGGCAACACCGCACAATTCGGCAAGCAGATTCGGCGAGAGATTTTTCGTCAAGTCAAGGTTTGAAAAGTGCAGGAATCCTGTATGTACCCGCAAGGGGCATGCCGCATCCGTAAGGCTCCTTCGTCGCCAACGGCTGCGCAATATTTCAAGCTTTTCAAACCGCAGAATTGGCGGAAAAGATCCGTCGAAGCGCGCAGACGCAATTGTACGGTGTTGCCCAAGATAAGGAGAGAATCTATATGGAACAGCAGCACGCGATCCGTTATCTCGCGCTTTCCCAGGAGGAATTGATCGACGCAGGTGCATTTGACCTGCAAATGAGCATTGCAGCGCTGGAAAAGGGGCTGCTTGATTTTGAAAAAGGAAAAATTCTTTTCCCCGATAAGATCGTCCAGATCTTCGATCAGGAGACGCAGGACCGCATCAACTGCCTCCCGGCGACGCTTCTGGAGGAAGGCGTCTGCGGCGTGAAGTGGGTGTCTGTTTTCCCGCAGAACCCGCGCAAATTCGGCACGCAGAACCTTTCGGCCATCATTGTGCTGTCGAGTCTTGAAAACGGCTATCCGGTCTGCGTGATGGACGGGACGCTCTGCTCCAATATACGCGTGGCGTCGATGGGCGCTGTCGCGGCACGGAAGCTCGCGCGGGAGGATTCCGAGGTGATCGGCTTCATCGGAGCCGGCGAGCAGGCCAAGCTGCATCTGCTCGGCATGAAAGCAGCGCGTCCGGGCCTGAAGGTCTGCAAGCTGGCCTCCAAATACCCGGAGGAGGAGACCGTGTTTATCCGGCAGCTTTCGCGTTATCTCCCGGATATGCAGTTCATCGCCTGCAACGGCAATATGGAGGCGGCCATGCGCGATTCCGACATTCTGGTCACGGCCACGAGCGCACAGGCGCCGCTTCTGAAGGCCGACTGGATCAAGGAGGGCGCTTTCTACAGCCACATCGGCGGCTGGGAGGATGAATACGCCGTCGTGCAGAAGGCCGATAAGATCGTCTGCGACGACTGGCAGACCGTCAAGCACCGCACGCAGACCGTCAGCCGCTGCTATAAAGATGGCGTGATCGGCGACAGCGATATCTATGCCAACATCGTTGAACTGCTGGACGGCAGCAAGCCCGGCCGCGAAAATGAGAAGGAGTTCATCTACTTCAACGCCGTCGGCCTCGCCTACACGGACATTTCCATTGCGTACGCCATGTACACGCGCGCCCGCGAGGCAGGAAAGGGACATATGCAGGATCTGCAGGGCAGCATGATCTTCGACAAGACAGACCTCAAGCTGCATCTATAAGTTCCCGTTTCATAAGATCAGTCACGGCAGAGCCCCGAAAGCTGGGCTCTGCCGTGATTTTTCTGTTATGGAGATCCCGGCGCATCAGCGCTGCGGCCTCGCAGTTATTCTGCCTTTGCCTTCCGCAGCGCGAGGATCCGGTTCATCTCGTTATAGACGATCATATAGCCTTCGTCCACACCCATGCCGGGCTTTGCGAGGATCTGTGCCGGCTGTGTCGCCATGGCGCACTGCACGCAGACCTGCGCAGAGCGGTCGGTCTCATTGCAGGTGCCGCCCTGATATGCACCGATGCCCTTTTCCTTGCAGTAGAGGACTGCCTCGATGGTATTGTTGATGCCGCCGAGATCCGGCGTTTTGATCTGGATCATGTGACCGGCTTTGTGATCGGCGAAAAGCTTGATATCTTCGAGCGTATTGCACCATTCGTCAGCGACCAGCTCAACATCGATGCCGCGCCGGTCCAGCTCCGCGGTCAGCCCCGCGAGCGCCTCCATCTGCGTTTCACGGTCACAGTCGCAGTCCATCGGTCCTTCGATCCGCAGGTGGAACGGCTTTGCGGTCTGCTCCAGGACCTCCAGATAATCCGCCATGGCTGCATAGTTATGATTGCCGAAGGCTGCGCCGATCGTACCGTAGACATCGATATGCAGGACCGGGGCATAGTGCTCGTCCAGACGCTGCGCCAAGATCCGGTCACGAAGCCACGCCACATACTCCTGAAGCTTTTCGCCGTGCGCGCCGAGCTTCGTCTCCACGTTGTTGATCAATGCGTGCGGGAGCACCTGCGCGCCCTTGATGATCATTTTGTCCGCATTATCATACCGGTCATCCCCGGACTGGGTAAAGATCGGGATCAGGTGGTCCGATACCGTGCAGCCGTATTCATCCGCCACGACCTCACACATCATGCGCCCGCTCGCCTTTGCAACGGCGTCAAGCAGCGCCTGAGAAACACCATAGCGGATCGCCGTATGCAGCCGCTTGCCGCCGACCTCGATGGCTTCCATCCTTGCGGCAAGCGCACGGAAATTGTCCGCTTCCTGCCCGACCAGACACGGTTTGATGTACTGCTCAATAATAGGAATAAAATCCTTCGCCAAAAACAGCGGATCGCGCCCGCCTGCGCCGGAATACTGTACCGCCGCGCAGTCGCCGTAAGCGACCTGGCCGTCCTCCAGGATCAGCATGACCGAGATCGCCTCGCCTGCCTGACGGACGGCGGAAAAGCCCTCGGTGACAGGCTGACCGATATAGAACATCCCGTCGTGCCCCGCGCCGCGCTTGATCGCACGCTGGTCGTCAAAATAGAAGCCGGTACGTCCGGGTGCGCAGACAACATTTTTGATTTTCATAAATAATACCTCCGTCGTTATCCATCAGTTTCTCGGCCGGCCGACAAGCCGCCCCTTACCGATCGCATACACATCATCGATGACCATCTGGAAGCTCGGCGCACGCTTTTCATATTTTGCGCGCTCTGCAATGCGCGCGGCGTGGAAATCCTTCAGGTCCTGCGGGAATGGGAGATTCCCCATGTTCAGGATCCGGATCGCGCCCTCGTTATCGCGGCAGGGAAGCATCTGCCCTGCGTTATAGCGGCAGGGCGCAAACGGCACATCCAGCACGCCGGCCACAACGCCGCGGCAGACCCCCAGCGCGATATCTCCCTTGCCCAGCTCAAAGCATTTGTCGACAATACAGCGCGTCTCCCGGCGGATGATCTCCATTTCCTCGTCCAGATGCGAGTTTTGAAATATCTGGTCTGCCATCATATTGACGACCTGCTTTGTGCAGCGGAGCCCCTGCGCATTTGCCTCCATCGTCGGGATCCCGATCGCTTCGTGCGGGCTTTTTACGATGACCTTTGTGGCTTTGGAGAGCGCGGCGATCAGGCTGCCCGTGGAGATCACGCCGAAGGCCTTGGCTTCGTCAGCGGGGAAGCCGCCCATCCACTGATGCAGTACCGTGGTAACAACGACCTGATCGTACCCGTATTTGTGCAGATATTCCTCGGTCAGCTCCTCAAGCGTGCGGATGGCCGCGATGTCCTGCACGATGTTGCCGCACTGCCCGTAGCCGACGGTGATGTTGCGCACGCCCTGTTCGGCGGCAAGCAGCGCTTCGATGATGGCAGCTGCATGAGAAATGCACGGCGGCACCAGCGTGCCGGTCAGCGGTCCGTACGGCTCCCGATTGATGGAGATCCCCATTTCCTCGTACAGGCCCGTCAGACGGTCAACATACTGCCAGGAGCGGATGGTCGTTTCCATCGGAACATTTTTGCAGTACGGAAGATTGTAGGAAATACCGCCGCCCTCATAGCTGGTAAAGCCGCCGGCATAGGCGATCTCCGTCAGCAGACGCGCGTCCGGGTTGCCATGCCGCACCTGCAGCGGCGTGTGGACGCTCTCGATCACGCGCCGGCAGCCGGCGACGCCGTGATTGACCGCGGGAAAGCCATTGAGCATGGCGCGCCCGAGCCGGATGGATTCCTGAATGCCGTCCTCCGCTTCAGCATAGCGGTTTTGCCGGGTGTAGCTGTCGATCGTGGTGGGCAGAAGGTCGGCCTCGCCCTCCTTCTCCAGATACTGCATGAGCTTGATATGTTCCTCGATCACCGGCACGCCGGCACGCGGCTGAATGAGCGTCCGCCCCGCTTTCTTGGCCTCCAGAAGCTTCGTGGAAAAGACACGTTCCGGCGAGAGCCGTTTCTGATAATCAGCGGCCTCCTGCAGGTCTACGTCCTTTCCCGTCGGCCATTGGCCAAGGACCTCCTGCCGTTCCTGCATGAAGACGCCTTCGTCCAGCTTTTTGTTCTGAATTTCCATCTATCTGATCATCCTTTTCATAATTTGAAGCGCCGCAAGCGGATCATGCGTGGAAAGCAGCCCCATTGCAGCGAGAATATAAGAGGAATCGATCAGGATCTCCGCGTTTTTCGGGCGCAGAGACGCCGGATCGGCGGGGTCATAGCAGAAATAAGACGCGATCTCGCGCACACGCGGTGAATGGATCAGGCTCCCGCCGGTCGCCACGACGCGCCGCACGGCCGTCAGATCCTTGCCCGCCTGCACGAACGTCTGCCCGAGCAGGGTATAGGTCTCTTCGATCGTCCCTGCATGGCGCTTTGCCGCCGTGCTGACCGCCATACATGCCAGCGCATGATCCAGCTGCGCCAGCTCCCCGTCACAGTCCGGGACGAGCTCCGTCTGTTCACTCAGCATCCGGCACAGCGTCTGCACCCGCTGCTCCGGGAGCCCGGACAGCTCTGCGAGGCGGCGTGCACCGACCGCATCCAGAATGCCGAGAACGGAGTAGCGCATCCCGATGTCTCCTTCGACGGTACGCTTGGCATACGGCTCCGGGAGCCCTTTGTAGACGGTGTTCATCTGCCGGGGCATTCCTTCGCAGATGGAGTAGACATCAGTCGTTGCGCCGCCTACGTCCACCGCGGCCAGCTCGCCGATCCCCGGCTCGCCGCCAAACCCGCTGGAGAGCAGCTCAAGCGCTTTGAGCACGGCTGCCGGTGTTGGCATGAGGATGTCGTTCATCCTTTCGGCCGCGTGGTCGAGCCCCTTTGCCTGAATGATGCGGCTCAGAAAAATTTCGCGGATCGCGGCCTGCGTCTGCTCCGTTTTGAGCAGGCCAAACTTCGGCATGACATTTTCACATACCCGCACGCGGCATCCGGCTAGGATCCGCTCGCATTGCCGCGCAGCCGAGCGGTTGCCCGCGACGATGATCGGAAAATCCGGCTGCATGGCGGCCAGCATGTTTGCATTATGCAGAATGCAGGCCGTGTTTCCGCCGTCCGTCCCGCCGACGAGCAGAAAGATATCAGGCTTCTCCCGCCGGATCTGGTCGATATCATCCTCCGTCAGCTCAAACGAGAATTGTCCGATCAGCTTTGCTCCGGCGCCGAGGCTGGCCATGCGCGCGGCCTCCAGCGTCAGCTCCGGCACAAGGCCCGATACGATCATCCGCAGTCCGCCTGCCGCGGATGAGCAGGCATAGCGCTCGGCGTATTCGAGCCTGCCGGTTTTCTCCTCAAGCTGCCGCAGCGCGGCGGAAAAGCCGTCATTGACATCTGTCTGTACGGTCGTATAGGCAGCTGCCGTTCCAAGCACGCGCGCCGTGTCAACGTCTACGGCCGTCAGCTTGGTATAGGTGCTGCCGAAATCCGTCAATAAAACAGGCTTCATACCGGCACAGCCTCGCTGCATGCAGCGGCATCCATATGCAAGCTCACGCAGCGCGTCGATGGTCGTTTCCGGCGGCGTTCCGGGCGGGAAGGCGCGGTCAAAGCCCATGGCGTGGAAGCGCTTTTCCACATCCTCAAATTTCTGCTTGCCGACAACGATATTTCCGCCGACGACCAGCGGGATCCCGAGAAGACCAGCCTCGTCACACTTTTCGCGCATCCCGCGGCAATCCAGCTCCCCCTGCCCATACAGGCTGGAAACCACAATGGCATCCGCGTCTGATTCGATGGCTGCAGAGATGTACTCCTCCTGTGACACCATAACGCCGAGATTAACGACATCGAACCCGGCTTCGGTAAATGCGTGATAAAGGATCTTGTTGCCGACGGCATGGACGTCTGCTCCGATCACACCGATCACAAGCACCTTTTTTCGTGTCTGCTCTGTTTGCATGGAAGGAACTCCTCTCAAAAAATGATTGGAAAATTTCATTTTCAGACCGTTTCTACCTATTATTGTAGCTTCAGCCACGGGGAAGTCAATTTGTTTTTCCGGAAATGCAACGAAACTTGCGTCGCTTGCAGGCCATGCAAGCGATGCAAGAAAAAAATTCATTTCGGAGAACGATTTGCCAGAAGCCGTTCGAGCCGTTCGGTCAGATAGATGGCAGAGCCCTCGTCGATCTGGTAGGAACAGGAGATCAGGCGCGCGTGTGCCGCAAACTGTGTCAGCAGCCCGAGCGCCTTTTGTGTGCAGAGCTTCTCATAGCCTTCCGGCACAAGGACCGCATCCTTGCCGCTCAGATACGCAGACAGCGATTCCGGCGGGTCAAAAAGCGCCGGTCCTGCGATTTGAAGCCCCTGCGTATATTCGTCGCAAAAGCTGCGCAGCAGCGCGCCGAAGCGCAGGCTTTGGCTGACGATCCCTACGCGCTGCCCGGGCGAAAGCTTTACGATCGGCGCAACGCTGGACGCCTGCAGGCGCAGGGCGATTTTTGCAACTTTTTCCGCCTGCCCGGTCATCCCGGCAAGCTGTTTTGCATGTTCGGTCGTCGTGATCATCACATCCATCTGCTGCGCGAGCCGCCCGGGGTGCTGCTGCACCTGCTCGAGCAGCAGGGCATGCAGCTCGATGCCGTCCATATGCCGGAGCTGCTCTTTGAGCTGCGCAAGCACCTCGGGGTTGCATTCGACCAGCGCGACCTGCAGCTTGGGCTGCTGCGCACAGAAGCGGCGCAGCTGGTCCGCAAAGAGCTGTTTCATTTCATGGACGCTGATCCCCATCTGGTGCAGCTGCTGCAGCAGCGCATCGATCTGCTCCTGTGCCGCCTGCCGGCGATCGGCTGTCCGGTGGTAGCAGACGAAACTGCCGCGCCCGGGTGTTTTGATCAGAAGCCCGTCCCGTTCCAGCTCGTCATACGCGCGTTTGACCGTACCTTCCGCCACATGCAGCTGTTCCGACAGTTCCCGCACGGTCGGAAGGCGTGTGCCGTCCGGGAGACTTCCGGCACGGATCCTGCCCGCAAGCTCCTGCCGGATCTGGTCATAGATCGGCGTTTCCCCTTCCGGTGCGCACAGATCAATGCGGTTGTTTTCCATTGCACTGCTCCAGATATGCCCTTCGGCCCGTCTCGTAGAGATCGTTTCCAAGGGCGTCGATGATCACGGTGACCGGGAAGTCCTCGACCTCCAAGCGCCGAAGCGCCTCTGCGCCGAGGTCCTCATATGCGATGACCTCAGCTTTTTTGATACATTTGCTGAGCAGTGCGCCGCATCCGCCGATCGCGCCGAAGTAGACCGCGCCGTGCTGCTTCATGCTGGCGATCACTGCCGCATTCCGCCTGCCCTTGCCGATCATGCCGCGCAGACCAAGCGCGATGAGCGTGGGCGCGTAGGCATCCATCCGATAGGAGGTCGTCGGCCCCGCCGAACCGATGATCTGACCGGGTGCAGCGGGCGTCGGACCAACATAATAGACCACTGCATCCATCGGGTCAAAGGGAAGCGGCTTGCCTGCCTCCACCAGCTCGCAAAGACGCTTGTGCGCTGCGTCCCGCGCGGTGTAGATCACGCCGGTCAGCAGCACGCTGTCACCGGCGCGGAGCTTCCGCGCATCGGCTTCGCCAAGCGGCGTTTTCAGTCTGAGCGTCATATCAAAGCACCTCCGTTCTATGTCTTGCCACGTGGCAGTTGATATTGACAGCGACCGGCAGCCCTGCAATGTGCGTGGACATGGAAAGCATGTGTACAGCCAGCGCGGTGGTCCTGCCGCCAAAGCCCTGCGGGCCGATGCCGAGCGCATTGATGCGCTCGAGCAGCTCGCGCTCAAGCTCCGCGTAGAACGGATCCTCATTGTGCCCGCCCGTCTCCCGCAGCAGCGCCTTCTTTGCCAGCAGAGCCGCTTTGTCAAAGGTGCCGCCGAGGCCGACACCGACTACGATCGGCGGGCAGGGGTTCGGCCCGGCCTGCAGCACGGCGTCCAGCACAAACTGTTTTACGCCGTCCAGACCGTCCGACGGGCGGAGCATGGCGATGCGGCTCATGTTCTCACTGCCAAACCCCTTCGGCGCGACAGTCAGCTTCAGCCGATCCCCTGGTACGATCTCATAATAGATCATGGCGGGCGTATTATCGCCGGTGTTCACGCGGTCCAGCGGGTCGCGGACCACGGACTTGCGCAGAAAACCGTCTGTATAGCCGCGCCGCACGCCCGCATGGATGGCTTCGTTCAGATCGCCTGCAATATGGACCTCCTGCCCAAGCTCAACAAAAACGCAGGCCATGCCAGTATCCTGACAGATCGGCTGCGGCCGTTCGGCGGCAATGTCCGCGTTTTCAAGGATCCGTCCGAGCACTTCCTTTGCGATTGGCCACGGCTCATCTGCATAGGCCGCGCAGATCCGCGACCTTACATCCTGCGGCAGCTGGCGGTTTGCCTCGACGCACAGCCGCGCAACGGTGTCCGTGATGTGTGAAGCTCTGATCTCACGCATCGTCATTCCTCCCCCTTTCGTTCTCCGATCGTATCCAGCAAGGTGCCGTCCCGGCCGATGACCTTTGCGATCACACGCCCAGCAGGCGGCAGCGGCGCCGGTGTGCCGGTGATCTGCTCGGCAAGCGCGCGAAGCTGTGTGATCTCCAATACCTGCATCCCGGCCTGCGTCAGCCGCTCGCGCAGCTCTTCCCTTCTGGGATTGACGGCGATCCCCGCCTGTGTGACCAGCACATCAATGTCCTTGCCCGGCGTTGAGATGCAGGTGACGCGGTCGCGGACGATGGGGAGCCGGCCGCGGAACAGGGGCGCCGTGATGATCGAGAGTTTGGAGCCCGCGGCGGCATCGCTGTGCCCGCCGGAGCCGCCCATGATGCGCCCGGAGGAATCGGTGTGGACATTGACGTTAAAATCCGTGTCGATCTCTGTCGCGCCGAGGACGGCAACGTCGAGCGAATCCATGATGGAGCTTTTTGCACCGGCGCTTGCGTACTGCGCCGCGCCGACCTCGCAGTGGTTCGGGTTATCGCGGATGGAGGCCGCCGCCTTCAGATCAAAGCACTGCACATCCATCAGTGCCCGGAAGCAGCTCTCGTTGAGCATATCGACCAGATACCCGGTAATGCCGCCCTGCGCGTAGCTGCCGTGGATCTGCTCGCGGAGCATGATCTGCTTGAGATACATGGCCGTGGCAAGCGTCGCGCCGCCGGCGCCGGTCTGGAACGAGAAGCCGTCACGCAGAAGCCCGGAATTCTGGATGACCCGCGCCGCCGTCTGTGCCATGACGAGCGCAACGGGATTGCGCGTCATGCGCGTGGTGCCGGACACGATCCCCGCCGGATCGCCGATGGCGTCGATCTGCACGACGTAGTCCACATAGATCTCCGGGATCGACCAGCCGGTCAGCGGATATTCCGCCAGCTCATCGGTGATGACGATCACCTTTTTTGCGTACATCGCGTCCGGGAACGCATATCCAAGGCTGCCGCAGGCGGATCTGCCGTACTTTCCCGTGCAGTTTCCCATGCGGTCGGAGCATGGCGCGGCGATAAAGGCCACATCGATGGGGGTGATGCCCAGCGCAATATCACGCGGGCGGCCGCCGTGCGTGCGGAACTCGACCGGCTCGTCCATCAGACCGGCGGAGATCTGCCGGCCGATCCCTGCGGAGATGTAGTTTGTCTGCACCTTCCGCACAACGTGGTTTTTGATGTGGTCCAAAAGCGGCGCGTGCGTGTCAAACAGCGCGCTGGCATTCACGGTCAGATCGCGGATGCCCATAGCTGCGATCTCATCCATGACAAGATTCAGCACATAGTCGCCGTTCCGGAGATGATGGTGGAAGGAGATCGTCATGCCGTCCTTCAATCCGGCCAGCGCGATCGCCTCACGGATGGTTTTTACCAGCTTCGTATTCATGTAAGTGTCCCTCCCCGCTTCAGGATCTGTTCCGCATCGGCAAGCGTCCGTTTCGCGCGGGCGGCGATCGGTGCGTCGATCATTTTGCCATGCAAAGCGACCGCTCCGCGGCCCTGCCGCTTTCCTTCCTCCAGCGCTGCAAGCACCTCGTTCGCATGGTCGACCTCTGCCTGCGTGGGGCTGAAGCAGCGGTTGATATCGCCGAGATGGCGCGGCGAGATGGCCGCCTTGCCGGTAAAGCCGAGGCTCTTTGCGAGCGCAGCGTCCGCGCAGAGTCCTTCATCATCGTCAACATCCGTAAAAGGCGTGTCGTAGACATCGATCCCTGCCGCCCGCGCGGCCATGACCAGCCGCGTCCGCGCGTACAGGATCTCCGTCCCCTCTTTTGTCCGTTTGCAGTGCAGATCCGCGCTCAGATCCTCTGCACCGAGGAACAGCGCCTGGACCCGCGGGCTGGCAGACGCGATCGAAAACGCATTTTCTACGCCGAGCGCCGTTTCGATCAGCGCAAGGATGCCGACAGCTCCCGCCGACAGACCGTTTTCTGCTTCCAGCCGGTCGAGCGTTTGCGCAAGCATCTGGATGTCCTCCGCGGTACAGGTTTTGGGCAGCATGATGAGATCGGGCTTCTGCGGAACAACAGCGGCCAGATCTGCAAGGAACATGGGTGTTTCAATGGAATTGACGCGGACGATGACCTCGCTGCCGCAGAGATGCAGATTGCCGATGGCATAGCGCACCAGATCGCGCGCCGCATCCTTTTCCGTCGGGGAAACAGCGTCCTCAAGGTCAAAGACCACGGCGTCTGCGCCGAAAAAGCCGCAGCTTGTCATCATTTTCGGCGTGTTGCCGGGCACAAAAAGCATGGATCTTCTCATCGGTCAGCCTCCTGTGCGCGCGCAAGCGCAGTTTCAAGTCTCGCCCGGATGATCCAGTCCAGCGCACCGCGGTCGTGCAGCTCGACAAGCGCCGTGAGCTGCTGTGCATCCAACAGCTCGCCGACGGTCTGCTTCATGGCCTCACCGAATTGCGCGCGCAGCGCTGTATGGAGAATGATCTGTGTCTGATCTGCCGGTGTGACCGTCACGACGACGTCGCCGGATTCGTCCGTTCCCGCCGTGGCGGAATGCAAAAGTCCCCCCATGAAAATTCCTCCTTGTAATATATCAATTTGATGATATTATATAATACAATCAGGCTATTTGCAAGAGAGACAACATGCGCTATACTGGAAGAAACGCAAAGGAGGACTGCTCTATGCCGGAAAACGCGATCCAGCACAGTCATATTTACAGCACCTATTTTGCCCCGCGCGGCAGAAGCCGTATTTTCAACCTGGGCATTCAGCTCGCGCAGCTGTATTTATCGCCGTTTGACCAGATCATCGGTGTGATCGGGGAGGCCGGCTCAGGAAAAAGCGTGCTGATCAAGGGGATGTTCCCGGGTCTTGAGCTGACCAACGATGACGATGGCGTCAACGTGCGCCCGCTGCCGATCCTCGACCAGGATGCGGAGACCGGCTTTTTTTCCCCGCATACCTATCATATGGACATCCGCTTTGAGATGGGCTTTCATCAGCTCAGTGAGCTCGCGGATGCGATCCGGCTGGCCGTGCGCCGCGGCAAGCGCGTCGTGATCGAGCATTTTGATCTGATCTACCCCCTGCTGGGCGCAAATGCAAACCTTCTGATCGGTGTCGGCGAGGAGATCATCATTACCCGTCCGACGATTTTTGGTCCGGAGCCGCAGGAGGTCTATCAGCGCGCCTATGACTCTCTGCCGTATCGGCTGATGGCGCATACGGCAGAGGATCTTTGCGAGTGCTTTTTGCCGCCAAAGGAGCTGGAACGCTGCTCGCATGATGACGTGCACCACGGCTTTATCCTTGCCTTCCCGGACACAGCGCCGGAGCTGGATCTGGATCAGCTGGAGCAGCAGGTCGCGGAGGTCATCGCACGCGACGTACCGGTCGACTATGTGGACGAAAGTCATATCCGTATCGATCACGTGATCCACGAATGCACCGGCCCGCGTACCCGCGTTCGTTCGACCGGAAAGGTGCAGGGCTTCCGCCTGCTCAAGCATTTTGTATTCGACCCATATACCAGACGCTATCTGCTGGTCGGCTGCGTCGGCGAGGATTCCGAAACCTATATGCAGCGTCTGGACCGGCTGTAACAGGCACGCTTTGTTTTTTCATGAAGGTTTGCGCAGAGCGCAAAGTGAAGGATCGCGCAGGCGCGATGTGAAGGGGCAGCGGAGCTGCCGTGAAGGATCGCGCTTCGCGCAATGGGAAGGGAAGCGTGCCACACACTTCCGCAGATGCTTCCCTGCGAAGCACCTTCCCGGCGCGCAGCGCCGCTTCCCGTGCCGTCAGGCACGCTTCACTCGAAAAAAGAGCTTTTGTCCCTCAGGACAAAAGCTCTTTTTTCGTGTATCATGTGAACACTTCGGATCAATTTCCAAGTTGGTGGCACAAAACCGTGACCCAGCGAAGCGGTCACAGTTTTGAAGCGAGGAGCAGCGGAGCAAGTTCGCACTTCGTCCCCCTGCATCACGACCCAGCAACGCAGTCGCGATGCGGAAGCGAAGAAACGCCCCGTCCGGCTAAGAGACCTCGCCGCAAGGCGGGGGCTCGTGCCAAAAGGGGCGTTTCTGAGCTGTGCCATGTGAACACTATGGATCAACTGCCAAATTTGGAATACAAACCCGCAATCCAGCGAAGCGATTGCGGGTTTGAACGAAGAAAGACCTTTGCTGTCGAGATGAACGCGCTTGCGCGGTCATCTGACATACAAAGGTCATTTCTGAGTGGTGCAGCAAGGCAATCCAAATCCGAACCGTTTTTGTTGCTGATAGCTTCCTGCAATTCCGCGAAGGTGATGGTTTTCGTGCCCTCCTTGTAGTTGAAGGTGATCCCCATTTTATCATCGTACAGGAAAATCGCGTTGATGAAGGCGTCGATGAGCATCTTGCGATGGCTCTGTTGCCGCACGTCCAGCTTGCGGAAGCGGTGGAGCCAGAAGGTCATAAACTCCGCGCTGACCTTGGGCTTCGCCAGCTTTTCGCAGGCAAGCCTGTTCTCAAGCTCATCGCGGCGGTTTTCCAGCTCCTCCAGCCGCTCCTTTGTGGAGCGCGTCAGGATGCCCTGCTGAATGGCGTTGAGCAAATTGCCGATGGCAGTATCCGCTTCACGGAGCTGTTGCTCATAAAGTGGCACGTTCACATTGTCCCTGTCCTGCAAGTCCATCAGCATGGATACGATGGCCTCGATTGCTTTGTCGTCCATGACCATTTTCATGTTTTCACCGACCACCAAATCCTCGATCCATTCTTTCCTGACGGGCTTCTTGTGGCACTCGGTGCGCTTCTTTTTGACCGACACACACTTGTAGTAGTGATGCACCTTTCCCGTGCGGCTTGTGCCGCTCTCGCCGCAGAGATAGGCGCCGCAGTAGCCGCAGAACAGCTTGGTGGTCAGCAGATAATCGTCCTCGGCCTTGTGACGCGCCGGGGCCTTTTTGTTCTTCGCCAGCTTCTCCTGCACCCGGTCAAAGAGGTCTTGCGGTACGATTGCGGGGATGCCGTCCGGCACGATCACATCGCGGTATCGAAACTCCCCGATATAGCGCCGGTTGTGGAGTATATGCCCCACGCTATTGAATGTCATTTTCCGCCCCCGCGTGTTGGTAAGCCCCTGCTCGTTCAGCCAATTCATAATGGAGGAAATGGTTTCTCCGCCGTCATATCGCTTGAAGGCTTCCAGCACGAACGGCGCGGTCAGCGGGTCGATCCGGAAGTGCTGCTCCGCATCGATCACATAGCCAATGGGCATCATGCCGCCGTTGAATTTGCACTTGAGGGCGTTGTCCGTCATGCCGCGAATGACCTTTTCGGAGAGGTCGGCGGAGTAGTATTCCGCATAGCCCTCAAGGACGGATTCGAGAATGATGCCCTCCGCCCCCTCTGAAATAATCTCGGTGGCAGATACAACCTTCACGCCGTTCTTTTTAAGCGTGGCCTTGTACCGGGCGCTGTCATAGCGGTTTCGTGCGAACCTGTCCAGTTTCCAGACAATCACTATATCAAACAGCCGCTTGCCGCTGTCCTTGATCATGCTCTGGAACTCCGGGCGGTTATCGGTCTTTGCAGAATACGCGCGGTCGATGTAATGCCGCAATACCGTGATGCCATTTTTCTCGGCAAAGGCGGCACATTCACGGAGCTGCCCTTCGATGGATTCTTCTCGCTGGCTGTCCGAGGAATAGCGGGCGTAAATCACGGCTTTCATTTCGCATCCACCTCCGAGAGCATCTGCACAAGCGTCGCCTTCAATCGTTCGTTCATAGCCGAGCCGGGGTCGAAGCACATTTCCACGAACCGCGCCATTTCAGGATTGTTCAGGCCGAGCTTCACGCAGTTGTTGTAGATCATGCCGTGAGGGTCGTCCGTCCTGCCGAAAATGTAGTCCAGCGATACGTCAAAGTAGTCGGCGTATTTCAGAAAAACCTCCGGGGAGGGCGTAGAATCGTCGATCTCATACCGGGCAAGGGCGGATTGGGAAACGTCAAATTCCTTTGCCAGCTTCGCCTGCGAGAGCCTGACGCTTTCGCGCAAACCTCGCAGCCGTTCACCGATGATTTTCAAGGCTGCGTCACCTCCTTTTCTGTTTCAAGTATACCCGGAAACAGAGAATATGTCAATGACGTATTCACATAACACCGCGATTCTCTGACGCGCCGCAGGCGAAGAAAGCTCCGCAGGAGCGCAGCCGATTTTGCAAAAATCGTTCAAAGGGGCTTGGGGATAAATTTCCCCAACAAGCGCAAAGTGGCTCCAAGCCACCTTGCTTGCCGAGTGTGAAGCCAACAGGATTTGCACGGCGGCAAGCAGCAAAGTGGGTACCGCTTTGCCCTGCTTGCCAGTTCCTTCTGCGCTCCCTCTGGCGGCGCATTAAAAGCAGATCCTTGTCCGAACAAGCTATTGAAAATTTCAGCATTGTCTGGTAAAATGGCTGTGTATAATAATTCGCACCGGCAGGAAGTGGCGAAGGCTCATGGGGCGGCAGCCGCCATGAAAAAAGAACGGTTTTTTTGCGGAAGGGGCTTGACAGCATGAAACGCATCACCCATAATCAGACAGACAGACAGACAGACAGACAGACAGGATAGCTCTGTCCTTTTGTGCTATCCGAGCAGCATATATATCAGGCGCGCTTTGCCCATGGGTTTTGTGGGCGGGGCGCGCCTTTTGATATACTTTCACAGCTACACCTGTTAAAAAGGAATCGAGGCGATCAATCAGAACAAAGAAGGAGGCTTTTACACATGAAGGGAAAGAAAATCGTATCAACGCTTCTTGCGCTGCTGCTTCTCGCCAGTCTGCCCGTGTCGGCGCACGCGGCGACCTGGGACATCGGCAAGGGCGACATCACCGTAAACGCCGAGAGCGGCGGGCAGACGGTCAGGCAGGGAGGCGGAGCCGCTGTACCGGACAGCGCGCCCGTCATTACGGGAACCTCTAAGGAAAACAACGTCACCATCAACGCGGAAAGCGGTCAGACCGCAAGCGTCACACTCTCCGGTGTGAACATCGACGTGCGCGATAAGGGCAAGGCCGCCGTTTCCACCACCGGCGAGGGCAATGTCAGCATCGAGCTGAACGGCGGAAGCACGCTCAGGAGTGGCTATGAGCATGCCGGCCTTGAAAAGAACAACGGCGGCAGCCTGACCATTGCGGACGAGGACAAGAACGGCAAGCTGACCGCCTGGGGCGGCCAACAAGGTGCGGGCATCGGCGGCGGAAGCGGAAAGGACGGCAGCAACATCTTCATCACCGGCGGCGGGGTCAACGCCATCGGCGGCCTCGCCGCCGCAGGCATCGGCGGCGGCCTCGGCGGCAACGGCAGCAACATCACCATTTCCGGCGGCAAGGTCGGGGCCACCAACGGCCTCAACGGCGCAGGCATCGGCGGCGGACAGCACGGCAGTGGCAGCAACATCACTATCTCCGGCGGCGAGGTCAACGCCATCGGCGGCGAGAGCGGTGCGGGCATCGGCGGCGGCCACACAGGAGATGGCAGCGACATCACCATCTCCGGCGGCGAGGTCAATGCCATCGGCGGCGTAACAGGCGCAGGCATCGGCGGCGGCTGTTATGGAGATGGAAATAATATCACCGTTTCCGGCGATGCAAAGCTGAAGGTGCAGGGCGGCGTTAAAGACAAACATTACGGAGCGGGCGCAGGCATCGGCAACGGCGGCAAGTATGGCAACCACGGCGGCCCCAACGGCGCAGAGGTGGAGCCGGATATTTGCGCGCTGAACCCCGGCGGAAAAATCGAATATTACGCGCCCGGCAGTGGCATGACGGGAACTCCCAACAAAACGGTCACCAACCCCACCGGAGACTTTGTATGGGACAGCGGCACGGTGACGACGCCCGCCACCTGCACGGGAAAGGGGGTCAGGACTTACACCTGCACCAGCTCCTCCCATACAAGAACCGAGGATATCCCCGCCCTGAACCACAGCTTTGCAGGGCAGGCGTATATTTCCGACAACAACGCCACCTGCGAACAGGACGGCACCAAGACGGCAAAGTGCGTGCGCTACGGCACAGGCGGCTGTACGGCAACAGACACGGTAACGGACACGGACAGCAAGCTGGGGCATTTCTTTGAGGACTATGTTTCCGACAACAATGCCACCTGCGAACAGGACGGAACAAAGACGGCAAAGTGCGTGCGCTATGGCACGGGCGGCTGTACGGCAACAGACACGGTAACGGACACGGACAGCAAGCTGGGGCATCTTTTTGAGGACTATATTTCCAACAACGATGCGACCTATGCGCACGACGGCACCAAGACGGCAAAGTGCGTGCGGTATGACCAGTGCGGGGAGACCCACACCATGCCGGATGAGGGAAGCCGGTTAATAGCTCCTCCCCTCTACCGCGTGACCGATAAGGACGGCAGGGACATTGCCTACACGGCCGAGCAAAAGGGCGGCGTGCTGACCGTCACCGTTGACGAGGACCTCGCCATTCTCACGGGCAGACTCAGCGGCATCCGCACTCTCAAGGCGCAGGGCGTGGAGAAGATCGTCTTTGTCACCAAGGATGCGACCTCCGCGTTCCGGCTCGCTGATTTGCTGGAAAAGGGCGCGGCGGGGGAAACCTACAAGCTCACCCATGACGGAAAAACGGCAGCCTTTACCGCAGGCGGACGGCAGACCGATATAAGCGATATTCTCGTGAAAGCGTAAATAATTGCAGGCGGGCAAGTG
>OIED01000251.1_pt1 | contig 33284 bp, 28 predicted proteins | sample 1581771 | NCBI WGS metagenome assembly OIED01 (sample SAMEA3882546, study PRJEB24775) | human gut metagenome | biome: human-associated habitat; feature: intestine environment; material: feces | place: Netherlands | collected 2009/2010 | reverse complement strand
GCGCCCACGCCGTGCAGGCCGCCGGAGACCTTATAGCCCCCGCCGCCGAACTTGCCGCCCGCGTGCAGCACCGTGAACACGACCTCAAGCGCGGACTTGCCCGTCTGCGGCTGCACGTCCACGGGGATGCCGCGGCCGTTGTCGCTCACGCAGATGATGTCGCCCGGCTCGATGGTCAGCTCGATATGGCTGCAGTAGCCCGCGAGCGCCTCGTCGATGGAGTTGTCGACGATCTCATACACGAGGTGGTGCAGACCGGACGACGACGTCGAGCCGATGTACATGCCCGGACGCTTGCGCACGGCCTCCAGACCCTCGAGCACCTGGATCTGGCTGGCGTCATATTTTTGTGTGATCTTGTCTGTGATATCTGGCATGGATTTGCTTCCTTCCGTACAGCGCCGCGGTCAGAGATTCTCCAGTCCGCTGGCCTTGCTGCGTTTATATAGTGTTGCGGTGTTGAGCTGTGACAGATAGCAGGTCTGCCCGCTGCCGAGCGAGCAGAGCACGAACGCCTTGGGCAGCTCGTCTCCGGCGGCGTTTTCCACCTGACCGGCCTGTTCCCATTTTTCCAGCGTCTCGCGCGTGCGGTGCGACCATGTGGCGGTGTCCATGTCGAACACGCCGAGCACGCTCTTTTGCAGCGCGATGACCTGATTGCCGAGATGCAGATACATCAGCGGATTCCCCCGTTTCGCACCGTGAGCACGCGGCCGCCGGTGCGTTCGGCGATGCGCGCGTCCTCGCAGCAGGTGATGAGCGTCTGCCCGCCGCCGATGCGGTTGAGCACGAACGCCTGCCGCTGCGCGTCGAGCTCGGAGAGCACGTCGTCGAGCATGAGCACGGGATATTCGTCAAACTCGTCGTGGAAGATCTCCCGCTCGGCAAGCTTGAGCGACAGCGCCGCCGTGCGCGTCTGCCCCTGCGAGGCGAAGGCGCGCGCCGGCTGGCCGTTGATGTCAATAATGAGATCGTCCTTGTGCGCGCCGGTGAGACACTGGCCGCTGTCGAGCTCGGCGCGGCGGTGCTGCTCCTGATGGTCGCACAGGGCGTAGTAGATCTCCTTTTCCGTGCCGAGGGCATCTTCTACGGTGCTGACCGTGCGGTAGGCAAGCGTCAGCTTATCGCGCCCGCCGGAAAAGTCGGCGTGGATGGGCGCGGCCGCGATGTTCAGGCGCGAGGCATAGGCCGCGCGGTAGCGGATGAGCTTTGCCGAAACCCTGCACATCTGGTCGGAAAAATCGTCGAGCGTGTCGAGCAGCGACGGTTTTTCGTGCCAGTCGCGCAAGATCGCAGATTTCTGGTCATACAGGCGGCTGTATTCGGCCAGCAGCGCGCCGTATTTCGGCCGCAGCTGACTGATGGCCATATCCATCATGCGCCGGCGGGCAGCCGGCCCGTCGCGGATGATGTTCAGATCGTCCGGGCAGAAGAGCACGGCGGCAAAGTTCCCCGCGAGCTCGGCGGCAGTCTTTTTCACGCCGTTTTGCCAGATCTGCTTGCGCTGCCCCTGCCGGAGCACGACGCGCACGGTCTGCTCCCGTCCGAAGGCATACACGTCCGCGAGCACCTCCGCGCCCGTGTAGCCGAAGCCGATGAGCTCCCTGTCAAAGCGGGTGCGAAAGCTCTTGCCGCCCGTGAGCAGGTACACCGCCTCGAGCAGATTCGTCTTGCCCTGCGCGTTTTCGCCGGTGATGACGTTCGTGCCGGGCGAAAACTCCGCCGCGGCGAATGCATAGTTGCGCCAGCCGTTGAGCGCGATCCTGCGCACGATCATTGCGCGCTCTGTACCTGCAGCGTGTGCCCGGCGAAGGTCACGGTGTCGCCCGGGCGGATCTTTTTGCCGCGCATCGTGCACGTCTCGCCGTTGACGGCGACCATGCCGTCGGTGATGACCTGCTTTGCCTCGCCGCCGGTCCCCGTGAGGGCGGCAAACTTCAGCAGCGCGTCAAGCTTGATGAATTCCGTTTCGATCGTGATCGTTTCCATGGTTTTCTCTCCGGTCACTGTCCGGCGCGCAGACGCACCGGCAGCACCATATACACAAAGTTGTCGCTTCCGTCCGCCGGCACGAAGATGCACGGGCTCGAGCCGGTGTTGAGGCAGACGTTGAGCTCGTCCGCCGGCGCCGCCTTGAGCGCGTCGGACAGGTAGTGGTCGTTAAAGCCGATCTCGAGATCGCCGCCGTCGCCCTCGCACGGGCAGGAATCGGCCGCCTTGCCGAGCGGCGTCGTGCACACAAAGTCGATGGCGTCCTTGCGGAAGGTCAGGCGCAGGGGGGCGTTGTTTTTGCTGTCGACGATGAGCGACACACGCTCGACCACGTCGAGCAGGTCCGTGCGCGCGGTCTTGACTGTGATGCGGAACGACTCCGGGATCGCCTTCTTATAATTGAGGAAGTCGCCCTCGAGCCGGCGCGAGAGGATGACGGTGCTGCCGACGGTGAACGAGATGTGCTTGCTGCCGACGGACATCTTGACGCGCTCGTCGCTGTCGCCGCACAGACGCTCCAGATCGCTCAGCGCCGTGCCCGGCACGATGAAGCTGCAGTCGTCGCCATAGCCCTCAACGGGCTCGCGGCGCAGCGCCAGACGGTAGCCGTCGACGGAGACCATGGTCAGCTCGTTGTGCGCGATCTCAAAGAGCGTGCCCATATAGACCGGGCGGCTCTCGTTCGTGCTCACGGCGAAGGAGCACTCGTTGATCATCTTCTTGAGCAGATCCTGCGGCAGGGACACGCCGTTTTCGGCCTCCACGCTCGGCAGGTCGGGATAATCCTCCGCACTCATGCCGACGAGGTTGAAGGACGAACGGCCGCACCTGACGGTGACCGTGCCGTTTTCGGCCTCGACGGTGACGACGCCATCGGGCATGCGGCGCAGCATCTCGCAGAACAGGCGCGCGCCGACGAGCACGCTGCCCGGTTCGGGGATGTCAGCTTCCATGTTGGTGTAGATGGCCTTTTTCAGGTCATAGCCGGTGATGCGCAGATCCGCACCTGCCTCGAGCAGCAGGCCCTCGAGCGCGGCGATCGGGCTCTTGGGTGCGGCGGCGCGGGCTGCGGATGCTGCAGCCTGCTGCAGAACGTACTTGTCACAGGAAAATTTCATGAGCGGCCTCCTTAATCAGAAACGTTTCGTCTATTCGAAAGATAGAAAGCATATTTTTAGTAGTAGTAGTAGAGCTGTTCGTTTGGTGGAAAACCGGTCTGAGCCGTTGCGGCGTCTGAAAAACCGGTGTTGAAAAAATTGTGGAAAGGTTGGTAACTTTTAAACTACCAGAATCAGGCAAATTTAACGTCCACAGCTTTCCACACGTTCTCCACGTTAGGATAACAGCGATGTGTGGAAAACGGCGTCAGTTTTTCGAGTTGATGTTGCTCGTGATGTCGCGCACGGTGGCGGAGATATCGGGGTCGGACTTGAGCAGCTCCTCGACCTTGCGGATGGAGCTGAGCACGGTCGCGTGGTTGCGGCCGCCGAACTCCTCGCCGATCTCCTTGAGGGGGAGATTCGTGAGATTGCGCATGAGGTACATGGCGATCTGGCGGGCCATGGCGGTCTTTTTGCTGCGGCTCTGCCCGCGCAGGTCTGCTCCGCTGAGCTGGAACGAGCGCGCGGACTCCTCAATAATGACGTCCGGCGTGGGGATGTACGTGCCGGTGCGGATGACGTCCTTGATGGCGCGCTTGACGGAGTCGACCGTGATCGTGTCGTCAAGAATGTCGCGGTAGGCGGTCAGGCGCTTGACGACGCCCTCGAGCTGGCGGACATTGGAGGTAATGTTTTCGGCGATGTACTGCACGACCTCCTCAGAGAGCACCATACCGAACTGCGCGGCCTTCGTGCGGATGATGGCCGTGCGCGTCTCGAGATCCGGCGGCTGCACGTCCGCGAGCAGGCCGCCCTCGAGCCGGGAGCACAGGCGGTCGTTGAGGCGCTTCATCTCCTTCGGCGGCCGGTCGGAGGTCACGACGATCTGCTTTCCGGCCTCGTACAGGCAGTTGAAGGTGTGGAAAAATTCCTCCTGCGTGCTGTCCTTGCCGGCGATGAACTGGATATCGTCCATGAGCAGCAGGTCGGCATTGCGGTATTTCTGGCGGAAGTTCTCCGCCGTGCCCGTGCCGATGGATTTGACCATCTGGTTGACGAACTCCTCGCCCTTGACGTAGGCGATCTTCGCGCCGGGGTTGTTGTGGCGGATGGTCTGCCCGATGGCGAGCAGAAGGTGCGTCTTGCCGAGGCCGGAGTTGCCGTAGATGATCAGCGGGTTATACACCTTGCCGGGATTCTGCGACACGGCGATGGCCGCCGCGTGCGCGAACTTGTTGCTCGGCCCGACGATGAAGCGGTCGAACGTGTACCCGTCCATCTCCGGCATCTCCTCGGCGGAGGGACGCTTCTCGCGGTATTCGAGCAGCTCGTCGTCCCCGGCGAGCACGACCAGCTCGAACGGGCAGGAGAACAGATCGTAGAGCTTGGCGCAGATCGTCTTTTCAAAGCGCGCCTGAATGATGCTGCGCTTAAAATCCGACGTGGTGTGCACGATGAGCGTATTATTATTGATCTCGATCGGGGTGCAATCGGAAAACCAGGTATTGATCGCCGTCTGGGTCAGCTCCTGCGAGAGGCTGTCCATCACGACGGACCAGATATCGGTGAGCGAATTCATGGTGGCCATAGGGTCGGCTCCTTCAAAAAATGTCGCGCAGCCGCGCTGCGCACACACGCTGTCGGCTACACTACCAGTATAACAAAAATTCACGATTATTTCAACAATAATGTCAGAAATTATTATATAAATAGGTGTAGAATCTGCCGCAGACGGGGAATTGTTTTCCTGTGCAGGTTGTGGTATGATAAAAAGACGCTGATTTTTTTCATTTTTCCATAAAGCAGGTGCTGTTTTGTTCTTAGTCGCACAGGCCGGACAGCTGTTCGGCGATACGGAAGCAGCCGCCCTCCCGTCCTTGCTGGAGAGCGGGCGGCTTCCTGCGCGCATTTCGGGTCTGCCGGCGAGCGGCCGCGCGCTGCTGGCGGCGTCGATGCATGCGCAGCTCGATGCGCCGGTGCTGGCCGTGTGCCCGGATGAGGCGGCGGCCGAGCTGTTTCAGAAGGAGCTTGCCGCCCTGCTCGGGCAGGACGTGCCGCTGCTGACGGCGCGCGACTATACGTTTTATACGGTCGAGAGCGTCTCGCGCCAGACCGAGCAAAAGCGCCTGAGCGCGCTCTACGCGCTCGCAGCGGGCACGGCGCCTGCCGTGGTGTGTACGGTCTCGGGTCTGCTGCAGCGCGCCATGCCGAAGGAAAAACTGCTGCAGGCGGCCTTTGAGATCCGCGACGGCACGTCGCTCCCGCCCGAGGATGCCGAGGATGCGCTGCTGCGCTGCGGCTATCTGCGCACGGCGCAGGTCGAGGGACCGGGTCAGTTTTCGCGCCGCGGCGGCATTCTCGACTTTTTCTCGCCCGCCTATCCGCAGCCGGTGCGTGTGGAGTTCTGGGGCGACGATGTGGACTCCATGGGCTTTTTCGACCCCGAGAGCCAGCGCCGCACCCAGCCGCTCGACGCCTGCCGCATCCTGCCCGCCGCCGAGACGCTGCCGCCCCTGTATCCGGGCGGAAGCGCCGCTCTGGGCGAGCAGCTGCAGAAGATCGCGCAGCGCACCGCCGCGAAAAAGGACAACGACACGGCGCAGAAGCTTGCCGCCGCGCTGCGTGCCGACGGGGAAAAGCTCTGCAATGACTGCGTGCTCCCGGCAGCGGACCGCTACATGGGCTTCGTGTACGACACGTTTGCAACGGCTTTGGACTATCTCACGCCGGAGGCGGCCGTGCTCATCGACCAGCCCGCGCGCTGTGCAGAGCGCGCCAAGGAATACACCGCGCAGCTGCGCGAGGATGTGTCCCTGCTCGTGCGCAGCGGCACGATGGCCGCGCGCGCCGAGACGTTTTATGAGCCGTTTGCCGACATGATGCGCCGCATACAGGAGTGGGCGATCGTGCTGGCCGACGGTCTGCAGCTCGGCCGCAGCCCCATCGAGCCCCGCACCATGGTGAGCCTGACGGCAAAGCAGCTCCCGTCCTACGGCGGCAGCAGCCAGACGGCGGCCGATGACATCACGCACTATCAGCACCTCGGCTACCGTGTGGTGGTGCTGGCGGGTGATCTGCGCCGGGCGCGCATCTTGTGCGAATTTCTCGACGGGCACGGCATCCATGCCGCCGCGGCCGAGCATCCCGACGCCCTGCCCGAGCCGGGGCAGTGCCTCGTCACGGCGGGCAGCCTCTCGGCCGGCATCGAGTTTCCGTATGCAAAGCTCGCCATCCTCACGGACACGCAGATCGCGGCGTCCGGTCTGCGGCGCGCAAAGCATAAAAAGCAATCCAACCGCGAGAAGATCAACTCCTACACCGACCTCTCCGTGGGCGATCTCGTCGTGCACGAATACCACGGCATCGGCCGCTTCGCGGGCATCGTGCAGATGCCGGTCGACGGCGCGGTGAAGGACTACATCAAGATCAGCTACGCCGGCGCGGACACGCTCTATGTCCCGGCGACGCAGCTCGACATGGTCAGCAAGTACATCGGCGCCGGCGAGGACCGGCCGGTGAAGCTGTCCAAAATGGGCGGCACGGAATGGGCGCGCACGAAAACGCGCGCCAAGGCAGCCGCCAAAAGCATGGCCAAGGAGCTCACCGCGCTCTATGCCGCGCGCAGCCGCACGAAGGGGCACGCCTTCGCGCCCGACAGCCCCTGGCAGACGGAATTTGAGGAGCACTTCGGCTATCCGGAGACGGACGATCAGCTGCGCTGCATCCAGGAGATCAAGACCGACATGGAAAAGCCCGTGCCGATGGATCGCCTCCTGTGCGGCGACGTGGGCTACGGCAAGACCGAGGTCGCCCTGCGCGCCGTGATGAAGTGCGTGCTCGACGGGCGGCAGGCGGCCATCCTCGTGCCGACGACGGTGCTCGCCCAGCAGCACTATCAGACCGCCGTGCAGCGCTTTTACGGCTTCCCGGTCGAGATCCGCATGCTCTCGCGCTTCTGCACGCAGTCGCAGGTGCGCCAGACGCTCGCCGATATGCGCACGGGCAAGTGCGACCTCGTGATCGGCACGCACAAGCTGCTGCAGAAGAATATCGAGTTCAAGAATCTCGGCCTGCTCATCGTCGATGAGGAGCAGCGCTTCGGCGTGGCGCACAAGGAGCACATCAAGGAGATGAGCCGCGCCGTCGACGTGCTCACGCTCTCGGCCACGCCCATCCCGCGCACGCTGAATATGGCCCTGTCCGGCATCCGCGATATGTCCACCATCGAGGAGCCGCCGCAGGACCGCATCCCCGTGCAGACCTTCGTCATGGAGCACGACTGGAACGTGCTGTGCGACGCCATGCGCCGCGAGCTGCAGCGCGGCGGGCAGGTGTTTTACCTGCACAACCGCATCGAAAACATCGAGCGCACCGCCCTGCGCATCTCGAAGATGCTCGACGGTGCGGTTGTCGACGTGGCGCACGGTCAGATGAACGAGGAGCAGCTCTCGACGGTCATGGAGCGCATGGTCGCGGGCGAGACGCAGATCCTCGTCTGCACCACCATCATCGAGACCGGCATCGATATGCCGAACGTCAACACCCTCATCATCGAGGACGCCGACCGCATGGGTCTGGCCCAGCTGCATCAGCTGCGCGGCCGTGTCGGTCGCTCGAACCGGCGCGCGAGCGCGTACCTGACCTTCCGGCGCGGGCGCGAGCTGAGCGAGATCGCCGAAAAGCGCCTGAGCGCCATCCGCGAGTTTGCGGAGTTCAACTCCGGCTTCCGCATCGCCATGCGCGATCTGGAGATCCGCGGCGCGGGCAGCCTTCTGGGCGCGGAGCAGTCGGGGCATATGATCGACGTCGGCTATGATATGTACCTCAAGCTGCTCGAGGAGGCCGTGCTCGAGGAGCGCGGCGAAAAGCCCGAGCAGCGCGCCGAGTGCGCCGCCGACCTTGCGGTCTCGGCCAACATCCCCGAGAGCTATGTGCCCAGTCAGGAGCAGCGCATGGATCTCTACCGCCGCATCGCGCTCGTTCGCTCCGAGCCCGAGGCGGACGACCTCATGGACGAGGTCATCGACCGCTTCGGCGACCCGCCGCCGAGCGTGTATACCCTTGTGCAGGTGGCGCTGCTGCGCAGCGACGCGGGCAAGGTCGGCGTGACCGACATCTCACAGAAAAACGGCTGTCTGAAATTCCTGCTGGCGGAGTTTGATATGCAGAAGGTATCGCTGCTGTATGCCCGGCCGGAATTCAAGGGCCGCCTGAAGGTGGATGCGGGGGCAAAGCCGGGCGTCATTCTGCGCCTCAAGTCCCGCGACCACGTCATCGAACAGGCAAGAGCGTTTGTCTCCGCATGGGCAGACGCCCGCGAAGAGCGCGCATGACACCGTGCGCAAGATACGAAAGGAAGCGTTTGCTGATGAAAAGAAGAACCGTCGCCCTGCTGCTCTCGCTCGTGCTGGCCGTCTGCTGTCTGAGCGGCTGCACCTCGACCCGCGTGCGCAGCTACACCGAGGAGAGCGGCAATGCCGCGAGCGATAAGTACGCCGCCGCCGTCAACGCCTACGGCAGCAATAAGAAGGTTATGACCGTCAACGGCAGCCCCGTGTACTGGAACGAGTATGCCTACTTCCTGTGCGCCATTCTGGCGAACATGGAGCGCTACGGTATGCAGGTCTCGGACTGGAGCGCCGTCTATGACGAGAGCAGCCAGAGCACCTACTCAGACCTCATGACCGAGAGCATCGTCAACAACATCGCCTGGAACCACCTCATCGAGGTCAAGGCCGCCGAAAACGACGTGACGTTTGACGCCGCGGGCGAGCAGTATGTGCGCGATACTGTCGAGCAGACCATCCAGAACGTCGTGGGCGACGGCGGCACGGAGGCGCAGCTCAACGAAAAGCTCCAGTCGTACTACATGGATCTGGATCTGTTCAAGTACTTCACGAAGGTGCAGTACCTCTATAACGCGCTGGCGGAAAAGCTCTTCGGCGCGGACGGTGCGAGCATCACCGATGACGACGTGCAGGAGTTTGCCGAGGCCAACAGCTACACGACGGCAAAGCACATCCTGCTCAAGACGATCGACGACAGCGGCAAAGCTATCGCGGACGATGAGAAGGCCGCCAAAAAGCAGAAGGCCGACAACATCGCCGCGCAGCTCAAGGCCGTCGCCGATCCGCAGCAGCGCGCAGAGCTCTTTGACGAGCTCATGGCCGAGTACAACGAGGACACCGGCGAAAACAGCTACCCGCACGGCTACTGCTTCACCTCCGGCAGCATGGTCACGGAGTTTGAGGACGCCTGCAAGACGCTCGAGCCGTATGAGGTCTCCGGCGTGGTCGAGAGCAAGTACGGCTATCACATCATCCTGCGTATGCCGACGCAGGGCGATGATCTGGTCATGAGCAGCAACGGCACGAGCCAGACGCTGCGCCAGCTCGTCGCGCAGCAGCAGCTCGGCAGTCTGGTCACCGGCTGGGTCGACGAGGCCGACGTGCAGTGGCAGCCGAAGTTCCGCACCGTCGATTATGCGTCCGTGCTCACCCCGAAGGAGAGCTTCTGGCGCCGGCTGGACATCTTCGACTGGTTCGATCAATAAGCCGCGCCCTCCGGCGCAGAAAAAGGCCGTCCCCTGTTTTCCGCATGAAAACAGGGGACGGCTGATATTTTTTGATATTTTTTTTCGCCGCACCGGTGGCGAAAGGCTGCGAGGCTTTTTGCACCGCGCCGGTCAGCGTACGGCGCGCACCATGTCGCGCGTGATGTCGCCGAGGCTGCGCGCGCCGCACATATACATCGCGTCCGTCAGCTCCGCGCGCAGCTTTTCCACGTAGGTGACGATGCCCTCTGTGCCGCCGCCGTAATAGCTGATGAGAAACGGCCGGCAGATCATGACCGCGTCCGCGCCGAGCGCGAGCGCGCGGAAAATGTCCGTGCCCGAGCGGATGCCGCCGTCGACGAGGATCTTCACGCGACCGCCCACCGCGTCCGCGATCTCGGGCAGCACGTCCGCCGTCGCCGCAGCGCCGGGCAGCACGCGCCCGCCGTGGTTCGACACCACGATGGCCGCCGCACCGGCCTCCACGGCCTTCTGCGCGCCGCGCACCGTCATGATGCCCTTGAGGATCATGGGTGCCTGCGCATAATCACACAGCTCGCGCAGCTCCGCCACCGTCTTGCTGCCCGCGTCAGGGCTGGCCGCCTTCAGGTGCGGCAGACCGGCCGAGTCGATGACCACGCTCACGGCGAAGGGGTCGGCTGCGTTGGCGAGGTCGAGATTCGCGCGGATCGTGTCCATCGACAGCGGGTTGATGACCGGCAGCACGATGCCGCCGTACTGCTTCGACAGCGCGCACCCGTGCGGGAACACGCGCGCATCCAGCCCGTCGCCGAAGCTCGCGGCGATGCCGGTCTGCGCGGCGGCCGCCGCTGCACAGGCGTTGTAGTCGCGGATGTCGTCGCCGGGGTTGAACTGCGCGCGCAGCGAGCCGATGGGCGCCGCGATCACGGGCAGAGAAAACGTCCGCCCGAAGAGCGCGAGCGACGTGTCCACGGGCGTGTTCGGCGCGATCGTGTCCATGTTCAGACTCCAGCGCCGCCATGCGCGCCAGTTGTCGTTCGCGCCGTTGCCGGGCGCTTTCGAGCCGGGACCCGGCATCGTGTTGCCGCAGCCGAGGCCGTTGCACTCCGGGCAGACCTTGCATTTCGGGCCGATGCGCTCACGCGCGCGCTGCAAAACTTCGTTGTAATCCATGGGTGTTCCTCCGTTTTCTTGTTTGCTCTGCCGCCATCTTAACAGGAAATGCGCCGCAGCGCCACAAAATTTTTCCCCGGGGCTTGACAAAACGGGAAAAATCCGTATGATAGAAATCAGGAATCATTCTTATTTTAAATCAGGAGGTTTTCCCCATGAACGCAGCCGTTGCCCAGCTCATCAACGAGCAGATCAATAAGGAGTTTTACTCCGCCTATCTCTATCTCGACTTTGCCAACTACTACGCGGCCGCCGGTCTCGACGGCTTTGAAAACTGGTACCGCGTGCAGGCGCAGGAGGAGCGCGACCATGCGCTGCTGTTTTTCCAGTACCTGCTCAACAACGGCGTCGCCGTCAGCTTCGGCGCGATCGACGCGCCCGACTGGACGCGCGGCGACCACATGACCCCGCTGAAGAAGGCGCTCGAGCACGAGCAGTACGTCACCTCGCTCATCAACGGCATCTATGCCGCGGCGTATGACGACCGTGATTTCCGCACCATGCAGCTGCTCGACTGGTTCGTCAAGGAGCAGGGCGAGGAGGAGAAAAACGCCTCCGACCTCATCACGAAGATGGAGCTCTTCGGCTCGGACGCCAAGGGCCTGTACATGCTCAACAGCGAGCTCAAGGCGCGCGTGTACGCAGCGCCCTCGCTGGTTCTGTAATCGAAACACACAGCAAAAACCGCCTCTGTCCGGTTGGACAGAGGCGGTTTTCTATTCTTTACTTAACTCAGAGCGCGGCGAAGATGCGCGTGCCGCGCCGCTTGAGCCAGCGCAGCAGCAGCGCGCAGACCACCGCCGTGACGGCGGCGAAAATGGCCAGATACGCCGCCGCGCTCAAATATCTGCTGCACAGAAAGTACAGCCCGCCGAGCGCAATGGCATAAAACCAGTTGACAAAGAGCGCGAGCATCACGCTGCCGCCCTGCTTGATGGGCGTGATCTCGTTGGTCCACGTCAGGTTCGGCATCTTGAGCCCGAGCGCGAGCGCCGCCAGCGCGCTCAGCAGCGTGTACAGCAGCGCCACAACGACGGCCAGCGCCATCTCCGCCGCGCCGCCCGGCAGCGTGATCACCGCGCACAGCGCGCAAAACAGCATCGGCACGCCGGTCAGCAGCAGCTGCGTGTCGAGCTTTGCGCGCAGCACCTGCCACGGCGTGACCGGCAGCGACTGCGCCAGCCACAGCTGCCTGCCCTCGAGCGACACCGACGGCGCCGCCATGTCATTCATCGACGCGAGCAGGCACAGCGCCGCGCTCAGCAGCACCGGCACGATGTCCGCCCCCGCGCCGAACACCCCGTCGAGCAGCTGCGCGAGTGCGCGTCCCTTGATCAGCAGCGCGATGCCCGCGACCGGCAGCATCACGATGCCGAGGCCGCAGTTGAGCATATAGTTCGGGCTCGCGGCGAAGCGGCGCAGCTCCTTCCGGCGCAGCGCGCGCTGCACGCTCTGCGCACGCACGGCCCTGTGCCGGAAGCGCGCCCGGCGCACGCTGCCGGTCGCCGTGGCGATCTTCAGGAAGCTGCGCGCGATGACCCACAGCGTCAGCGCCAGCAGCGCCGCCTGCGAGAGCGTCACGATCCCCATCGCCAGCCAGTCGCCCGCGCCCACGCTGCCGAACAGGTACAGCAGGTAGGCAGAGCCGCGGATCTTCGCTCCGTACACGGCGGCGTTTTCCGCCAGCAGCGTGATGAGCCCCTGCGCCTTGTAATACACGAAATAGTATGCCGCCAGAAACGCCAGCGACAAAATCACGGTGATGAAGCTCTTATTCTTCAGCTTCAGGCTGATGCGCGCGACCACCCAGCCGAGCAGACACGAGAGCACCATCACGATCACCGACACGAGCAGCACCATCAGCACCCCGCCGACGACCGTCCCCGCCGTGACCGGCGCCACGATCCAGTACACGATCACGGCCGGCACGGTGGCGACGCCGCTGTACATCAGCCCCAGCAGATACACGCCCAGCAGGCGCGAGGCCATCACATAGCGCACCGGGATCGGCATCGACAGCAGCAGGTCGTTGTCCTTGGACAGGTACAGGCTCGAATACGTGCTGAACACGCTCCCGAACGCGCCGAGCAGCACCGCGATCAGCCCCATGACGAGATAGTACAGCCAGCCCACGCCCGCTGCCGCCATCGGCGCGCAGATGCCGACGGCCAGCAGCGCGAACATCCCGCCGAGCACGCCCGCCATCAGCAGCACATACAGCGCGATGTAGGCGATCGTCGCGCCCCTGGAGCGCATTTTGTTCTTTTTCGGGTCGTAGAAATAGTTGCGGAAGATCTCCGCCATCTGTTTTTTCAGAAGCGTTTTCAGCATGACGCATCCTCCAGCTCGAGAAACACGTCCTCGAGGCTGTCGTCGCCCTTGACCTCCTCCATCGTGCCGGAGCGGATGAGCCGCCCGCTGCGAATGATGGCCACCTTGTCGCAGAGCTTTTCGGCCACCTCGAGCACGTGCGTCGAGAAGAAGATCGCGCCGCCGCCGTCGCACACCGCGCGCATCATGCCCTTGAGCAGGTGCGCCGCCTTCGGGTCGAGCCCGACGAAGGGCTCGTCCATGAGGATGAGCTTCGGGTCGTGGATCCACGCGGCGATGATGGCGAGCTTCTGCTTCATGCCGTGCGAATATGCGCTGACGGGCTGACCGAGATCGCCCGTGAGCTCGAACGCATCGGCCAGCGGCTCGATGCGCGCCCAGCGCTCCGCCGCCGGGATGCCGAAAATGTCGGCGATGAAGTTCAGGTACTGGATGCCGCTCATGAAATCGTACAGGTCGGGGTTGTCCGGGATGTAGGCCAGCTGCCGCTTGCAGCCGAGGGGGTCGGTGCGGATGGACCTGCCGCCGATGAAAATGTCGCCCGCGTCAAACTGCAGGATGCCGACGGCGGCCTTGAGCGTCGTCGTCTTGCCGGCGCCGTTGTGCCCGATGAAGCCGTAGATCTCCCCCGGCGCGATGCGCAGGCTCAGATCGTCGACGGCCTTCTTCTCGCCGTAGGTCTTGGTCAGATGCTGAATGTCAAGCATGGTGATCCCTCCCGTGGGCGGTGTATCGCCCGGTTTCGGCTCATTATACGCCGCGGAAAAAGCGCCCGCAAGAAAAACCCTCACATTTTAAGATATATGTAAGGTATGCAAAGCGCTTTTCCGATCTGTGTAAAATGCCGCTTGCGCGCGCGTCCGCTGCGCGCCGTGCGCAGGTCACGCGCGAATGTTTTTCCGGCAAAAACAAAGCCGCAAAAAAGTTTCCGCCGCGCGGACATTTTGCGCCGCAGCGCTTGTTTTTCCGGGTTTGACGCAGTATAGTAAGGTCAGAAAAACCCAAACGGAACTTTTCACGGGGGTGTATACTGTGGACATCACTTTGCAGGACTTCGAACGCGCGCAGCAGCGGCTCAAGGGCGTGCTGCACCACACGGAGCTCGACCTGTCGGCCACGTTCTCGGCCATGACGGGCGGCAATATCTATCTCAAGTACGAAAACAGCCAGAAGACCGGCTCGTTCAAGATCCGCGGCGCGAGCAACAAGATCGCCGCCCTTGTCGAGCGCGGCGAGACCGGCGCGGTCGTCGCCTCGTCCGCCGGAAACCACGCGCAGGGCGTGGCCTACGCCGCACACCGCTTCGGCATCCCGGCCACGATCGTCATGCCCAAGACCGCGCCCATTGCCAAGGCGAAGGCCACCGAGGGCTACGGCGCGACCGTCGTGCTCGCGGGCGACTGCTATGACGATGCCTATGCCAGGGCGCGCGAGATCTGCGAGCAGGAGCACGCCACGTTCCTGCACCCGTACAACGATCCCGAGGTCATCGCCGGTCAGGGCACGCTCGGTCTGGAGATCCTCGGCGACCTGCCCACGGCGGATGTCGTCATCGTGCCGGCCGGCGGCGGCGGACTGCTCGCCGGTGTGGCCGCGTGCATCAAGCAGATCAATCCCCGCGTGCAGGTCATCGGCGTGCAGGCCGAGGGTGCGGACGCGATCGCGCAGTCGTTCCGCACGCACGGATATGTGCAGACCGACTCCGCCGCCACCATCGCCGACGGCATCGCCGTCAAAGTACCCGGTGACCTCACCGTGCCGCTCATCGAGCGATATGCCGACGACGTCGTCACCGTCAGCGACCGCGACATCTCCGAGGCTGTGCTGCTGCTCATGGAGCGCTGCAAGCAGATCGTCGAGCCCGCCGGCGCCACGCCCGTGGCCGCCGTGCTCAAGGGCAAGGTCGACGTCAAGGGCAAAAACGTCGTGTGCCTGCTCTCCGGCGGCAACATCGACGTGAGCTTCATCCAGTGCATCATCGAGCAGGGTCTGGTGGCGCGCAGCCGCCGCCTGCGCTTTACGGTCACGCTGCTCGACCGCCCCGGCAGCCTCGGCAAGCTGCTCAACGACATTGCCGCCCTCGGCGCAAACATCCTCTCTGTGGAGCATGACCGGCTCACCGCCGGGCTCAACCCCAACGAGATCGACGTGCACGTCTCGTGCGAGGTCGGCGACAAGGCGCACGGCGACCGCGTGCGCAGCCAGCTCATCCAATCCGGTTATCACGTAAAAATCGACTGACAGGAGGTCATCATCATGAAAACAGTTGCCACCAAAAACGCTCCCGCAGCCCTCGGCCCCTACGCGCAGGCGCAGGTCTCCGGCGGCTTTGTGTTCACGTCCGGCCAGATCGGCATCGACCCCGCCACCGGCGCCATCGCCGACGGCATCGAGGCGCAGGCGCATCAGGTCTTCCGCAACCTGACCGCCGTGCTGCAGGCGGCCGGCAGCGACATGTCCAAGGCCGTCAAGACGACGGTGTTCATCAAGAACATGGACGATTTCGCCACCGTCAACGCCATCTACGCCGGCTATTTCACCGAGCCCTTCCCGGCCAGAAGCTGCGTCGAGGTCGCGCGTCTGCCCAAGGACGTGCTCGTCGAGTGTGAGGTCGTCGCCGAGGCGTAAGCCCGCGTGCACGCGCAGCGCACCGCGCTTGGGCAAATTTCCCGCTAATTCTTGCCCATCTTGTGCATATTGACCACAAAATATGGGGAAATGCACATTTTTCTGTATTCCTCTTTGACAATCTTACGGCTTTGTGCTAGAATAAAAACACTGTTGATAAGAGCAATCTTGGTTTTCGGCCGCGGGTTGCATGGTCGGGAACACCAGTATTTTAAGGGAGGAAAAGGTATATGTGCATTCGTACCATTAAGAGCATCGGCCTCAAGGAGTACGCTTCCGGACTCTGGAATTCCGTCAAGGAGATCGACGGCGGCAAGATCCTGTCGAGCGCCAGCAGCCTGCTTGAGGTGAACGTCAAGGCCATCAAGAACAAGATCGACGCGCTCTGCGACGAGAACACCGAGTTCGCCATCCGCGACAAGCTCGATCTGGTCAAGGACTTCTGCCAGTGGCCGATCAACTTTGTCCAGAGCCTGGGCCATTGAGTCGGCCCTGCCTTTCTGCAAACAGAAAACCGCCTGCGATCCGTTTGAGGATCACGGGCGGTTTCTTTTTTCGCTTTTTACCAGCGCACCACGCGCGGCGCGGCCTGGAAGCTGCTGAACGTCGCGGTCGCCTCCGTGAGCGCGAACACCTGCGTGTTGCCGTCGTCGGCGGTGTAGAGGCTCTGCAGCTCGGGATAGTGGTCGAGCAGATCCTGCCGCGCCTGCACGCGGTCGTCCTCGACGGCCTTCGCGCTCACGCGCAGCCACGTCTCGCCGTCGAAGGCACACAGCTCCACCTTGGGGTTTGCCATCATCTCGCGGGAGACGGCCTTGACCTTGCCGGTCTGGATGTAGAGGTTGCCCTCAAACAGGTTCACCGTGCCGAACGGGCGCACGTGCGGCTGGTCCCCGTCGACGGTGGCGAGGTAATACGTGCCGCACTTTTTGAGAAATTCATAGACTTCCTGCATACTTTTGTCCCCTTTCTCCGGCTGTGCCGGGATCTGAACCAGATATTTTTCGAGCAGACGCACCGGGTGGTACGACTCCTTGGAGCGCCGCAGTCCCTCGTCGCCCGCATCCTCCTCGCGGTTGATGTAGCGCACGCCGGGCGTGACGAAGCACTTGGCGTATTCGTTCACGAGCGCCTGATAGACGCCCTCATAGGCGATGTCCGCCTTCTCGATGTGGATGATGAGCGTGTCGCCCACGATCTCCCCGGCGGAAAAGCCGACCACGCGCCCGTTGACGCGCAGCAGCCCCGCGAGCGGGGCATAGGCGGCAAAGTCGCGCAGGAATTCCCGCACGCACCCCTCCTCTGCCTGCGCGCTGGCGCTGTCCTTGTGATAGCGGCGGGTGAAGTCGTCGAAAAACGCGCACACCTCCGGCAGGTTCTGCGCCGTGACGCGCTCGAACGACCAGTCCGGGTACAGGCGCTGGAAGTGGTGGATGTGGTTGCGCTGCCCGTTGAAGCGGCGGCCGCGGAAGGTCACCATGTCCTGCGCGTCGTAGAGATAGTCGAACCACGCGCGCACCGGCGTGACCTCCACGACGCCGAAGCGCGCGCGCAGGTTTTCCACATCGGCGTCCGTAGCGGGGAAAAACTGCAGCGGCTGCCCCACTTCACGGCAATATTTTGCGAGAAAATCGTATGCGTTTCCCACATTCTCGCCGATCGGTGTGGAAAACACCGTGCCGAGACCGGGAAACTGCTCGCGCAGCACGAGCGTGCCGTCAAGCTCGAGCGCCGCGTCCTGAAAATACGGCTGCCAGAGCACGGCGGCGCCCGCCGAGTCATTGCACAGGCGCGTGCCGCGCGCGGAAAAATAACGTGTCAGGCGCGGAATGTCCCGCACCGTCAGCGGCTGGAAAGGATCGGTCATGCTTTGGCTTCACCCTCCTGTGCGGCGGCCTGCTCGGCCAGCTTTGCCTTGAGCTCGGCAAAGCAGTGCCTGATGATCTGATATTCCTGTTCGTTTTCGAGCGGGAAGAGCGCGGGCTGCCCGTCCTCGCGCGCGGCATAGCGGTTGGCGAACAGCTGCTGCTGCGCGCCCTCGCCGGTCGTGAACACGACGTATGAGCGGCCGTTGTCCTCGCAGTCGTAGGTGAACAGCACGTCGCACTGCACCTGCTTTCCGTCCGGGCCGAGCACCGCGAACGTTCCGTTTTCAAACATGGTCTGTTGCTCCTTTTTCACATTTGCCTTCATCATAGCACACCGCGCGCCGATTTTCCACCGCGTTTTGCGCAGCCGCCGCTGCAGCCGCATTTTTGAAAACAACGGTGCGGATATGCGGCGTTCGGCCTGCTATCACGCAAAAGTTTCCCAAAAAAGTTGAAAAAAATCGCTATGAAAATGCAACAAATTGTTGATTATTGTTCGTTTTGGTGGTATCATGTATGCAAAGCATACAAATTCAACCGATAGGAGGAATCGGCGAATGGAAGAAAAAGTTGTAGACCGCAGAGTGCGGAAGACCAAACGCCAGCTTCGGCTTGCACTGATGAAACTCATGGCGGAAAAGAGCGTCAAGGATATCTCCGTGCGTGAGCTGGCAGCGATCGCAGACATCAACCGCGGCACCTTCTATATTCACTATAAGGACGTGTACGACCTGCTGTCCAGTCTCGAGGATGAGCTGGCCGACGGGCTGGTCGTCGTGTGCCGCCGGCACAATGCCAAGGACTCCGAGGGCAAGACCTATCCGTATCTGATGGAGCTGTACCAGTACATCGAGCAGAACGCCGACCTCTGCCACGTGCTGCTCGGCAAAAACGGCGACATCGCCTTCACCGACCGCATCTGCCACATCCTGCGCGACGAATTTCTGTATGATTTTCTCGCCTACTACTATCCGAACGACCCCGCGATGCTCGACTACTTCTGCTCGTTCATCGTGTCGGGCAATATGTCGCTCGCGCTCACATGGATCGACGGCGGCATGAAGCAGACGGCCGAGGAGATGGCCGTGCTCGCCGGCGAGATCATCATGCACGGCGTCAAGGTGCTGGAGACGAAGGCATAAGCGCACCGGCGCAAAAAAGTCCCGAAAACGTCACGTTTTCGGGACTTTTTATGGTTTCGGGCATATCACCTCAGGCAGCTTGCGCCGCCCCGCAGCCCGCAGGAAAAGCGATCAGAGCGCCGCGCGCATCGCGGCGAAGTTCTCCTCGACGGCGCGGTAAATGTCCTGCACCGGCTCGCCGACGAAAAACGCGCCGTTTTCGTACAGCACCCGCCCGGCGATCATCGTCAGGCGCACGTTCTCCTTCGAGCCGCTGTAGACGAGGTTGCGCGCGGCGTTGTGCACCGGCTGCATATTCGGCCGCTGCAGGTCGATGACGATGAGGTCGGCCTGCTTGCCGGGGGCAAGCACGTCGCAGTCGCTCAGACCCATGGCCTGTGCGCCGCCGACCGTCGCCATGTGCAGCACATCGTCCGCCGGGAGGGCGGCAGCGTCGCCGCAGTGCAGCTTTTGCAGCACGGCGGCCAGATACATCTCGCGGAAGAAATCGAGCGCGTTGTTGCTCGACGGGCCGTCCGTGCCGATGGCCATGCGGATGCCCAGCTCGCGCATCTGCCGCAGCGGGGCGATGCCGCTGGCAAGCTTGGCGTTCGAGCCGGGGTTCGTGATGACCCAGAGCCCGCGCGCGCGGAAAATGTCCAGATCGTGCTCCGTCATGTGCACGCAGTGAAAGCCGCCGCCGCCGAAATCGAAGTGGCCAAGGCTCTCGAACAGCTCCGTCGGCGTCTTGCCCCAGCGCTCGCGGCACTCGGCCACTTCGCGCGCGGTCTCGGCGTTGTGCGCGAACACCGGCGCGCGCAGCGTGCGCGCAAGCTCGCCCGCCTCGGTCATCTCGGCAAGGCTGGAGGTATACTCCGAGTGCAGGCCGAGCTGATACGACACCAGCGGATGCAGGGCGTTGAAGCGCCGGTACTCCGCCTCGAGCTGCTGCGCGCTGCCGCCGCCCCCGCACAGCACCGTGCGAAAGCCGCAGTCGATGCCCGCCTGCGCGATGGCATCGCGGAAATAGTACATATCAAAGCCGGCGGTGATGCCGCTCGTGAGGTATTCGAGGATCGACAGCTTCGTAAACGCGTACACCGCCTCGGGCGTGAGCTTGGCCTCCAGCGGGAAGATCTGCTCGAACAGCCACGGCTGCAGCGGCACATCGTCGGCATACGAGCGCACAAAGCTCATCCCGGCGTGCGCGTGCGCGTTTTTGAAGCCGGGCATGACCAGGTCGCCGCCGAGATCGATCTCCCGCTCGAACGCGGGCAGCGTCTCCGGTGTCGGGCCGACATAGGCGATCTTGTCCCCGTCGGTCCAGACCTCGTCGGTCGTGACGGTCACGCCGTGCGCCATCGTGAGCGTGCGGCCGTTGAAAAAGCGGATCATAGCGGTGCCTCCGTTTTCTGAAAATGCCTCTGCATTATACGCCGGTTCGCCGCGTTTGGCAATCCATTCCGAAAAACTTCACAAAAGCGGTTGAAGCGCGGCCGGTTTTTCGCTATAATAGGAAGAAATCATCTCCCGTCAGGAGGCTGGATCATGACCAAAGAGAACATCTACTACCCGGATGACAACGCATTCGACCGTTTCTATAAGCGCGCCCGCTATCAGGCCAACAGCTTCGTGGCCGCACAGCTCGGCAGCAAAGCCGCCGATCTGCTCACGACGGTGCCGGACTTTGCCTACCTCATCTGCAAGCTCATGCTCGACCCCGACGTGCCGTCGAGCCGCAAGCTCGACCTCGGTCTGGCGCTGCTGTATGTGCTCTCGCCGCTGGATCTCGTGCCGGATTCCGTGCCGCTGCTCGGCAAGCTCGACGATGCGTATGCCATCGCCGTGTCCGTCGCCAAGCTCCTGCGCGGCACCGAGCGCGACGTGATCCTGCGCCACTGGCTCGGCGAGCCCGAGACCATCGACTCCGTGCGCGCGTGGCTCGATTATTTTGACAACAAGCTCGGCTCCGGCCTCATGAAAAAGGTCATGCACACGCTGCGCCGCGCCTGAAACCATATCAAGACGGCAAAGCCCCTCCGCGAAAGCGGAGGGGCTTTTCTGAGACTGTCAAAAAAGTACTACTTTTTTGACAAAGGGGTGGGCTGCCTGACTGCAGCGCACTCGCTGTCCGCCGGAGGCGGACAACTCGCACGTTTGCAGGCCGAGAAGTATTCTCTTCGCCGCACATGTCGCCGAAGAAAATGATTAGACTTTCTTTCGCCGCTCCGGCGGCGAAACTCTACGAGGTTTTTTGACAAGCTGTTTGCTGCGCTGCGGATGCGGGGGCTTTGCCGCGCGGCAGGCGGCTTGACAAAACGCGGCAGTGTGCTTGACTTTTTCACTGTAATCCTTTAAAATGAAGCCGCTATGCATGGGCAAAGTGCCCATACGGCCATCAAGAGAGGACAGACCCGACATCTGCGCGGCGCGCGCCGCACAGATGTTTTCGCGTCTGGATGGGAGAAAACATGAAAAAGAAAGACACGAAAAACTTTGCCAGCCGCTGGGGCTTTATTCTGGCCTCCGTCGGCTCGGCGGTCGGCATGGCCAACGTCTGGGGCTTTCCGAACAAGCTCGGCAGCAACGGCGGCGGGGCATTTCTGCTGATCTACCTGCTGTTTGTGGTCATCTTCGGCACGGTCGGCCTGCCGACGGAATTCGCCATCGGCCGCCGCGCGGGCACGGGCACGCTCGGCGCATATAAAGAGGCGTGGGGCACACGCGGCAAGACCGCCGGCAAGGTCGGCGGCATCCTCGGCTGGCTGCCGCTGGCCGGCTCGCTGTGCATCGCCATCGGCTACGCCGTCATCGTGACGTATATCCTCAAGGCGCTGGTCGACTCGCTCGTCGGCACGCTCATGACCGCCGACGCCGCCGCGTGGTTTGGCGACTTCTCCTCGCAGCCCTATTCCGTCATCCCGTATCACATCATCGTCGTGGGCGGCACACTGCTGACGCTGTTTCTCGGCGCGCACAGCATCGAAAAGACCAACAAGGTCATGATGCCGCTGTTTTTTATCATCTTCGTGGTGCTGGCCGTGCGTGTGGCGCTGCTGCCCGGCTCTGCCGAGGGCTACAAGTTCATGTTCACGCCCCGCTGGGAGGCGCTCAAGGATCCGATGATCTGGGTCTGGGCGATGGGTCAGGCGTTTTTCTCCCTGTCCGTCACCGGCAGCGGCATGATCGTCTACGGTGCGTACCTGTCCAAGGACGAGGACGTCGTGGACGTGGCGCAGCACACGGCGCTGTTTGATACCATTGCCGCCGTCGTCGCCGCGCTGGTCATCATCCCCGCCTGCTTCTCCTACGGGCAGGATGTCGGCGCGGGCCCGGGTCTGCTGTTCGTGACGCTGCCGACCATTTTGCAGGACATTCCGCTCGGCCGCCTGTTCGCCGTCATTTTGTACGTCGCCATGATCTTCGCCGGCGTCAGCTCGCTGCAGAATATGTTCGAGGCCGTCGCCGAATCGCTCCAGCACAAGTTCCCGAAGCTCAGCCGCGCCGCCGTGCTCGGCATCCTGTGCGTGCTGTGCCTCGGCTTTGGTCTGCTCATGGAGCCGATCTCCAAGTGGGGCCCGTGGATGGACTTCGTGTCGATCTACATCATCCCCATCGGCGCGACGCTCGGCGCGATCTCGTGGTTCTACGTCATGAAAAAGGACGACCTGCTCGATGCCGTCAACACCGGCAGCCGCCGGCACCGCGGCGCCGTCTGGTACAGTGTCGGCCGCTATGTCTACGTGCCGCTGGCGCTCGTGCTGTGCTGCGTGGCGCTGTTCATGAACGTGTCGTTCTGAGCCGGCATCCGTCGGAGTTTCCTCCGGAGGGCGTGCAGACTGCATCCCGCTTCTGACAGCATCAGCCGCCTGTTTTCGTGCAGAAAACAGGCGGCTTTTCGCGGATATTCTTTGCCGGAAAAAGAATTCTGCCCCCGGCTGAGATGGGACCGGAGGCAGACCCGCTGCTGCGGGTTAAGGGGGGAAATGCGGCGCTCAGGGGTGGAGAAGGATGGAAGGAAGATAAGATGCCTGGATGGATGGCAATGGGATGTTTTGCGCCGCAGGGAAGAATAGCAAATTGTCAGGATGCGTAGATCCGGCCGACGATGCGCGTGGCAGTCCTGGTCGGCAGGATGCGCATGAGAAACACGAACAGGGCGTATTTTCGCCCCATGGTGCAGATGAGCTTGGGATGCTTTTGCGTGGCGCGCCGGGCAACGAACTGCCCCGCGAACTGCGCGCTCATACCGGTCCGCTCGTCGTGCTCCATCACGGCGACGGAGCGGGCGATGCGGCCGTTGTACACGTCGTCGCCGTCGCAGCTTTTGCGCCGCGCGGCGGTGAAGCCGGTGGAGATGTCGCCCGGCATGATGACGCAGACCTCGATGCCGAAGGGACGCACCTCGCTAGCGAGTGCGAGCGAATACGTGCGCACGGCGGCCTTGGAGGCCGAGTAGTAGGCCTGAAACGGAATGGCGATGGGCGCCGCGACGGAGCTCATGTTCACGATGCGGCCGCCGCCCTGCTGCCGCATGACGGGCAGCACCGCGTGGTTCATGTTCACCATGCCGAAGAAGTTCACATCGAACTGACGCCGGGCCTCCTGCGGCGGCGTGAATTCGATCGCGCCGGAGATACCGAAGCCCGCGTTGTTGATCAGGATGTCGATGCGCCCCTCGCGGCGCAGGATCTCGGCCACGGCGGCGTTGACCTGCGTCTCGTCCGTCACATCCGCCTGCAGATGTGTCACGCCCGGCTCCGCGTTTTCGGCGCGGCGGCTGAGCTCATACACGTTCAGACCGCGGTCGCGCAGCGCGCGCGCCGCGTTGAGGCCGATGCCCGAGCTGCCGCCGGTGATGACGGCCACGCTCGCTTCGGAGACGGAAAACATGGATATCGCCCTCTGTTTTGAAATCATTTGAATATTTTAAGTATTCTAGTAGGAATTCTAGCAAATCCCCGCAAAAAATGCAAGCGACAAGATGTAAACTTTTTTTAACGTTACGCACGCCAAAATGGATGCCCATTGACGCACGCGGCGATTTTGAGTATACTGTGCGTAGAAAAATTTAGAAGAATCAACCGTTCCGGGCGTTCCGGCGCGGAGGGAGAGCTTATGAACCTGAGTAAAGAGATCGCATCCATGTATGACGACGCCGTGCGCATCCGGCAGGATCTGCACCGCATCCCCGAGATCGGCTTCCAGCTGCATGACACGCAGGCGTATGTGCTCAACGAGCTGCGCCGGTGCGCGCCCGACCGGCTGGAGACGCTGGCCGTCTGCGGTGTGAAGGCGGTCTTTTTCGCCAAGGACGCGCAAAAGACCATCGCCCTGCGCGCCGACATGGACGGTATTCACAACGATGAGGCGAACGATGTGCCCTACCGCTCGCAGCGCCCCGGCTGTATGCACGGCTGCGGTCACGACGGGCATATGACGATCCTGCTGCTGCTCGCGCGCTGGATCGCCAAAAACCGCGCCCGGCTGCACTGCAACGTGGTGCTGCTGTTCCAGCCCGGTGAAGAGGGCTGGGCGGGTGCGCGGCGCATGATCGACGACGGCGCGCTCGAAAACCCGCGGGTGGACTGCATCTACGGTCTGCACCTGTGGCCGACCGTGCCGAAGGGCAGGATCGGCATCCGCTGGGACTATCTCATGGCGCAGACGAGCGATTTTGAGATCACCGTGCACGGCAAGAGCGCGCACGCGTCCACGCCGCAGATGGGCATTGACGCCATCGTTGTCGCGGCGGAGCTGATCACGATGGTGCAGACGGTCATCACGCGCGACGTCGACCCGCATCAGGACGCGCTGCTCACGCTCGGCAAGATTCAGGGCGGCACGTCGCACAACGTCATCGCTGAAGAGGTCACGATCAGCGGCACGCTGCGCGTGTTCAGCAACGACCTCTACCGCACGCTCAGCCATAAGATCGCCGCGCTCATGCAGGGACTGGAGACGGCCACCGGCGCGCAGATCGACATAGAGCGTAAGGTGCGCTATCCGAGCGTGCGCAACCCGCGCGAGCTGGTGGAGCAGTTTTACGCCGTGCTCGACTCCATGGACGATGCGGTCCTGGTCGAGCCCGTCATGGCGGCGGAGGACTTTGCCGAATACCAGCAGGAGCGGCCGGGGGTGTTTTTCTTCCTCGGCGTGCAGGAGCCGTCCGGCACCGCCCCGCTGCACAGCAGCCATTTTGATTTCGACGAGCGTGTGCTGCTCACCGGCGTCGAAACGTTCAAACGCATATTGGAGGGAGCATCATCATGTACGAAGAAAAAATAATCCCGCCGAAGAAGGCCATGCCGCAGGCGCAGGACGGTACGCTGCGCAAGTTCGCGCTGCGCGTGCCGGAGGTCATCTATCAGTGCAGCGGCATCATGGTCTTTGGCAAGCGCATCAAGTCGCTCGTGTTCTCGACTGACCTCTCGATCATCAAAAACGTGAACGCCGATGCGATCATCGCGGTCTATCCGTTCACCCCGCAGCCGATCATCACGCAGGCGCTGCTGCTCGCGGCGGATATCCCGGTGTTTGCCGGTGTCGGCGGCGGTCTCACGCAGGGACAGCGCGTGGTCAACCTCGCCATGTTCGCCGAGATGCAGGGCGCGACAGGCGTCGTGGTCAACGCGCCGACGGCCAACACCGTCGTGCAGCACGTCGCCGAGACGATCGACATCCCCGTCGTGGTCACGGTCGCGCGCGCAGACACGGACTTTGAAGCCCGTCTGCAGGCCGGCGCGAATATCTTCAACGTCTCGGCCGCTGCGGAGACGCCCGCCATCGTGCGCAGCATCCGCGAGCGCTATCCCGACGTGCCCATCATTGCGACCGGCGGCCAGACGGATGAGAGCATCCTCGAGACCATTCGGGCCGGCGCCAACGCCATCACGTGGACGCCGCCGACCAACGGCGAGATCTTCCGCGACATCATGGCCGCCTACCGCGACAACAAGCCGCACCCCTGACCTGGTGCATGGAAAAACCGACCCGAACGCCTGTCCGGGTCGGTTTTTTGCGCTCATCGCAGCGTCTGTGCGTCCTCGGGGAAAAACTGCAGCGCGTGCTGTACGGTGTAAAACGCACCGGTATTCCCGAAGGCGGACGTCATCCGCTTTTCCATCGCCGTCACGGCGGGATATTGCAGCCAGCTCTGCTGGTGGGTGTAGTTGCACCAGCTGCTGAGCAGATAGCCGCTTTGTACCGCCGCGGCGGTGTAGGCGACATAGCCGCGCGCGCTCTCTGCGTGCCGCGGCATGGAAAAGGCCGCGAACAGGTCGCTGTTCGTCCGCTGCCCGAAGAACACGGAGTCGGCGGTGTAGGTCTGGCGTCCGAGCGTGTGGTAGGACGCGGTGAACGTCTGCCCGTCCCGGTCATACAGCACGCGGCCGGTCACGTCCCCGGCGAAGCGCCATCCATCCTGCATGTTTTCATCGGCAGGCCAGATCTGGAGCGCCTCCGTGCCGCAGAAGCCGGGGTCGGTCGTCCACAGGAAGTGGTGGAATACCCGCCACGTCTCCTGCGCACCGGGCAGCTGCACGCCCACACTGGTCAGGCGCAGCTCCCTGACGTCGTAGACCGTGTCCAGTACGCTGACGACGCCGCCCTCACCGTCGCTTTCCTTGTGCGAGACGGTTCTGCCGTCGTTGAAGGGGTGATCCTCCGTCACGGCCACGACGCGCAGCGCGCCGTCACAGGCGGCGATATCCTCCGGCGTGAGGTCGTTGAGCACAGCCTCCGGAAAGCCGAGATCCAGCAGCTGCTGCCGGATCGCCGCCGTCTGCGTCTGCTCGGATGCGTCCGCGGGCTGCCAGTCCATCCGGTAGCTGCTGCCGAAGAGATACCCGAGCGTGCAGCCGATGCCCAGCGCCGCCGCGAGCACGAGCGCGATGCACCGATCCGTCACGCGCACCGGCTGCGGCGCGATGGCGTAGCCCGCCTCGTCGAGCGCCCCGGAGAGCCGGAACAGGCTGCGCAGGATGCACACATAGCCCACGAGCATGGCGATCGGCACGAGCAGACCCGTGTAGTGCACGGCGGCGAGTACGCACATGAGCACATACCATGCCAGCAGCGCGCCCGCGCCGCCGCCCTGCGCCGGCAGCCCCGCCTTGCGCCGCACCGCGCGCAGCCCCTGCCAGAAGCACAGCAGCAGCGCCAGCATCAGCGCGGCGCTCACCGCCGCCGCGGCGCTCCTGCAGGCATCGCCCGGCAGGATGGTCGTGTTCAGGATCAGCGACGGGAACACGCACGCCGTGCGCAGCACGGCGCACACAAAGCAGCCGCCGAGCCACGGGTTTTCCCGCCGCAGCGCGCGAAAACCGAGCAGCAGCAGTACCGTCCCGATGGCGGGCAGGAGGTAGTTCAGGCACCAGAAGTTCAGGGTGACCATGCACAGCGCCAGACCGAACAGCACGCGCTCCATCGCCCGCCGCCACGGTGTCACATCGGCGACGATCTCCTCCGGCGGCAGCTCGTCCACGCTCTGCGCGAGCAGCGCATCAAAGGCGTCGTCGCGCGGATATTCCCGCTCGTGCTCACGCATCGCCGTCACCTCCCAACATCGTGCGCAGCCGCTTTTTCAGGCGGTACAGCCGACCCTCGACCGCGCGCTCGGTCATGCCGAGCTCGGCGGCGATCTGTGCGGTGGACTGCAGGTAGTAATACTTCCGGTAAAACAGCGCCCGGTCGTTCTGACCGAGCCGTGCGAGCGCATCGTGCAGCGCGGCGCGGCGCTCGGCCTGTAGCAGCGCCTCCTCCGGGGATGCCTCCGGCGACGGCGCGTCCTCCGGCAGAGTCTGCGTGTCGCCGTGCCGGGCGGCGCTGCGCTGAAAGTTCAGCGCCGTGTTTCGCGTGACCGCCGTCAGCCACGCGCTCCAGCTGCCGCGCGCGGCGTCAAACTGCGCGATCTTGTTCCACACGCGCAGCGACGCCTCCGAGAGGCACTCCTCGCGGTCGAGCGCGTTCGGCACGATCGGCGCGATGATGTAGCGCATCAGCGGCCCGCAGTGCAGCAGCAGCGCATCCATGCCGCGCTCGTCATGCTGCTGCAGCAGCGCGATCATATCCTGTTCGTGCACGCCCTCGTCTCCTCCCGCCGTGACCGGTTTCTACCCTATGATACACGCGCTGCGCGCAAAACCCACGCGGGTTTCCACAATTTTTTGTCCGTATGTGCAAAAAGGCGGCGCTTCGCAGAGTGTACGAAGCGCCGCATGGCTGATAAAAACCTCTGAATTAAACTTGTTTGTTCGAGGTCTTGAGCACGACGTCGTGCGCGCCGCCCTCGACGATGCTCACCGAGGACACGAGCGTCAGACGCGCCTTCTCCTGCAGCTCGCGGATGGTCAGCGCGCCGCAGTTGCACATGGTCGAGCGCACCTTCGCCAGCGTCTGCTGGACGTTGTCGGAGAGCTTGCCGGCGTAGGGCACGTAGGAGTCCACGCCCTCCTCGAAGGACAGCTTCTTGCCGCCGCCGAGGTCATAGCGCTGCCAGTTGCGCGCACGGTTGGAGCCCTCGCCCCAGTACTCCTTCATGAGCGTGCCGTTGACGTTGACCTTGTCCGACGGGCTCTCGTCGAAGCGGGCGAAGTAGCGGCCGAGCATCACGAAGTCCGCGCCCATAGCCAGAGCGAGCGTGATGTGGTGGTCATGCACGATGCCGCCGTCGGAGCAGACGGGCACGTAGATGCCGGTCTCGCGGAAGTACTCGTCGCGTGCGCGGCAGACCTCGATGACGGCTGTCGCCTGACCGCGGCCGATGCCCTTGGTCTCGCGCGTGATGCAGATGGAGCCGCCGCCGATGCCGATCTTCACGAAGTCCGCGCCGCAGTCGGCGAGGAAGCGGAAGCCGTCCGCGTCGACGACGTTGCCCGCGCCGACCTTGACGCTCTCGCCGTAGCGCTCGCGGATCCACGCGATGGTGCGCTTCTGCCACTCGGAGTAGCCCTCGGACGAGTCGATGACGAGCACGTCCACACCGGCCTCGACCAGTGCGGGCACACGCTCGGCGTAGTCGCGGGTGTTGATGCCCGCGCCGACGAGGTAGCGCTTCTGGCTGTCGAGCAGCTCGTTGGGCTTCTGCTTGTGCAGGTCATAGTCCTTGCGGAACACGAACGCGCACAGGCGGCCCTCGTCGTTGACGATGGGCAGGGAGTTGAGCTTGTGCTCCCAGATGATGTTGTTGGCTTCCTTCAGGGTCGTGCCGTCGGGCGCGGTGATCATCTTCTCGCGCGGCGTCATGAACTCACGCACCTTGGTCTGGGGGTCCATGCGGCTCACGCGGTAGTCGCGGCTCGTGACGATGCCGACCAGGCGGCCGTCGGCCGTGCCGTCCTCGGTGACGGCGACGGTGGAGTGACCGGTCTGCTCACGCAGGGCCAGAATGTCGGCCAGCGTCGCATCGGGGCTGATGTTGGAGTCGCTGCGCACGAAGCCCGCCTTGTAGCTCTTGACGCGGGCGACCATCGCGGCCTCATCCTCGATCGACTGCGAGCCATAGAGGAACGACACGCCGCCCTCCTGCGCCAGCGCGACGGCCAGCCGGTCGCCGGACACGGACTGCATCACGGCCGAGACCATCGGCACGTTGAGCGAGAGCGCCGGCTCCTCACCCGCGCGGAAACGCGTCAGCGGGGTGCGCAGGGAGACATTGTCCGGGATGCACTCGCTCGAGGAGTAGCCGGGCACGAGCAGGTACTCGTTGAACGTGTGCGACTGACCGGAGAAGAAGTAAGCCATGGGAAAGACCTCCTTATGATTCTCATGTATTTGTACGCCTGTGGAAAACGGAGCGGCGGCCCGCTCCGAAGAATATTTTTGCTATTGTACCGCGAACACGTGCGCTTGTCCAGCCCGCAGCGTGGAAAAAAATCATTGGTACAACGGACGTTTTTTAGGGATTTTATAAAAACTGCGCACCGCCGCCGGCGGTGCGCAGATAGATCATGGTTTGCGGATCTTGTCCTTTTCCTCGATCAGGGGCAGATATTCCATGTACGGCGTGTCATTGGCGCAGGTGAAGCACGCCTCGGAGCTGAACGCCTCGACCTCCTTGTGCGACTGCTCGATGGGGCGCAGCGTGCCCGCACCGGCGATGCAGCCGCCCGGACAGGCCATGCCCTCGAGCAGGTAGCCGTCGTATTTTCCGGCCTTGGCCATCATCAGCAGCTTGCGGCAGTCGGCCAGACCCGCCGCCGCGGCGACCTTGACCTCACGCTCGGGCTGCATATCGTGGATGGCGTTGACGACGGCCTGCGCCACGCCGCCGGAATAGGCAAAGCGCCGCGCGTCGCGGCTGGAGTAGGCGGGCAGCTCCTCCTCGTCCTCGGGCAGGAACGCCTTGTCCATGCCCTTGGCCGCGAAGATGCCGAGCGCCTCCTCAAACGTGAGCACGAAGTCCACGTCGCTGCGCACGCTCTGGCGCCGCGCCTCGAGCTTTTTCGAATCGCACGGCCCGATGAACACGACCTTGCAGTCCGGATGGTCGCGCTTGATCATGCGCGCGGTGAGCACCATCGGCGTGAAGGCGACCGAGATGTTCTTTTCAAACTGGGGGAAGAGCTTTTTGACCATGTCGCTCCACGACGGGCAGCAGGACGTGACCATGAACTTGTGCTTTTCGGGCACTTCCTCGAGAAAGTCCGCCGCCTCCTCGATCACGCACAGGTCCGCGCCGATGGCGACCTCATACACGTCGGCAAAGCCGAGACGCTGGAACGCCCTGCGCATCCGCTCTGGCACGCCCTCGGGGCCGAACTGCCCCACGAATGCCGGCGCGAGCGCGACGTACACGGGGGTGTTGCTCTTGACGGCCTGAATGGTCTGGAAGATCTGGCTCTTGTCCGAGATCGCGCCGAACGGGCAGCTGACCATGCACTGGCCGCAGGAGGTGCACTTGGAGTAGTCGATGTCGGCGCGGCCGAGTCCGTCGGAATGGATGCAGTCCATGCCGCAGGCCTTGCGGCACGGGCGCTCGAGGCGCACGATGGCGTTGAACTTGCACTCCTTGAGACAGCGTCCGCAGCGGATGCACTTATCGGTGTCGATGTGCGCTTGGCCGTTTTGCCGCGAGATGGCCTGCCGCGGGCAGACCGCCATGCACGGATGCTCCAGACAGCCCTGGCACACGTTCGTGATCTTCACGACGTTGTCGGGGCATTTGTTGCAGGCGAATTTGATGACATTGATGAGCGGCTTTTCGTAGTAGACCTCCGGATCGAGCGCTTTTTCCACACCGTCCGACAGCAGCGAAAACTCCGAAAACTTGCGCAGCGGCAGTCCCATAGCCAACCGCAGCCGTTCGCCGACGACGGCACGCTCGAGAAACAGACTGTCCCGGTATGTACCGATCTCACCGGGGATGATCTTGAACGGCAGCTCTTCGAGCCGCTTGGCATAATCGCCGCCCTCGTAGGCGAGACGTGCGATCTCTGTAAATACTTCGTGACGGATACGGACTTTTCCGGTTTCAATGCCGCGCATATTGCACTCCTTTTGATAGAAAAACAAGTTCTGATTCGTGAATTTTGCAACAAGCACTTGACGGGAGCTTGTGTAAAACATTATACTAATACGTGATAAATTTCGCAATTCTTTTTTTGAAATCCTGACAGAAAAAGAACGCGCAGCCCAAACTTTGTCGAAAATTATACAAGAGCGGCGCAAATGTCCGCGTTTTCGGCCCGCCGGCTGCGGCGGACTGTGACGTGGACACAGAAAAACCGGCCGGCCTGTGGTAGGATGGATGCAAGCAAAGCCACAGGCTTGACCGTTATTTTAGCCGCAGGAGGGAACGCACTATGGAAGAAAACAAAACGAAAGCCAAGATCATCGCCGTCGCGGGGAAGGGCGGCGTTGGCAAGACCTCTCTGTGCTCGGCGATCGTGCGCGAGCTGGTGGAGGCTTTTCCCGGCAAGCGCATCCTCGCCATCGACGCCGACCCGGCCGTCGGCCTGTCCACGGCGCTGGGCGTGCACGTCGAGCACACGATCGACGACATCCGCAACGAGGTCATCCAGACCTCGGAGCGCGGCGAGTACCGGCAGGCCATCGAGGTGCTCAACGAGGCGCGCTTCCGCATCTTTGACACCATGGTCGAGTGCGAGGGCTTTGCCTTCCTTGCCATCGGCCGTCCGGAGGCCGCCGGGTGCTACTGCTCGGTCAACTCCTACCTCAAGGAAGTCATCAGTATGCTCGCCAACGACTTTGACTATGTGGTCATCGACGGTGAGGCCGGCATCGAGCAGATCAGCCGCCGCGTCATGGAGCAGGTCTCGCACCTCGTGCTGGTCACCGACCAGAGCGCCAAGGGCGTGAACGTCTGCCGCGAGATCAAGGAGGCCGCCGACGACCTCATCACCTACGAGCGCATCGGCATGATCGTCAACCGCGTCGTTGACCCGAGCATGAACGATCTCGTCAGGCTCGACGGGGTTCCGGTGCTCGCCTACATCCCCACCGATCCGCAGCACGCCGCCAACGACATCCGCGGCAAGAGCGTGTTTGAGCTGCCGGAGGACTCCAACATCATGGTCGGTGTCCACGAGGCGCTGCACAACCTGGGCATCTTCTGAGCCGGGACAATCTGAGGAGGAACAAATATGAAAGATATGGAACTTTACGATAGCTTTATCCGCGAAACGACCGACCTGCTCGGCGCGCCGACGCAGAAGTGGGCCTATAAGGAGCGCGACGCGTGGAAGGACAACGGCGAGAGCGAGCTGGTGCTGCTGCGCGACGCGGCGTATGAGCTCGGCGGCGGCGCGAACGAGGCCGTGAACTTCACCTGCGTCACGTCCGACACCGCACTTGTCCCGAACGATGAGGTGCTGCTCTACGGTCCGGACATGAAGGACATCAAGGGCGACGTGCCGTTTGCGCGCATCGTCATCCTCGGTGTCAAGGACATCGACGTCGAGCAGAAGGACGCGGCCTATGCCGCCATCCGCAACATCGAGTTTGTGAAGTATCACGTCTTCCCGGACGGCTACATGATGCGCGTCTCGCCCGAGAGCAGCCGTGAGCAGATCCGCGTGAGCAAGAAGGCCGTCAAGAAGGGCATCTCGTTTTACAAGGTCGGCTGCGACTTCATCAAGCAGTATAAGAAAAACCCGAACATCACGAGCGTGCGCGTGATCTTCGTCACCAAGGACGTCGATTTCAAGGCCCTGCACGCCACGGCCAAGAAGATCGAGGACGTGACCAAGACCATGAACACCATCCTCGAGGGCATGCCCGAGGATCTCGACTGCGCGAGCTGCAGCTTCAAGCCCGTGTGCGACGAGGTCGAGGGCCTCAAGGAGCTCCACTTCGGCAAGGCCGGCAAGAAGGAGCACCACGCCTGAAACTGTCAAAAAGTATTCCTTTTTGACAAAGGGGCTGCAGTCTGCTGCGCGCATAATTTGTGCGTCTACGGCGCACAAATTCCACACTTGCAGCCTGAGAAGTATTTTCTCAGCCGCACATGTCGCCGGAGAAAATGATCGGACTTTCTTTCGCCGCTCCGGCGGCGAAAGGCTACGAGGTTTTTTGA
>OIED01000236.1_pt1 | contig 34130 bp, 29 predicted proteins | sample 1581771 | NCBI WGS metagenome assembly OIED01 (sample SAMEA3882546, study PRJEB24775) | human gut metagenome | biome: human-associated habitat; feature: intestine environment; material: feces | place: Netherlands | collected 2009/2010 | reverse complement strand
CGTCATACTGCAGGCGCAGGGCGATGTTGCGTCTCACAGGCCGAACCTCGCCAGCACGATCACGCCGGCCATGGCGGCGAAGGCCCGCGCGTCCGCCAGCCACAGCAGCAGCGCCGCGAGCGCGTCCACGCCCAGCAGCAGCCCCAGCCACGGCAGGTACTGCCGCAGATAGCTTCCGTTATGCTTCATGCGCCACCTCCAGCCGGTAGCCGACGCCGCGCACGGACACGAGCTGCTGGCGCATACCGAGGGACGCCATCGTCTTTTTCAGCCGCGTGAGGTTGACCTGCAGCGCGTTTTCATCGATGAACTCCGTCGTGCCCCAGAGGGCGCGGCTCAGGTCGTCCTTTGTGACGGTCTGCCCGCCGTGCGTCAGCAGCGCCTCGAGCAGCTTGCCCTGATTCGGCGGCAGGACGACGGACTGATTGTGGATAAAGAGCGTGTAGGTCTGCCGGTCGAGCAAGAAGTCCGCCCCCTCGAGCAGATTCGGCCGCCCCTCATAGCGCTTGAGGACGTTTCCGATGCGCGCCAGCAGCCGCTCCTTTCGATAGGGCTTGGTGAGGTATTCGTCCGCGCCGAGCTCGAGCGCGTGCACCTCGTCACGCAGCTGGTCGCGTGAGGTCAGCACAAGCACCGGCAGGGTGCTGCGCCGCTTGATGTCGCGGCAGATCTGAAAGCCGCTCACCTCCGGCAGATTCAGGTCCAGCAGCACCAGATCGGGGGCGAGCGCGAGCAGCTGCCCGGTCACGTCCGCAAAGTCCGTGATCTCCGTGACGGCGTAGTCTGCGCGGCGCAGCATATCCGCAAGTTCCTCGCGCATGAGCGCCTCATCTTCCACGACGGCGATGTGCTTCATCGCGCCGCCCCCTTTCTGCGTTATTCTTCGCGTTCCGGCGCCATCAGGGTCAGCAGGTATTTGCTGCTGGAGCGCTTGACGGCCGCCATGTAGATCCATTCTACCACACACAGCAGCAAAATCATAGCGCCGGCGGTGATCATCATTTCCGTCATGCCGCTCTGTGCGCTGGCAGAGAGGATGCCGGAAAAGAGCGCGCGCACGCCAAACAGGCTGCTGACCGCCGCCACGCCGACCGGCAGCCCGAAGTACCAGTTGATCTGCGCCTTTGCTGCGCGGCAGAGTGTGTCGTGCTCTGCGCCGAGGCGCACGAGTGTCCGGTAGCGGCGCGCGGCCTTCTGCTGGCCCATGAGAAACTGCACGCCGATGATGGTGTTGGCCACGACGAGGAAGATGATGGCGAGATAAATCGTTAGGTAGCTCGCCGCGACGATGTAAAACAGCTCCCGGCCGAGGTTCTGCAGATAACTTTCGTATTCCAGCCCGAGCGGGTCAAGCTGCTCGTTCATGTCCGCAATGGCGCGCATGAGACTCTTGCCCTCCGTCACGGACGGGGCGAGCACAGCGTCGAGGTAGATGTCATAGTCGCCCTGCGTGTAATGGTCAAACACCGCATCCGGCACGATGAGCGCAAACGATATCGTGATCGAGCGGTCGGTCACGACGCTCACCGACTGCACCTGCCCCGTGAGCGTGAACGGCGCACCGTCGATCGTGACGGCAGCGCCGTCCGTGATCAGGCGGTCAAGCAGCGCCGTGTTTTCCGCCGATGACACCTCGCTGTCGCAGTAGACGGCGGCCTCGTCGGGCGCAAGCGTCAGCTCCGGCAGACCGGCCGCGGCCAGCAGACGGTTGTAGCCGCTGAGCGCGATGAGGTGCGGGTAGCCCACGGCCTCCAGCATGTATTGCAGCTGCTGCCGCTCGTCGGAGACGGGCATGGCATCGATGGTGCGCTGCAAGGCGGGGAATTCCACGGTGTTTTGGTAGTCCGTGCTCGTGCGCACGCGGCCGATGCGCATCTCGAAGAGGTCGGAAAAAGCGCTGTCGAGCCCGTGCGCCGTCAGCGTTTCGCGCACGGCGTCGGCGCTTTTGCTGTCGGTGGGGAAGGTATAGTCGAGCGTGTGCGTCTCGGCTCTGGAGGAGCGCGCGGTCGCTACGCCCGCGCCGAAGCAGCACAGCGCCGCAAGGATGAGCAGGGAGCTGATTGCCAGCGTCCCCGAGCGGTGGATGACCGTCTCCTCGACCTGCCGGAAGTTAAACACCCGCAGCCTGCCTGCGCCGCCGCGCAGGGCGAGCCGGTCGATGATGACGCGCAGCCCGTAAAACAGCAGCAGTGTGCCCGCCACGCCGAGCGTGAGCGTGCCCGCCATGTAGCGCAGGCCGCTCCACGCGTACCCGCGGATGGCAAACGTATACGCACCGGCGAGCAGCGCGATGCCCAGCACGAGCGCCGCAGCGTAAACGACGGCGGGACGCTGCTTTTTCGTGCCCTCGGGCGTCTCTGTGAGCAGCGCGCCGATCTCTTCGCGCACGATCTTCCCGCTGAGGATGAGCGAGGCCAGCAGCTTGATCGCAAGAAAGCCCACGGCCGTCCAGCCGATGGCGGGCAGCGACAGCGCGAAGCGATGCCCCACGATGCCGAGCCCGACGAGCCGCGCCGTGACGAGGCTGATGACCTCCGAAATGAGCACCGCCGCCGGCAGGCCGATGGCCAGCGCAATGAGGCTGGAGCGCAGATCCTCCGCCAGCAGCATGCCGAAGAGCTTGCGCCGCTGCATACCGAGCATGAGGTACACACCGAATTCGTGCCGCCGCCGCGCGAGCTGAAAGCGGTTGGCGTAGTATACGAGAAAGAACAAAATGAACAGCGTCAGCCCGTACAGCACCGGGACGAGCGTCAGCAGCCGGTTCACGGCGTCGCTCTCCATGCGCTGCAGGAACACCATCACATCCTGATGCGACAGGGAGAGGATGATGTAAAACGCGATGATCGAGATGAGCAGGGACGTGAAAAACAGCCCGTTTTCCCGGCGGCTGCGGCGGCTGTTGCGCTTGACAAGTTCAGAGAACATTGGCACTGCCCCCTCCCAGCTGCGCCATCACGGACAGGATGCGCCCGTAAAATGCCTGCTGCGTCTCGTCCGGCACGTCGCGCCGCAGCTCGTGAAAGAGCACGCCGTCCTGAATGAAGAGGATGCGCTTGCAGTAGCTTGCGGCGTTGCAGTCGTGCGTCACCATGAGGATGGTCGTGCCGGCGTCCGCGTTCAGGCCGGAGAGCTTTTCCATGAGCGCGCGGGCGTTTTTCGAGTCGAGCGCGCCGGTCGGCTCGTCGGCCAGCACGATCTCGGGGTCGAGGATGAGCGCGCGCGCCGCCGCGATGCGCTGCTTTTGCCCGCCGGACATCTGCGCCGGGAACTTGTCGAGCACGTCCGTCACTTCCAGATAGTCCGCAAGTTTTGTCAGCCGCTCGCGGCTCTCGGCCTCGGACACACCGTGCAGCGACAGCGGCAGGAGGATGTTCTCCCGCCCGGTGAGGTTATCGATCAGCTCAAAGTTCTGAAACAGGTAGCCGATCTCCTTGCCGCGGTAGTCGGCCAGCGCTTTTCCGTGCAGCGTCGTGACGCACTTGCCGTGCAGCGCGACGGCGCCGGCGGTCGGCGCGATGACGGTCGCGATGCAGTTGAGCAGCGTCGATTTGCCCGAGCCGCTGCTGCCCATGATGCCGAGAAACTCGCCCGGCATGACCTGAAACGAGATGCCGTCGAGCGCACGGGTCAGATTCGGCTCCTTGCCGTAATATTTTTTCAGGGCTGCAATTTCGAGAATGGGTTCCATTGCATGTACCTCCTTTGCTTTCTGCTGCCATGGTACAACACCCGGCGCGGAAAATCCACTTACAGTGCCTGAAAGGTTTTCGCCGTTCGGCTTGACAGCTGCGCGGCGGCACGATATGCTGAAATTGCTGAAATCATACCCCCGCAACTGCCGGTTGACACATTTGACAGTCGCCTTGGTGGTGCGCAACCGGCCAATCTGGTATCCTGTCCTCAGCCGGAAACGGAAAAACAATACGGGAGGAAGCCGCTTATGCTATTGGCAGATAAGATCGTGACCCTGCGCAAGCGCGCCGGCTGGTCACAGGAGGAGCTGGCGGCACAGCTGGGCGTGTCGCGCCAGTCGGTGTCGAAATGGGAGGGCGCGCAGTCCGTGCCCGATATGCAGAAGGTCGTGCAGATGAGCCGCCTGTTCGGCGTCACGACCGATTACTTATTAAAAGAAGAGCTCGGCGAGCCGGAACCGGCCCCGGCCGAGCCGGATGCGCCGCTGCGCTGCGTGACCATGGAGCAGGCGGCGGACTATCTGGCGCTGCGGCAGGCGGCCGCGCCGAAGCTCGCACTGGCGACGCTGCTGTGCGTACTCTCGCCGGCGGCGCTGCTTTTGCTCGCCGCGCTCAGCGACCGGCCGGGCGCGGCTATTTCGGAAAATGCGGCGGCGGGCATCGGCCTGTGCGTGCTGATGGTGCTCGTGGCGGTCGCGGTGGCGGTGTTCATCACGTGCGCCGCGCAGGTGAAAGCATATGCCTTTCTGGAGAGCGAACCGTTTGAGACGGCCTGCGGCGTGACCGGTATGGTGCGCGAGTGCCGGGCGGCATTCGCACCGCGCCACACGCGCGGAAAGGTCGTGGGCACGGTGCTGTGCATCCTGTCGGCAGTGCCGCTGTTTATCGCCGTCTGCCTGGACGGGCCGGACCTGCTGTATGTCGGGGCGGTCTGCCTGCTGCTCGTGCTGGCGGGCGTCGGCGGCGCGGTGCTTGTCTCCGGCGGCGTGTATTGGGTGGCGATGGACCGTCTGCTCGAAGAGGACGACTATGCCCGGCCGCGCAAGCGGCAGAACGGCGTCGTCGGTGCGGTCAGCGCTATCTACTGGCTTACGGCCACGGCGGCGTACCTGCTTTGGACATTCGGCCCGTGGTGGGACGCGCAGCCGCAGGACACATGGCTCCTCTGGGCGGTCGCGGGGGTGCTCTACGGCGCGGTCATGGCGCTCGTGCGCGGGATTCGAAAATGAAGTGCTTGCAGGGAATAGAAAAAGAAAAATGCCGCAGGCGGCTGCCTGCGGCATTTGCGATTCTTATTTAGGAATGTTACAGCGTGTTCTCGCCGGTCTCGAGACCGATGACCTCGTCCACCGGCAGCGAGAGAATGATGCCGTGCGCGTCTGTGCGCAGGCCGCAGGCGTCGCTGATGGCGTTCATGACGGCGGCCTTTTTCTCGCGCGGCGTGACGATGATGACGAATTCCTCTTCCTCCTGCATGGAGATGCCGAGCTTGCGGCTGATGCGCTCGGAGTTCTGGCGGCGTCCCTTGAGGATCGTGCCGCCCATGGCGCCCGCGCTTCTGGCGGCGTCGATGGCGTCGCTGCTGTAGCCGTTGCTGAGCGCGACCCAGATGGCGGCGTAACCCGCGCCGGTTTGCGTATCGGACATTTCGTTACACACCCTTTCTTCGATCTTCTGTTCAATGGTCTCGCGCAGCTGGTCGTTCATGAGCTGGAGCAGCGGCCGCTGCAGCCCCGTGATCGGGATCGTCAGCACGATGCCGCCGCCGCGCTTATGCAGGGGGATGCGCTGCTGCAGCGCGTCAAGCAGGTCGCGCACGAGAAACTTCGGCAGCAGCCCGATCGTGAGCAGGCGGCTGCTGCCGCTCAGCCCGAAGATGTCGAGCATTTCCGACGGCGCCGTGCCGTGTCCCTGACACTGGTAGTAGATCGGGATGCGGAAATTCTGAAACGTCTGCTCGAGCTTGCGGCGGTATTCATGGTTCGTGATGATGAGCACCATGCGCGGTGCGAGTCGGTTTTCGGAATGTATCATATCTCTTCGTCCTCCAGGTCGATGACACCGTCATCGGGCAGCAGGTCAGTTTTGTCCTCGGCCACGGCTTTGGCTCTATGTACGTAAATGACGCCCATGATCTGAATGGCGACCGGCGGCGCGAGCGCGACGAGCGCCACCACGCCGAAGGCGTCCGTGACGACGTTGCCGCCGAGCGCGGTGCACGCGCCCATGGCCAGCGGCAGCAGAAAGGTGGAGGTCATGGGTCCGCTCGCCACGCCGCCGGAGTCGAAGGCGATGCCCACGAACACGGACGGCACGAAGCGTGCGAGAATGAGCGCGAGCGCGTAACCCGGCACAAGGATCCAATAGATGCTGATGCCGGTCAGCACGCGCACCATCGACAGCATCACCGCGCAGGCCACGCCGATGGACAGCGCCGTGTTCATCATGCTCTGCGACACCGTGCCGCCGGTGACATCCTCAACCTGCTTGTTGAGCACCTGCACGGCGGGCTCCGCCTTGACGATGTAGTAGCCGATGAGCGCGCCGATCGGGATGAGCACCCAGCGGTACGTGTTGTCCGCCAGGCCTGAGCCGAGCAGGTTGCCCACGGGCGTAAAGCCGATGTTCACGCCGGTCAGAAACAGGATCAGACCGATGACGGTGTACAGAAAGCCGACGCCGGTGCGCAGCAGCTGCCGCCGGCGGTAGTAGTGCGTCAGCAGCTGGAACAGCACGCACACCGCTACGATCGGCAGGATGCTCAGCAGTACTTCCTTCGCGTAGTCCGGCAGGCCGATGGCGAACTGCTGTGCCACGTCGCGCGTTGTGACGACCGGCGCGATCTCCACGGCGGAATAGATCGCATCGCTCGGGTGGTAGAAGATGCCGAGCAGCAGCACCATTAGGATCGGCCCGACGCTGCACAGCGCGACCAGACCGAAGCTGTCGTCATCGTGCCCCTGCGCGGCGCGCAGCGCCGACACGCCGACGCCCAGCGCCATGATAAACGGTACGGTGATCGGCCCCGTCGTGACACCGCCGGCGTCAAACGCGACGGCGAGAAAATCCTTCGGGGAAAACAGCGTCAGCGCAAACAGCAGCGCGTACGCGATCAGCAGACACTTTGCCAGCGACGCGCGATGGAAGATGCGCAGCACGGCCAGCGCCAGAAAGACGCCTACGCCGACGGCGACTGTCCAGATCAGGACGTTGTTGGGGATGGACGCGACCTGATTTGCAAGCACCTGCAGATCCGGTTCTGCGATGGTAATGATCGTACCGAGCGCGAACGACACGAGCACGACCAGAATGACCTTTTCACGTTTTGCCAGCGTCTTGCCGACACCCTCACCGAGCGGGGTCATGGACATTTCGGCGCCGAGCTGGAAAAAGCCCATGCCGAAGATCAGCAGCACGGCGCCGGTCAGAAACAGCGCCAGCGTGCCGATCTCCATCGGGACGAGCGTGATGCTCAGCACCAGCACGATCAGCGTGATCGGCAGGACGCTGGAGAGAGATTCCTTAACTTTTTCTTTCAGCTTTTCATTCATACGGTTGCGGTGGTCCTCCTTTCGCGGGGGGGTTCAGGATCGCTGCACGACCGCATTACAGTCCGTCAGGCGCGGTTGAGAATGGCCATGAACTCCTCGCCGGTGATGGTCTCCTTCTCGTAGAGATACTTGGCCAGCTCGTCGAGCTTGGCGCGGTTTTCGGTGAGGATGCCGACGGCCTTGGCATGCTCTTTTTTCACGAGCGCGACGACCTGATGGTCGATCCGCGTCTGTGTCTCAGCAGAGCAGGCGAGGGAGGCATCGCCGCCGAGGTACTGGTTTGTGACCGTCTCGAGCGCGACCATGTCAAACTCCTCGCTCATGCCGTAGCGTGTGATCATGCCGCGCGCGAGCTTCGTCGCCTGCTCGATGTCGTTGGACGCGCCGGTGGAGACGATGCCGAAGCGCACCTCCTCGGCGGCGCGGCCTCCGGTGAGCGTGGCGATCTTGTTTTCCAGCTCCTCTTTTGTCATGAGGTAGTGGTTGCCCTCCTCGACCTGCATCGTGTAGCCGAGCGCGCCGGACGTGCGCGGGATGATGGTGATCTTCTGCACGGGGGCGGAGTGCGTCTGCAATGCGGCGACGAGCGCGTGGCCGATCTCGTGGTAGGCGACCGTCCACTTCTCTTTATCCGTGAGGATGGCGTTTTTCTTCTGATAGCCCGCGATGACGACCTCAATGCTCTCCTCAAGGTCGGACTGCGTGGCAAAGCGCCGGCCGTCGCGCACGGCGCGCAGCGCGGCCTCGTTGACGATGTTTGCAAGCTCTGCGCCGGATGCGCCGGAGGCCATGCGTGCGATCTTGTTATAGTCCACGTCCTCGGCGACTTTGATCTTGCGGGCGTGCACCCTGAGGATCTCCTCGCGGCCCTTGAGATCAGGCAGCTCCACGGGTACGCGCCGGTCAAAGCGGCCGGGCCGCGTAAGCGCGGGGTCGAGCGACTCGGGCCGGTTCGTGGCGGCGAGGATGATGACGCCGTTGTTGCCCTCGAAGCCGTCCATTTCCGTCAGCAGCTGGTTGAGCGTCTGCTCGCGCTCATCATTGCCGCCGACCTGCCCGTCGCGCTTCTTGCCGATAGCGTCGATCTCGTCGATGAACACGATGCACGGCGCTTTCTCCTTGGCCTGGCGGAACAGGTCGCGCACCTTGCTCGCGCCCATGCCGACGAACATCTCCACAAATTCCGAGCCGGAGATGGAGAAAAACGGCACGTTTGCCTCGCCCGCAACGGCCTTGGCCAGCATCGTCTTGCCGGTTCCCGGAGGGCCGACGAGCAGGATGCCCTTGGGCATGGACGCGCCGATCTCCTGATACTTCGACGGGTCGTGCAGGTAGTCGACAATCTCGGTCAGGTTCTCCTTGGCCTCGTCCTCACCGGCGACGTCGGAAAACTTGATGCCCTCGGCGGACTTGACATAGACCTTTGCGTTCGAGCCGCCGAGCCCGAACATCATGGAGTTCGGCCCGCCGGCCTTGTTCGTCATGCGCTTGAGCATAAACTGGCCGAGGGCGACAAACACCACGATCGGCAGCAGCCACGTCAGCAGAAACGACAGAAACGGCGACATCTGCTCGACGATCTCGCTCGAGAACTCCGCGCCGGAGTCCTTCAGGCGGTAGATCAGGTCGGGATCGTCCATCGGGCCGGTCTTGTAGATCTGGGTGTCGTCTTTGTTTGTGAAGAGGATCTGGTTGTCCTGCACCTCCACGCGGCCGATCTCTTTGTTCTCCGTCATGGTCATGAACGTGCCGTAGTCGACCTCCTTGACCTGCCGCTGGCTCAGCCACGGCACGGCGAGGAAGTTGATGAGCAGCAGCACGAGCAGCGCCATGGCGTAGTAATACAGCATCGGCTTTTTCGGGCTTTTTACTTCATTCATGCGTATGCTTCCTTTATTCAAATTATATGTGTACTGGTGTACGTTTTCCGGACTCGTGTAACGTAACTTTAGTTTACCACAACAGGAAACGTCTGTCCAGTGAATAAACTGTGTACAGCGTGTACAAAAAATACCCGATCCGCCGGTAAAGAGACAAGGAAACCGGAATCTGTGCAGCAAATGTTACGGAAGAATACACCTTGCACCTGTATGATAGTTTTATAACAAAAAGCGTTCCGAACCGACGGGAGGGATCACGCGATGGAGATGCTTCTTTACCAGAGCACGCAGTTTCGCGACGTAAAAAAGATCTTGGACCGCGCGCACGGCTTCGCGGGCCTTTTGACGGCCGGCGGCATCGAGGCGTCGCGGCTGGACGTGCCCTTCGTCTGCGATCAGAAGGTGCTCTCGCGCTATGACGATGCGTGCGGCGATGTCCGCCGGATCCTTGCCATGCAGCTCGGGCTCGAGCTGCCGAAGGGCTTTTCCATCCCGTTGGAGGCCGAGGATCTGGCGGTCTTTTTCTCGCAGCAGTGCTCGCTGCGGCAGATGCAGGACTACCTCGCGCAAAAGCGCCGGCAAACGCAGGCGGATATTGCCGTCTGGCTGCGCGAGCGCCCGTGGGACACGCATCCGGTCACGGCGGCGCAGGCTGCGGCGCAGAATTTTGTCTTTGACGCCGCGACCGGCCGCATCGGTACGGACGGCTGCTTCAACGCCGGCACGGTGCTCGAGCTGCCCTCGTCGGTTGACGGGGTGCGCGTGCGCACGCTCGCTGCCTATGCCATGGTGTCGTACACATATTTAAATACGCTCATCATTCCGGACAGTGTCGAGACGATCGAGCCATATGCGTTTTATGACAAGGTGCACCTGCGCCGGGTCAATCTTCCGCAGGGGCTCACCGTTATCCCGGAGGGCGTGTTCTCGCGCTGCATCGGTCTGACGGGCATCGTCATCCCGGACAGCGTCCGCGAGATCCACGACGAGGCATTTTATAAGTGCAGCAATCTGGACACGGTCGTCATCCCCGACGGTGTGGAGCGCATCGGCCGCTGCGCGTTTTTGAATGTGCGGCGCGTTATTTACCACGGCGGCGCGAAGGGATTTCCGTGGGGCGCCGTGTGCGGCAACTGAGAAAGGCGGAATGAGATATGCATACGCTGCAATATGAGACCGCCGTCTGCGGCGGCAGCAATCTGAAAGCACCGATGAAGCTCGACTTCCTGCGCTCGCTCTGTGCGCAGGAGCGCCATGCGTGGCCGGAGGTCGTGCTCTGCCGGGTCGAGGGCGAGCCGCTGCCCGTGTGCTGTCTGAGCGAGGCGGCGGCGGGGGACCTGTTCTCGCGTGTGGGCATCGTGTCCGCGCCGTCGGAGGCGCTCACGGCGCTGCTGCGCACCGCGCCCGTTCGGGCGCGGATCACGGCACTGTGCGATTCTGCGGGCGAGCCGTGCGACAGCGACACGCCGGATGTGTGGGGCTTTCTCGCCGAATACCGCTGCGGCGACGCACTCAGCGCGGCGGTGCGCGCGGCGATCGACGGTGCAGCTGCGCGCGGCTGTGCGGGTGTGGAGGCACTGACCGCACGCGCCGAGTACCTGCTCGAGCAGGCTGTGCCGGAGGCGATCATCCTGCGCGTGTTCGCCGAGATGTTCTCTCTGCCGGAGTACCCCGAGATGGTGCCCGACCCGCCGGTGCGCTATGTGCAGGCCGACAGCTTCGGGGCGCTCACGCGCGCCCTGGCCTACCGCCTGTCGGGGCTGCATCTGCGGCTGGTCGGCAGCAAGGGGTGCGGCAAAAACACGCTCATCCAGACGGTGGACTGGCTGCTCAATGTGCCGCAGTACCGGATGCAGGGCAATGCCGAGCTTGACAAGCTCGATCTGCTCGGCGGACCGACGATCGAAAACGGCACCATGCGCTATCGCCTGAGCGATATGCTGCGCTATCTGGCCGCGGGTGCGGATGTCGTGCTCGACGAGGGCAACACCATCAAGCCCGAGTGCGCCGACGTGCTCCACTCGCTGACCGACGCCGCGCGCCAGATTCAGGTGCCCGGCTACGGTCTCGTGCAGATGCACCCGCACTCGGCGTTCACGATCACGATGAATGAGGACTACGCCGGTACGAACTTTATGAACGAGGCGACGATCGATCGCTTCACACCCATCCACATCGCAGAGCCGGAGACCATTGTGGACGTGCTGCGCCGCGTTGTGCCCGAGGCGAGCGGTGCGAGCCTGAACATCTGCGACTATGTCTACTGTGCCATCCGCGACCGCATCCGCAGCGCCGGCGGCCTTGAGCCGGACGCGATGACGATCCGCGGCTTTATCGACGCCCTGCGCGCAGAGCCGCTGCTCGGTCTGCGCTGGGGCTTGCTGGACAACGTGGCCTCCAAGCCGCAGGACGCCTATACCCGCCTGCAGCTGACGGAGCTCATCGAGAGCATGGTGCCGCAGGATGGACGGGTTTGACGCTGCGCTGGCGCGCTACCGGGCGTTTCTGGCGAGTGAACCCATCGCGCCGCTGCTCCGGCGCAGCCTCGCGCTGCTCGTGCCGGACAACATCCGCATCGACACGGTCACGCCGGACGACAGCCTGCGCTGCACGACGGACGGCACGTCCGTCACCGTCGGCGGGGCTGCATATCTGCTGCGCGCGGATTTTGATGCCCGCCACTGGACAGCTGCGCTGCGCGTACTGCTCGCGCGCGAGCTTCAGCACGACGGCAGCTCCGACCGCGACGTGTGCGCGGCGGTGCGTGCATTTTCCGGTGCGTATTTTCACGAGCACTATGCCCTCGCGCCGGAGCTCGGCGCGCTGCTCGGTCAGCGTATTCTGAACATTCTGGAGCAGGCACGCACGGATAACATCCTCTGCCGCCGCTTTCCCGGTTATCTGCCGCTGCTGCGCTTCGTGTGCTATGCGCAGCTGGACGCTGCCGCGCCCGGCAGCGCGCTCGAGGCGCTGCTTGACGAGCTGGAGGCGTTTGCCCTCACGGGCATCCCGTGCCGGACGCCGGCGCTGCAGTCCGTGTGTGCGCAGGTGGAGGCGGCGATCCTTGCGCCCTCTGCCGCCGCGTGCGCGCAGCATTGCCGCCAAACGCTCACGACGCTCGCGCCGGAGCTTGCGCGCCTGTGCCGCGAGGCGGACGATGATGCCCGTGCGCGCATCGCATCGCAGTGCGTGGATTATGCCTTCAGCGAGGCCGAGCGCGCGGAAGCCCTCGGCGACGGCTGCGACAGCCGCCTCCGCCTGCGAGGTGAGGCGCAGGACGCGGCGCGCAGCGGCCCATCCGCCGACGGAGAGGACACCGAGCTGGACAAGGGCGACAGCGCGGGCGGCGGCAGCGGGGATAATTCCGAGCGCTATGGCGACATGAGCGGCAGCCTTGCGAGTCAGGAGGTCAAGTCGAGCGGCTCTGCCGGTACGAACGGCAGGGAGGACCGCGGGCGCTCGTCGAGCGTCGGCCGCAGCGGAAATCACGGGCAGAGCGGAGCGAGCGCCACCACGTCAGACGGCGTTTCCGCCGCACAGAAGGCCGCCTCCGGCGGGCCGGAGAGCCTGCGCGAGGTGCTTGGCACGGGCTGGAGCGCGCACCGCGGCTTTGCGCTCAGCGCGGCTGAGCTGGACGCCATGCTCTCAAACGCCGCGCAGGAGCTCACACGCGAGAGAGAGATCGAGCGGCAGCTGAGCGTTGCCGCGCCGCACGCCGCGCGTCTGGATGCAGGCGAGCGGCAGGAGCTTGCCGCGCGCTACACCGGTCTGACCTTCACCGAGACGTATATCACGCCGTCCGGCGGGCGGCTGCCGCCGGCGTTTTCCGAGCGTGCCAAGGCGCTGCATCACCGGCTTGACAAGCTCCTGCGTCAGCAGCGTGAGCGCAGTGCCGGTCAGCGCACCGGTGCGCTCTCGCAGCGCGAGCTGTGGAAGATCCCGCTCGACGCCAAGGACGTGTTTCGCCGCAAGGCGCCGCCGTCGCAGCGCGAGACGGCGTTTTACCTGCTCATCGACCGCAGCGGCAGCATGGGCTCCGGCGTCGGCGGCGGGCAGTCCAAGCTCTTCACGGCGCTGGCAACGGCCGCGATCATGGAGGAGGCGCTCAAGGGCATCGCCTATACGAAGATCGTCGCCTTTGACGGCGGCACGAACGCTGTGGAGCACTGCGTCATCAAGGATTTTGACCAGAAAGAGATCGGCAGCCGCTGCATCGATGCCATGGGGCAGATCGCCGCCGGAAACGGCAATAAGGACGGCTATTCCATCCGCGCCGCCGCGCTCGATCTCGCCAAGCGCACCGAGCGCCGCAAGATCCTCGTGGTGCTCTCCGACGGTCTGCCGTCCGGCTATTTCAGCGAGGCGGAGGCGATCGACGACGTGCGCACGGCCGTGCAGGCGGCGCGCCGCCGGGGACTGCTTGTGATCCCGATCATCTACACCGCGCGCACGGACGAGAACGTGGACGCTTACCGCCGGATGTATGAAAAGAGCATCCTCTTTGCCGATTCCGTGGGTATGCTCGGCGAGTTTGAGCGCCTGCTCATGAAGCTCGTGCGCTGAACGGCGGACGGCGCGGCACACACAGGAGAAAGAAATACCCCGACGATAGCAGATCGTCGGGGTATTTGGCTGTCTGCGCCACATGAAAACGCAGACCAAACCGGTGAAGGAGTGTGAATGGGGGAAGGGGAATTGTGGATGAAAGGGCGCGTGCAGCGTATATGAAAGGCTCATGTGTGGGCGTGATTGGCTGATGCTCTGAGCGGTATGGGATTTGTCCTCACATGGAAGCGGCATGCCTCACGGGATGGTGCTCCACAGGGCGGACGCCCTGTGGAGCGAGGGGGGGAGACGGGAAGAAGAAAATGACTTAAATAAGATTCTTTTCCTTCAGGTCTGCAATCTTGGCGTCATCATAGCCGAGCAGCTCCTTGAGGATCGTGTTCGTGTCCTGACCGAGGCTCGGAGCGCCGCGCCAGACCTGACCCGGGGTGCCGGACATCTTGGGGACGATGCCGAATGCGGTGACTTCCTTGCCGAGCGTCTGATCCTCGTACTTGATGAAGTCGTTGCGCTTCTGATAATGCTCGTTTGCGAGGCAGTCCTTTGCGCCCATGACACGGCTGCACGGGACCTTGAACTGCGCCATTGCGTCTTCGATCTCCTGCGCGGTGCGGGCTGCGCACCATTCGATAGTCTTTGCGTCGAGTTCTCTGCCCTTCTCGGAGGCGACGGCTTCGATACCGGAGGAGCAATCCTTGTAGTTGAAGTACTCAAGGTCGAGATTCATTGCCTGAATGGCTCTCTTGTAGACGCCGGGGCCGAACGCGCCGAGCGCGACATCGTAGCCGTCCTTGGACTTGAACAGGCCGTAGGGCTGGAAGGCTGCGGACTTGTTGCCGGAGCGGGTGTTCTCGCGGCCGGCCATGGTGTAGGAGGTGTACAGGTCGCAGCAGTAGCTCGCCTGAACCTCGAACTGCGCGATGTCGACGATCTGGCCGTCGCCGCCCTTGAGGACGTTAATGTATGCAGCCAGAACCGCAAACACGGTGGCGTATGCGGAGGTGAAGTCGTTGAGCCAGGGCTTGCCGACGACGGGCTCGCCGCCCTTTTCGCCGTTGAGGCCCATCCAGCCGGAGAACGCCTGACCGATCATGTCGTAGGATGCGCGGTCGCAGTACTCGGGCAGGCCGCCGAATCTCGGGTTGCCGTAGCCGCTGATGTGGGCGATGATGAGCTTGGGGTTCACCTCGAGCAGCTCCTCGTCACGGATGCCGAGCTTTTCGAGCCAAACCATGTTCTCCATGAACACGTCGGCTTCCTTGATCAGGCCGAAGAACAGCTCCTTGACCTCGGGATGCTTCAGGTTCAGCTCAAGGGAAAGCGAGAGCTTGTTGCGGCCGTCCTGTGCCCAGGAGGTGCTGACGGTCTTGCCGTCCTCTTTTGCAAAAGGAGCGAGGACACGGAGCGTGTCGCCGACGCCGGGGCGCTCGATGTGGATGACCTCTGCGCCGAAGTCGGCAAGCAGTGTGGCTGCGTAAGGCATTGCGATCAGAGAGCCGGAATCGATCACGCGCATGCCTGCAAAAGGACCGTACTGAGGGATGATCTGTTTACGTTCGCTCATTTGAATAATCTCCTTTTGTAATAATATTTTTTTAACAAAATAGTCTCATGATATGCTGCGGCCGCCGGGAGGCGCGGTGACCGCAGCGTGTGTCTGTTATGCCCTGCGGTTTTTGATCTCTGCGATGACGGCAGGCAGGACGGCCTTGAAGTCGGCCACTGCGCCGTAGTGGGAGATGTCAAAGATCGGAGAGGCTGCGTTGTGGTTGATGCTGACGATGCACTTGGCGTTCTGCATGCCGACCTGATACTGCACGGAGCCGGAGATGGCGACGTTGATGATCATGTCGGGCTTGACGGCGGTGCCGGACTGCCCGATCTGAGCATCGTGCGGCAGAAATCCGTTGTCGACCAGGGGGCGGGAGGCGGCAAGCTGACCGCCGAGGAGGTCTGCAAGCTCCTTGAGAAGCGCGAGCTCTGACTCGTCCTTTACACCTCTGCCGCCGGCAACGAGAACGTCTGCGTGATCGATGGGCACGCCGGTAACGACCTTCGGCTCGACCTTCAGCACCTCGTAGCACGCCTCCTTGTCGACCGTGACGTGCTCCGTGATGACCTCGCCCTTGCGGCTCTCGTCCGGCTCCAGGGGCGTGAAGATCTTCGGACGAACGGTCACCATCTGCGGCCGGCACTCGAGGATGACGATGTGCGCAAGGATGCTGCCGCCGTATGCGGGTGTGGTCTGATAAAACACGTCATCTTCATCGTAGCCGAGGTCGATGGCGTCGGCGGTGAGGCCGGTCTTGAGGGAGATCATCATGCGCGGCGCAAAATCGCGGCCGAGGCTGGTCGCCGGATACATGATGATCGAGGGCTTGTACTTCTCCGCAAGCTCGGTGAGCGCCTGCTGATAGGGCCTTGCGCTGTAGGATGCAAGGTTTTCGTGCTCTGCGACGATGACCTGATCGGCACCGCCGGCGATGAGACCGGCTGCCAGATGTGCGACCTTGCTGCCGAGAAGGACGGCGGTGATCGCTTCACTGTTATGCGCCTTGAGCTCCTGCGCCTTTGCGAGCAGCTCATAGGTCACAGGATTGAGCGTTCCGCTTTGCTGTTCGGCAAATACCCATATGCCTTTGTAATCTTCCTTAGCCATTTGCCAAACCTCCTCAGACCAGGTGCTCTGTTTCGAGCATGTCAACGAATTTTGCTGCGATCTCTTCGGCGCTGCCCGTAAAGTAGGTGGTGTCGGTATTGCGTTTGGGCGGCTCGAATACGACCTTGGTAGACGACGGGGAGCCGGGGATGCCGGTCTGCGCCGTGTCTGCGCCGAGATCCTGCGCGTTCCAGACGGCACGGGGCTTTTTGAGCGCTTTCATAATGTTGATCGGTGTGGGATAACGGGGCGTGTTGATCTCCGCTGTTACCGTCACAAGTGCCGGGAGCTTTGCGCGCACCTTCTCGGTGCTGTCCTCGAGCACGCGGTCGCAGTAGACCCAGCCGTCTTTTACATCGATGCTCGATGCAAGGGTAACCTGCGGGATGCCGAGAAAGGCTGCGGTCGCCGGACCTGTCTGAGCGGTATCGCCGTCAACGGCGTGGCGCCCGAACAGCAGCAGGTCGTAGTCGCCGATCTTTTCGGCGCCTTTGGAAAGGGTGTAAGCGGTGGCGAGGGTGTCTGCGCCGCCGAAAGCACGGTCGGACAGCAGGTATGCCTCGTCGCAGCCGAGCGCAAGCGCCTTTTTGAGCACGTCCTCTGCCTGAGGAGGCCCCATGCTGATCGCAACGACCGTTGCGCCGTACTTTTCCTTGAGCTGGATGGCGGCCTCGACTGCGTTTGCGTCGAGGGGGTTGATCATGCTGGCAACGCCGTCGCGCTTCAGATTGCCGCGCTCGTCAAGCTTGACATCGTCCGTGTCGGGCACCTGCTTTACGAAGACAAGTATTTTCATCTCTATCTCTCCATTTGCTCTGTGCTGTGTACCGGTCATCCAAGGACGGAGCCGCTGATGACCATGCGCTGGATCTCACTCGTGCCCTCACCGATCTCGAGCAGCTTCGCGTCGCGGTACAGACGCTCGACATGGAACTCTGCGCTGTAGCCGTTGCCGCCGAGCACCTGAATGCACTCATCGCAGATCTCCTTGCACCATTTGGAGCTCATGAGCTTGAGCATCGCCGCCTCTGCCGAATGACGCTGGCCGTTCGCCTTCATTTCGGCAGTATCCCAGACCATCAGATCCATAGCGCGGACCTTTGCCGCCATATCGGCAAATTTGAAGGAAATGCCCTGATACGCCTTGATGGGTTTGCCGAAGGTGGTGCGCTCGTTGGCATACGCCTTGGCGATTTCCATCGCGTGCTGGGAGAGGCCGGAAGCAATGGAGCCGATGGAGATGCGGGCACCGTCGAGCGCCATCATGGCGACCTTGAAGCCCAGACCCTCTCTGCCGACGCGGTCGCACTCGGGAATACGGATGTTGTCAAAGCTCAGCTCGCAGGTAGCCGAGCCTCTCATGCCCATTTTGTGCTCGAACTTGCCGATGGTCAGACCTTCTGCATCCTTGGGGACGATGAAAACGGAGATGCCCCTTGCGCCTGCGTCGGGATCGGTCTTTGCCATGATGAGATAGTAGTCGGCAACACCGGAGTTCGTGATCCAGGCCTTGCCGCCGTTGAGGATGTACGAGCCGTCGTCCTGCTTTGCGGCGATGGACTTGATGCCCGCTGCATCCGAGCCCGCGGAGGCCTCGGTCAGGCCGAAGGCGAAGACCTTGCCTGCGGCTGCGAGGGGGAGGTACTTCTGCTTCTGCTCGTCACTGCCGTGAACGAGGATCATGTCGGAGGCCAGCCAGTTTGCGTCGAGATAAAGCGCGATGCTCGCGCTGCCCTTTGCAAGCTCGTTGACAACGATCTGAGAGGTGATGGCGTCGCCGCCGCCGCCGCCGTACTGCTCGGGGATGTGGATGCCCATCAGACCGGTCTCGACAAGCTTGGAGTAGATCTGCTGGTAGACCTCCATGTTGAACGAGAAGGTTTCGTCCATTGCTTTGTCATAGGGGGCGACTTCGTTCTTGGTGAACTCCCGGACCATGTCTCTGATCATGATCTGCTCTTCTGTGAATTTGTACATTGTGCATTCCTCCGTTAAGAAAGTGTTCGTTTCTGCTTACTCCTGAGTGTTGTACAACAGATTGTGACTGTTAACTGCTTTTTGCTCAATTCTGTACTACTACAGGCTATAACTGTTTTCTGAAGCTTGGCCTTGCTATTGGGTTTCTATGTGAACAATTTAACACCAAAAACACAGCTCGTCAACAGTTTTTGGCGAACTTACTTGCTTTTTGGCGCTTGCAACAAAGTGTGTTTCACGACAACAACAGTATGCACCAGTTTTTGTATAACAGTTACTCGACCGGCGGCGCGTTTTCGCTTCCGGATGCCGAAATTGTTATACAACACTTCGACAATCTTTTATCATTCATCATTTTTCTTGTATTTCTTCTCCACGGAATGTATAATCAGTATCACTTGGTGATACAGTTTGCTTGGGGGGAGTACCATTTCCATTAAAAATGATATCGTTTTGTCGCGCATCGAGGCGACAGAACCGGGAACGAAAATTTCTGTAAGGGGCCTTGCCTCCGAACTCGATGTCAGTGAGGGGACGGTCTATAAGGCCATAAAGGAGGCCGAGCAGCGCGGCCTTGTCATCACAAAGCCGAAATCCGGCACGTTCCGCATAGAGTCTGACGTTGACTCGGACAGCTGCGCTGTGACGCTTTCCGAGCTCGTGTCGGCGCTCGGGGTAAGCTGTGCAGCGGGCAGAAAATCGCTCGGCTGTACCATTGATAATATCGTGATCTGCGACAGCGATGAGGCGCAGCTTCTCAGCCGCCTGGAATATGCGGATCCGAGCCGCACGCTGTGCATCGTCGGCAAACGTCCCGACTTCCAGACCCTGATCATACAGTCCCGTGCGCATATGCTGATCACCGGCGGCGGCCGCCCGAGCGATTATCACATCGTCAAGGCTGAAAAAAACGGCGTCTGCATCCTCACGGCGCTGCAGAACACCTATGCGATCATGAAGCTGTTTGACAGCCAGTTTTCCTCGGCAAGGCTCGCGGACGAGGACGCCCCTGTGTCCGAGTGGATGCAGGCGCCGAACTACCTCTACCGCAACGATTATGTCGCCGACTGGCAGCGGTACTATGACGAGCAATTTCCCGGCATGAGATCCTTTCCCGTCGTCGATGAGGAGCTGCACCTGTGCGGCGGGATCGATATCCCGCGCACCTTTGCAGCCGGGCACACGCAGAAACTCTCGACGCTTGTGTCGCAGGACGCCAGGCTCCTGACGGTCGATGCACAAAGCTCCGTGCGCGAAGCGGCAAGGAAGATGATGCTCTCCGGCAGTTCGTTTGCGGCGGTTCTGCGCGATGATAAGATGGAGGGCGTGTTCTATGCCTCGGATCTGATCCGCTATTTCATGTATCTGGGCACGGAGAGCATGTCTGACTATGCGTCGTTTCTGGTGCCGGCTCCGGAGTATTCCAACGAGGACCGCAGGGTGTATGAGCTGCGCGTCCCGGAGGCGGAGCTTGCGAATATGGACATTCTGCCGACTGCGTTGATGCTCGTCGCCGCCGATAAGCATCTTGCGCAGCAGGGCTGCCTTGACTGCACTTTGAGCAGCAGCTCGTTTTTCTATCCTGAGCAGATAACGCAGGTCGGCGGGCTTATGCTCTGCACGGCGCTCACATCAAACGGCAAGGCGGGCTTTTCGGTCGAAGCGGAGGTCTATACCGAAACGGCAACGTTTGCAAAGGCCATGCTCATTTTTACGGAACGATAAGGGAACAAAGCTATGTTTTTATTGACGAAGGAACAGCAAAAGCTCAGAGCCGAGCTCAGGGAGTTTGTCGACCACGAGGTGTGCCCTGTGGCCACGGAGCTGGATAACCGAGGCGGCTTTCCGCACGATTTATACGCACGCATTGGCAAAATGGGCTATCTGGATGCGGAGTTTGAATACATCGGCAGCGGCGCAAAATACGGCAGTCTTGAGGGCACGATTATCATTGAGGAGCTGTCGCGTGGACTGGCCTCACTGGGGCTGATCGTAAGCCCGCACTATCAGTGCACGGAGCTGATCGCCTGCTGCGGCACGGAGACGCTGAAAAAAAAGGTCATCGAGCCGGCGCGCCGCGGCGAGCAGCTCTTTGCCTTTGCCATATCTGAGGAGCGCGGCGGATCCGATGCGCTGGGCGTGGACACCATTGCCGTAAAGGACGGCAGCCGCTGGATACTGACTGGGAAAAAATGCTGGGTCACGAATGCCGGAGTCGCCGATGGCTATGTCGTCACGGCAAAAAGCCCGTCTGCCGAGCGCAGCCGCAGTATGAGCATGTTTTTCATTCCCAAAGACGCCCCAGGGCTGACGGTCGTGGAAAACCGCAGCATGATCGGGCTCAACAACTCGCCGATGGGACATATTATTCTCGACGAGTGCTCGATACCCGACTACTGCCTTGTCGGTGAGGAAAATGTGGGCTATCCGCTGATAAAGCCGCTTCTGAACGAAGGCAGACTCGATATGGCCGCTGTGGCGGTCGGCATTTCGCAGGCGGCGCTCGATGATTCCGTGAGCTTTGCCGGACGTGTCGGGCTGTACGGCCGCAGCCTGTCCTCCTATCAGGGCGTGTCATTCCCGATCGCGGATATGTACACGAAAACGCTGATGGCAAGAAATTCGCTCTACACAGTCGCCTCCATGATGGCCGACGGAATGCCGCACACGCGGGACGTTGCTGCGCTCAAGCTGTTTGCCACGGAAAGCGCATTTGCGACGTGCAAGGCCGCCTGCCAGATACATGGTGCGCACGGTCTGAGCGCGCAGTCTGGCGTTGACCGCCTTTTCCGTGATGCGCATATGCTGACCGTCGCTGAGGGCACGTCGGAGATCTGCCGGATTGTCATTTCCGGCGGCCTGACAAACCCGGACAAAATGTAAAAAGGAAGCAGCGTTTTTCCGCTGCTTCCTTTTCGATACGCCGGCAAACGCTGTGAGGTTTTTGCCCGGCAAAGACAATACCGGCGGCCGTGATCTCCTTCCGTATAAAACTGTTTTTGCCCGGTGTGCAAAAACGGCGGGTTTTGATATGGCATTGCTTGACAAGCCCTGCGCGGTGTGCTAAGATGCTTTCTCGTTAAAAGGGAGTAGTTGCGAATGCATGGTCAACAATCTCCCGGCAGCCGCCGGTGGTCATGCGCCTATGATGATAGGTAATGAGACTTTTAGCACATCATATGCTATGATCGTGCGGGAAGTCTCATTTTTTGCGCGCGGTCACAAAGGAGAATGCGTTATGAACCTCGATTTTACCGGCAGTACCCTCTTTCTTGTCCTGCTGCTGTTTGCGGTGGGGCTGATCTGCATCATCAAGGGCGGCGACCTGTTTGTCGATGCCGCAACATGGATCGCCGAGGCCTCCGGTATTCCCAAATTCATCATCGGCGCGACCGTTGTGAGCTTTGCCACGACGATGCCGGAGATGCTTGTGTCCATCTTTTCCGCGCTGGAGGGCAATGCGGACATCGCCATCGGCAACGCCGTCGGCTCGGTGACGGCCAATACCGGCCTGATCATGTGCCTGTCGCTGATCTGCATGGAGTGCACCATGCCGCGGCGGCAGTATGCGGTCAAGGCGGTGCTGCTGCTCGCGGCGATCGCGGTTCTGTTCGGCTTCACGCGCGACGGGCAGCTGTCCATCCTTGAGAGCGTTTTGATCCTTGTCATTTTTGTGTGCTTTATTGCCGAGAGCCTTGTCTCTGCGCGGCGTGAGCAGTCGCTTGAGGCCCCGGAGCAGGATGCCCGCCCCAAGACGGACGGCCGGACGGTCGCGCTCAATATCGGCAAATTCGTGCTCGGCGCTGCGGCCATTGTGCTCGGTGCGCAGCTGCTGATCGACAACGGAACCGCACTCGCGCAGATGCTTGGTGTGCCGGATGCCATCATCGGCGCGACCATGATCGCCATCGGCACGTCGCTGCCGGAGCTTGTCACGACCATCACGGCCATCCGCAAGAAGCAGTCCTCGCTGTCGGTGGGCAACATCATCGGCGCGAACATCATGGACCTCACGCTCATTATGCCGCTGTGCGCGCTCATCCTCGGCAAGCCGCTGCCGGTCGAGCGGCAGGGCATGCTGCTGGATATTCCGGCGTGCCTCGTCGTGTGCGCGGGTGCGCTCATCCCTGCGCTTGTGCAGGGCAAATTCAAGCGCTGGGTCGGCTTTTTCATCGGCGGACTGTATATCGCGTATCTCGTCATCATGTTCACGTGCTTCGGCGCGTAAAAAAACCGGCGCCGGTCTCTTTTCGGAGACCGGCGCCGCTGTTTGTTTTGGGAACGCCGCGCAGATGCGGCGGGGGATGCAGGGCGTGTTTGCCTGCTTAAGGTGCGAAAGCACTATCTGATAGAGTTGCTGATGAGGAAAGAAAATGATTTATATAGATTATCCATGCGACAGGTGCGTCCACCAACGAGAGAATATTGACGGATGGAGATGCGCCTGCGATGCATTCCCGGATGGCACACCGGACTGGATTTATCGCACGAACATACGAAATCTTAAAGAATGCAATAACGGCATAGGCTACGAGAAAAAGAGTGATGAGTAATCAGGCGCCCTGCATCCGCACGGCGCTTTTTCGCATCCGACGGAAAACGGACGGCAGCAAAAAACCCCGGGAGCCGAAGCTCTCGGGGTCTTGGTGCGCGAGGCGGGACTTGAACCCGCACGTCCGGAGTGGACACTAGAACCTGAATCTAGCGAGTCTGCCAATTCCACCACTCGCGCATGGGCTTTGTGAATCAAAGCTTGTTTAATATAGCATTTCGCGCGGGGATTGTCAAGCGTATTTTCCGCAACTTCCCGAAAAAATCTCAACGTGTGTCGAAAACGTGAATTTTTACCGGTCCGGGTGTTCAAATCCGGCGGCATCTGCTATACTAAAAAGAAAAAGAGACCCGGCCGTGCCGGGAACGGAGTTGTGATATTCATGGATTCAAATCGCGTTATGCTCAAGGCGGATGCACGCCGCCGCACCGTCAGCTGTCAGCCGAGTCCGATCCTCGCGGGGGTGATCCTCTTTGCCCTCGGCATGCTCATCTCGACGCTCACGTCGTACCTGATGGGCATGGATCGTCTGGCCACGGCGCTGACAGATGCCGCGCGCTTCGGCACGGAGGCGGTCGAGCAGGCGTACCTCAGCTTCCTTGAGCACTACAGTGTGTCCGGCTTTGCGATCGCGCTCGTCGTCGCGCTGCGGATCATGAGCTATATGGTCAGCGTCGGCTTCGTGATCTTCGCGCTGCACATCAGCCGCGACGAAAAGGCCGAGTTCGGAAACCTCTTTGACGGCTTCGGCCTCTTTTTCCGCGTGCTGTGGCTCGGCATTCTGGAGGGGCTTCTGATCTTCCTGTGGAGCCTGCTGCTGGTCGTGCCGGGCATTGTGGCGGCCTACCGTTACCGGCAGGCGCTGTATCTGCTGCTCGATCACCCGGAAAGATCCGCGTGGCAGTGTCTGCGCGAGAGCAGCGCGCTCATGAGCGGGCATAAGTGGGAGCTGTTCGTGCTCGATCTGAGCTTTCTCGGCTGGGCGATGCTGAGCGCGATGTTCGCGCCCGTGTCGATCTGGCTCGACCCGTACCGCGCCATCACCAACGCCGGGTTTTATAACCGGCTGATCGCCGCGCGGGGCGGGGCACACGTGATCGAGGGCTCGTTCACCGACATCCCGAACGACCCGCAGTGCTGATGCCTGCGCCTTTCCGCACCCCGTCTGCCGCGTGCAGGCGGGGTGTTTTGCGTTGACAAGCCGGGGGCTTGCGGTATAAACTATATAGAATTCCAAAGGAAACGAGGTGTACGGATGCAGACGGAGCTGAATGGCCGTCCGCAGGCGATGATCGCCATGAGCGGCGGCGTGGATTCGAGTGTTGCGGCATACCTGATGCAGCAGGCGGGGTATGCCTGCATGGGCGCGACCATGCGCCTGTATGAAAATGAGGATGCCGGTCTGCCGCGCGGCAGCACCTGCTGCGCGCTCGACGATGTGGAGGATGCCCGCCGCGTGGCCTACACGCTGGGTATGCCGCACTATGTGTTCAATTATAAAGACGCGTTTCGTGAGCAGGTCATGGCGCGCTTTGCCGCCGCCTATCAGCGCGGGGCGACGCCGAACCCCTGTCTGGACTGCAACCGCTACCTGAAATTCGGCCTGCTGGAATCGCGCGCCCGCGCGCTCGGGTGCGACGTACTGGCGACCGGACATTATGCCCGCATCGAGCAGCTTCCCGACGGGCGCTGGACGCTTAAAAAGGCGGCAGACCCTGAAAAGGACCAGAGCTATGTGCTCGCGTGGCTCACGCAGGAGCAGCTTGCGCACACGCGCTTCCCGCTTGGCGGTCTGCGCAAGAGCGAGGCGCGTGCCATCGCCGAGGCGCACGGCTTTTGCAACGCACACAAGCACGACAGCCAGGACATCTGCTTTGTGCCGGACGGCAATTATGCCGCCGCGGTCGAGCGGCTGACGGGTGCGCGCAGCGAGCCCGGGCGCTTTGTGGACGCGCACGGGAACGTGCTCGGCACGCACCGCGGCATCATCCACTATACGATCGGACAGCGCCGCGGGCTCGGCATCGCGGCCGAAGCGCCGCTGTACGTCTGCGGCATCGACGTGCCGAACAACGAGGTCGTGCTCGGACGCAATGCCGACCTGTTTTCGACCGAGCTCGATGCGAGCGGCTGCAACTGGATCTCCGGCGACGTGCCGCAGCAGCCGCTGCGCGTGACGGCGCGCATCCGCTACCGCCAGCCGGAGCAGCCCTGCACCGTCACGGTCACGGGCGCGGACACGGTGCACGTGTCGTTCGAGACACCGCAGCGCGCCATCACGCGCGGTCAGGCCGTCGTGTTCTACGACGGGGAGACGGTGCTCGGCGGCGGCACGATCGACTGAAATGCTATGACGAAGGGAGGCGCGGCCATGTCCGTGACGCTCTATCTTGCGATCCCCTGCTATAATGAGGCGGCGGTGCTGCCGGAGACGGCGCGCCGCCTGCGCGAAAAATTCACCGCTCTGCGTGCCGCCGGGACGATCGGCCCGCTGAGCCGCATCTGCATGATCGACGACGGTTCGAGGGACGAGACGTGGCAGATCATCTCCGACCTGCACGCGCAGGACCCGGTCTTTTCCGGCATCCGGCTCTCGCGCAACCGCGGCCACCAGAACGCGCTGCTGTGCGGACTGATGACGCTGCGCGATCGCGCCGACTGCGTCATCTCCATGGACGCCGACCTGCAGGACGATATCAATGCCATCGACGCCATGCTCGCGGCCTTTCGGGACGGGAATGACATCGTCTATGGCGTGCGCGCCAGCCGGAAGCAGGACTCTGTGTTCAAGCGCGCCAGTGCGCAGGGGTATTACCGCCTGCTGCGCGCACTCGGCGCGGACGTGGTGTATAACCACGCTGACTACCGGCTCATGAGCCGCCGCGCACTCGATGCGCTTGCGGAGTACAAAGAAGTGAACCTGTTCCTGCGCGGGCTCGTGCCGCTCGTCGGCTATCCGAGCACGGTCGTATACTACGAGCGCGGCAAGCGCTTTGCCGGCGAGAGCAAGTACCCGCTGCGCAAGATGCTCTCGTTCGCGTGGGAGGGTGTGTCGTCGCTGACGGTGTCGCCGCTGCGGCTCATCACGCGCATCGGCGTTGTGATGTTCCTTGTCAGCATTGCCATGCTCATCTATTTTCTCGTGCGCTATTTTACCGGCCATACCGTCGCCGGCTGGTCGAGCCTTGCCGTGTCCATCTGGGCCATCGGCGGGTTGCAGCTGCTGGCCATCGGCGTGGTGGGGGAGTATATCGGCAAGATCTATCTCGAGACAAAGGCGCGTCCCCGCTACCGGATCGAGACGGAGCTCGATGACCGGGAGGCGGAGCTTTGAAGCGCCTGCGTACGCTCTTTGATGCGAAGCTGTGGAAGTTTCTGCTCGTCGGCGTGATCAACACGATCGTCGGCACGGCGATCATGTTTGGGCTGTATAACATCGCCGGATGCTCGTACTGGGTGTCCTCGGCGGCCAATTACGTGCTGACAAGTATTCTGAGCTTCTTCCTCAACAAATACTTCACGTTCCGCAGCCGCGAGCGCAGCGTGGGACAGGTCGTGCGTTTCGCGGCGAACATCGCCGTGTGCTACCTGATCGCTTACGGCGCTGCCAAGCCGCTGTGTCTGCGCCTGCTTGCCAACGCCTCGGTGAGCACGCGCGACAACGTGGCCATGCTTGTCGGCATGGTGTTTTTCACTGGCCTCAACTACCTCGGCCAGCGCTTTTTCGCCTTCCGCAGCTCGAAAACCGAAGAAAACTGAGACCCATTCCCGGATGTGTGTACATCCGGGAATTCTTTTGGAAAAAACACAAATATGCTATTGACAAACAAGGTGAGAAGTGGTTATATAAACGCATGAACAATCATTCATATGTTCAAACGAAAGCGAGGAGATCCCATGGCAGAACCGAAACAAGACAGCGCACCGACGTGCGAATACCTCAACGTGCATGAGGACGCGGTGGCGCAGGTGCTCGCGGCCCTGCCGGACGACGAGACGCTCTACGATCTGTCGGAGCTGTTTCGCGTTTTTGGCGATTCGACGCGCATCAAGATCCTCTATGTGCTCTTTGAGAGCGAGCTGTGCGTGTGCGATATTGCGCGCCTGCTGAATCTGACGCAGTCGGCGGTCAGCCACCAGCTGCGCATTTTGAAGGCGTCGAACCTTGTCCGCTTCCGGCGGGAGGGGAAGACCGTGTTCTATTCTCTGGACGACGACCACGTCCGGTCCGTGCTGGCCCTCGGCATGGAGCATGTTCTGGAAAAATGATGGCCAGGCCATCGTTTTTGATAGAGACCAATGACAGATGAAGGAGCGTACATCATCATGGAAAAGACTTATAAGATTGAAGTAGACTGCGCCAACTGTGCGGCGATCATCGAGCGCAACGTGGCAAAGCTCAAGTGCGTCCGGGAAGTGACCGTGAGCTACATGGCGCAGAAGATGCTGGTGGAATATGCCCCCGGCGTGGACGAAGCCGAGGCCAAAGCGGAGATCCTCAAGACCGCGCGCAAGGTCGAGCCGGACTTCCGCTTTGAGGACTGAATCTCATGTCGCGCGCACAGAAAAGGTCGCTGCTGCTCATAGCAGCAGCGGCCGCGCTGCTCATCGGGCTGCACTTTGTGCCGGTCACGGGCTGGCTCAAGCTCGTGCTGTATCTCATCCCGTATCTGCTCGTCGGCGGCGAGACGCTCGTCGATGCCTGCAAGGGTATTTATAACCGCCAGCCGTTTGATGAAAACCTCCTCATGGCTGTGGCTACCATCGGCGCGATGGTGCTCGGGGACTATCCCGAGGCCGTGTCCGTCATGCTGTTTTACCAGATCGGCGAGCTGTTTGAGAGCTATGCCGTCGGCCGCAGCCGGAAAAACATCGGCGACCTGATGGACATCCGCCCGGATTTCGCGTACGTAGAGACTGCTGACGGCATTGTGCGTGTCAAGCCCGAGGAGGTCGCCGTCGGCGATACGATCGTCGTCAAGCCCGGCGAGCGCGTCCCGCTCGACGGCACGGTGCTGACCGGCACGTCGGCGCTGAATATGAGCGCGCTGACCGGTGAGAGCGCCCCCGTGGACGTCGCGGAGGGGAGCGGTGTCGTGAGCGGCAGCGTGAACCTGTCGGGCGTGCTGCGCCTGCGTGTGGAGAAGGTGTATGCCGAGTCCACGGTCGCGCGCATTCTGGAGCTCGTGGAGAATTCCTCGCTCAAAAAGGCGCATACCGAGCGCTTCATCACAAAGTTTGCCCGCGTCTATACGCCGTCCGTGTGCGGCGCGGCGCTGGCGCTGGCGATCCTGCCGCCGGTCGTGCGGCTCATCATGGACATCCCGGCCGACTGGGGCGAGTGGGTCTACCGTGCGCTGACGTTTCTCGTCATCAGCTGCCCGTGTGCGCTCGTGATCTCGATCCCGCTGTCGTTTTTCGGCGGTATCGGCGGCGCGTCTGCACGCGGCATCCTCATCAAGGGCTCGAGCTATCTCGAGATGCTGGCCAAAACGGACCGCGTCGTCTTTGACAAGACCGGCACGCTCACGCGCGGCACGTTCGCCGTCACGGCGGTGCGCCCCGCGCAGCCGGAGCTGTCCGGGCAGGCGCTGCTGCAGCTTGCGGCGGCGGCGGAGCGGTTTTCCGACCACCCCGTCAGCCAGAGCCTGCGCCGCGCAGCCGGGGAGCTTCCGGAGACACTGGTCACAACGGACGCCAAGGAGCTCGCCGGTCACGGTGTGACCGCACAGGTCGGCGGCCGCGCCGTCGCCGCCGGCAACGCGAAGCTGATGGCTGCCCTCGGTCTGACAGCGCCTGCGGTCGATGAGAGCGGCACGGTCGTCCATGTCGCGGCGGACGGTGCGTATCTCGGCTATATCGTCATCTCCGACGAGCCGAAGAGCGGTGCGCGCGAGGCGATCGCCCGTCTGCGTGCGGACGGCGTGCGCGTCGTCATGCTCACCGGAGACCGCAAGCGCACGGCCGATGCCGTGGCGCAGGAGCTCGGCATCGCGGAGGTGCACAGCGAGCTGCTGCCGGAGGATAAGGTCACACAGGTCGAGCGGCTGCTCGGCGAGGGCGCACCCGGGAAATACCTCGCCTTTGTCGGCGACGGCATCAACGATGCGCCGGTGCTCGCGCGTGCCGATCTCGGCGCCGCCATGGGCGGCATCGGTTCGGACGCCGCCATTGAGGCTGCGGACATCGTGCTTATGGATGACGATCCGCGCAAACTCTCGCTGGCCATGCGCATCTCGCGCAAGACCATGCGCCTCGTCTGGCAGAACATCGTCTTTGCGCTGGCGGTCAAGGCCGTGTGCCTTGTGCTCGGTGCGCTCGGCATTGCGAACATGTGGGTCGCCATCTTTGCCGATGTCGGCGTGATGGTGCTGTGCGTGCTCAACGCCGCCCGTGCGCTCGATACGAAACGCCTGTGACCCGTTGTATAGGAAAAAGACCGCCTGCTGGCGGTCTTTTTTCGGTTTTGCTTATTTTCAGGTGCAGCGGCGGAAGCTGCCGTCGGTGAGGATACGCGCGCAGATCAGCCCCAGCGGCAGGGCGATGACGATCAGCAGCGACGCTGCGAGACACGACGCGCTGTCGCCGAGGTTCATCGTGCCCAGATCGTACACGGCGCGGTAGAAATACAACCCCGGCACCATGATGACGATCGACGGCACGGTGATCGTGATGCGCGGATAACCCGAGCGCCGCTTATACAGGGAGGCGAGCAGGCCCGCTGTCAGCGCACCGAAAAACGCGGCGGCCGCCGGCGGGAAGCCTGCCAGACTGACTAGCTCGAGCCGCAGCGTGTTCGATAGTGCGCCGATCGCGGCGGCGGCACACGCGAGCTTCACGGGGCTGTTGAACATGAGCGAGAAGCCGAACACGCCGCAGAAGCTCGCTGCCAGCCGCAGCAGGATGCGCGCCCAGACGGGCAGACCCAGCGGCAGGAAATCCATCGGCTGCAGCCGCAGCAGCAGCGCCATGCCCCATGCGGTCAGCGTCGCCACGACGACGATCATGAGCGCGTAGGCCAGCCGCTCGAGCCCGGAGCGCATGTCCTGCTTTGCCATGTCGATGCCGCTCGTGATGAACGGGAAGCCCGGTATGATAAACAGCATCGCGCAGATATAGCCCGCCTGATGCTGTGCGTCGATGGGCCAGAGCAGCGACGCCAGCCGGAACAGCGCCGCATAGACCAGACACGCCGCCGCGACGGGCAGCGCGATGCAGCCAAACAGCGTCAGATGCCGCTGCGTCAGCCGCGCGCGCACATATTGCCCGACGCCTGCGCCGAGAAAGGCCAGCAGCATCTCGATCGGTCCGCCGCCGAGCAGGAACGTGAACGCGCCGCACGCGAGCGCGGACGCGAGTCCGAGCTGCAGCGGCGTGTAGCTGCCGGCGGTCTGCGCGATCTCGTCGAGCCTGGTGTGCAGGTCGTCGGCGGTCATGTACACGCCCTCGATCGGAAAGCGCTTGACAAAGCGTTCGAGCCGGTCAAGCTTGGCGGTGTTGACGCCGGTCGCCGTGAGCGTCAGCGTCTGGGAGAAGCTGTCCTGCCCGTCGGAGCAGGTGTATTCGATGGATGTGAGCCCGATGTCGGCCGCGCACACGAGACCGAGCGCCTCGGACAGCTCGTTCATCGAGCTGCGCACGCGCCACGCGCCCGTGCCGCACGAGAGCAGCAGCAGACCGACCCGTCCGACCACACCGGCGCGGATGGGCAGCGGCGCGCGCGAGACGGGCAGCTCCTTCTGATCCCGGATGGGGTCGTGCCACGGGATCTGCATATGATTTGGTTTGATGATCGAGCGATGCAGCATAGTTTGCGCCCCTTTTAGAAATTCGGTCTGTATTGTAGTCTTGTCTGCGCCGGAAGTCAAGCACCATCCCGCCGCAAATGCGCGGCCCCGGAGCGTTTTTGCTCCGGGGCCGCGCGGTCGTTTAATCGGATCATCCGGCGCGAAACAGCCGCCGGTACTCGCGCGGACTGCAGTAGCCCGCCGTGCACCGGGAAAAGGCGTCGCCGAGAAAGAGCTTGTCCGTGCAGATCTCGATGATGGAAAAGCGCTCGCCCGGCGCGGCGGCAAGCACGCGCACCTCGGCATCGAGCAGCGCCCGGTACTCCGCCTCGCAGGCGTCGGTGATGCACATATCCGGCTGCCAGCAGAAGGTCTGCTGCACATCGCAGCCGCTGATGACGGCGTCAAAGTCGGCCCCATCGTGAATGGCGCGGTCAATGTACGTTCGCAAAGTCATGATCGTATCCTCCCCGTGTTGTGATCGTGGTTTGGTTTCTCCCTTTGTACCTACCATATCACCTATGGAGTCCGATAATCAGGACAGTGAGCACTTTGCACCGCTCATTTTTGCGCCGCGTGCAGCCATGCGATCTCCTGCGCGTAGCCGGCGTCGTCGTTCGGCGTCTCGAGGATGAACGGCAGCGCGGCAAGTGCCGGATGCTGTGTGACGCGCACGAGCGCCTCCGGCGGGATGCAGCCGTCGCGCAGCTTTGCGTGCCGGTCCTTGTGACTGCCGCAGGGATTGAGGCTGTTGTTGAGGTGCACGGCGTGCAGACGCCCGAGCCCGATCACGCGGTCAAACTCCGCGAGCACGCCGTCAAGGTCGCCTGCAATGTCATACCCCGCGTCCCAGACGTGGCACGTGTCGAGGCAGACGCCGATGCGGTCTCGCAGCTGCACGCGGTCGATGATGGCGCGCAGCTCCTCGAAGCGGCCGCCGACCTCGCTGCCTTTGCCGGCCATGGTCTCGAGCAGCACGGCCGTGGTCATGCCCGGGAAGAGCACCTCATTGAGCAGCGCGGCGATCTTCTCAATGCCCACGTCGATGCCCTGACCGACGTGGCTGCCGGGGTGGAAATTGTAAAACTGGCCGGGCGTGCGCTCCATACGCTGCAGGTCGTCGGAAAAGGCCATGCGCGCAAACTCCGCCACGTTCGGTTTGGCCGCGCAGGGGTTGAGCGTGTAGGGCGCGTGCGCGACCAGCCGGTCGATGCCCGCGCGGGCACATTCGGCGTGGAAGGCGGCAATATCCGCCTCTTCAATGGGCTTGGCGCTGCCGCCGCGGGGATTGCGCGTGAAGAACGCGAACGTGTTTGCGCCCAGCGCCTCTGCGCGCTTTGCCATGGCGAGATACCCGCCGGCGGAGGAAATGTGACAGCCGATCCGGAACATACGATCACCTCAAAGAATGGATGCCCCCATCATAGCACATCGCGCGGCGGCTGCCAAGCTTGCCACCGCGCCGCGGATGGTGTATGCTGTTGCGCAAAGGGGGGCAGACCATGCAGTCGTATGAACTCATTCGCTCCGGCCGGCGCACGCTGGCGCTCGAGGTGCGCGGCGGGCACGTGATCGTGCGCGCGCCGTACCGGACGTCGCAGGCGACGATCGACCGCTTTGTCGCCGCGCACGCCGACTGGATCGCGCGCGCTCTGGCCAAACAGGAGACCCGCGCCGCCGCACACCCGGAGCCGACGGATACCGAGCGGGAGGAATATATCCGGCGGGCGAAAGCCTGTCTGCCGCAGCGTGTGGCGTACTATTCCGAGCGGATGGGTCTTAGCCCGACGCAGGTGCGCATCACGGGCGCGCGCACGCGCTTTGGCAGCTGCAGCTCGCAGGGGCACATCTGCTTTTCGTGGCGGCTGATGCAGTACCCGCCGGAGGCGATCGACTACGTCGTCGTGCACGAGCTGGCGCACCTGCGCTACATGGACCACGGCGCGGAGTTTTACGCGCTCATCGCACGCTATCTGCCGGACTGGAAAGCCCGCCGCGCCCTGCTGCGGGCATGAAAAAGCGCACCGGAGGACGGGCTGTCCTCCGGCGTTTTTGCGCGCAAGAATTGATTTTTGCCGCAGAAGCGTGTAAACTATATGGCCAGAAAAACCAGGGAGGGGTGTGCATGAAACAGGCGATCGCGCTGGCCGGCGGCGGCACGAAGGGCGCGTATCAGGTCGGCGCGTGGAAGGCGATGCGGGAGCTCGGCATCCCGTTTGACATCGTCACGGGCACGTCCATCGGCTCGGTCACGGCGGCGCTGATGGTGCAGGACGATTTTGACCGCGCATGGGAGCTCTGGACGCACATCACGGAGGAGCAGATCATGCTCGAGCGCGACGATGCCACGCCGCACGAAAAGCATGAGCTTGCGGCGCTGGCCGAGCACCCGGAGCAGCTCATCGCGCGCGTCAAGGACTGGGCGGATCTCAACCGCCGCACGGCGGACATTTCGCCGTACCGCGCGCTCGTACACAAATACCTTGATGAGGAGCGCTTTTTCGCCTCGCCCGTGGATTTCGGGCTCATGACGGCGCGCTTTCCGTCGCTCCAGCCGGTCGAGGTGCGCAAGCAGGACATCGCGCCCGGCTACCTGCCGCAGTGGATCCTTGCGTCGTCGGCGTGTTTTCCGATGTTCCCGATGTGCGAGATCGACGGGCAGAACTATCTCGACGGCGCGTATTCGGATAACCTCCCCATCAGCACGGCGTTTCGTCTCGGTGCGGATCGCGTCATCGCCATCGGCCTCAAGCCGGAGACACCGGAGAAAAAGTACGCAAATCACCCGCTCGTGACCTACATCGCCCCGGCGGAGCCGCTGGGAAAGCTGCTGGAGTTTGACCCCGACGCGATGCGGCACAGCATCGCGCTCGGCTACACGGACACGCTGCGCGTGCTCGGCGATCATATCGGCTGCACCTATACGTTTGCACCCGACGGACAGACGCTGCTCGACGGCGTCGCGCGCGACTATCTGCTCTGGCTGCTGCGCCGGGAGCTGACGCCGCCGGACTCCATGCTGGACTTTTTCCGCAGCGATACGCCGCTGACCGACCGCATCCTCAGCGACCGCCCCGGCGACCTGACGGACTGCGCGCTCGCGGGCGTGGAGTGTGTACTGGAGGCGTATGCCTATCCGCGCGGGGAGATCTACGATCTCAAGCTCCTGCTGCCGGAGCTGGCCATGCGCCTTGCGGAGGATGAGGACACGCCGGAGCTCGAGCGCGCGCACGCGCTGTGTGCCTCGCTCGGCAGCGAGCACTTCATCACGCAGCTCGCCCCGCTCACGCCGCGGTACGATGCCAAGGACATCTTTCTTGCCACGCTCACGCTCTATCTGCGGGAGCAGACGGCCTGACCGGCCATTTGTCAAGAGTAAATGCACAAAAAAGCAAAAATAATTTTCAGGAGGCCAGAATGAGGGCGATTTCTTCCCGGAAAAGCTGCTCGGAGCACAGATAAC
>OIED01000232.1_pt1 | contig 34473 bp, 33 predicted proteins | sample 1581771 | NCBI WGS metagenome assembly OIED01 (sample SAMEA3882546, study PRJEB24775) | human gut metagenome | biome: human-associated habitat; feature: intestine environment; material: feces | place: Netherlands | collected 2009/2010 | reverse complement strand
TCCAATCAGACAGGTCTGGTTTTCTTTATCAAGGGCCAGCGGGCATTTTGTATCTTGTTTTGTGAGCAGACAGAAGGTACAATAATAGCAAGTGACTCACATCTGCGAGGTGATACCATGCTGAACATCTACTTTGGAGATATGCCGGAGGCTGTCTACAATACTTCGGTCTATTTCAATTACACTTATGAGGACGAGTGGCTGACCTCTGATTTTGCCAGAGAGGTCATCAAGAAAATTGATAAGTCCGATGTCAAAGGCCCTCATGCGGTGGAAAGCCCGGTTCTGGGTGTCATCTCGCCGGAAAAACTGTCCGGCGGCACAAAAACGCTTTTGCTCATGGCAAACGACCCGGAAAAGGTATTCAATGCCTCGACTTGTGGCGATAACTGTGCACCCTTTATTCTGAAGCTGGCGAAAAAGAAGGACTTGACCATCAACCTGCGGCATCTCATGGATTTTGGTAAGAAAAAATTCCCGGTGGATGTGAAAGTCCTGAACACCGGTGATGTGGTGCACAGCATGGAAGAACTGATGCCGATTGCATTTCAGTTTGTGTGAGGCGATAGGATGAAGGGAAAACATAAAATCGAAGTCCGAAGCGGACGGGTCGTTTTCACGATTGAACTGGAACGGAACATTACGATCCTGCGAGGGGACAGTGCCACCGGCAAAACAACGCTGGTTGAAATGCTGCAAGCATACGAAACCTACGGCAGACAGAGCGGCGTGACGGTGAGTTGTGATAAACCGTGCCGGGTGCTGTCGGGTGTCAACTGGGAATTGCAGCTGAATGCGACCCATGACAGCATCATGTTTGTGGATGAAGGCAGTACCTTTGTCTCAAGTCTGGATTTTGCCCGTGCGATCCAGCATTCGGACAACTACTATGTGCTGGTCACAAGAGAAGATCTGAGTACCCTGCCGTACAGCGTAAACGCTATTCTGGAACTGAAAAAGACCACCAGCCGCTTCAAACGGACTTATAACAAAGCGTACCCGGTCTATGATTCGTTGGCTGCCAGCAATGTGCAGATGGAACGTGTCGAAAAGCTGCTGACAGAGGATGCCAATTCCGACCTCCAGCTTTTCAGCAAGGTTGGCGAAAAATACGGAATCGTCTGTATTTCAGCATCAGGCAAGGATAACATCAAACAGAAGATCTTCCCGATGAAATCCGAGAAGGTTCTGATAATTGCAGACGGTGCAGCGTTTGGCCCACAGATGAACGATATTTATCGCCTGATGCAGGAGGATAGCGCAAAGTTCAGCTTGTACCTGCCGGAATCGCTGGAATGGCTGCTCTTGAAAGCAGACTTGCTCGGACAGCCGGATATTCTTGAAATTCTGGAACACCCGGCAGATTTCATTGAGAGTAGCAAATTTTTCAGCTGGGAGCGGTTCTTCACCAACTTGCTGGAACAGCGAACGAAGGATGTTCCCTATATGCGGTATGACAAGGCAAAACTGCCGGAATTCTATTTGCAGGAAGAAAATTTGGAGAAGATCATTGCGGAGATGGAGTAAAACACACTGGAAATTCACAAATAGCGTATCACCGTTACTCCGAACGCTCTGTAATTTTGGCACCCGCTCAGGCTGCGATCAAGAATCCCCGCAAGGTTTTGCATGAGCGCTTGAAAAAGCACAAGTAACGCAATCGAACCGCCCCGGTTTCCGTAACAGGAAGCCGGGGCGGTTTTTGTGTCATTTGCTGAATCGGAAGGATCCGCTTGTAAAGTTGGGAAAAAAGGTGTAATATTGGTGTACAGAGATTTAGAACAATGCATGATATGTAATACCTCTGTGATCTGCATCAGCGGATGTGCTCCGAATGCTTGATAGGGAGCAACACTTTCCCCGCCTTGCGGGGGTAACAGCCGGAAAACGGCAGACATCAAAAAACTGAAAAAACCCATGAAAAAAGCAGCAAAAGTCCGCTTTATAGGACTTTCTGTGTGCTATTCTATCCTCAGAGAAGCTCCGATGGTGCGGAAAATGCGATTTTCCTGACTGCAGTGGAGGTGGAACAGGATGAAACAACGAGGTGTTCCCTACGAAGTGCGGCTGTTTGCGGGCAAGACAGACCCGGTGAACAGCGGCTTCTGGCTGCCGCTCTGGATGCACCTGAGGGATACGGCGGGTATTATGGTATATCTGGTGCAGAGGTGGCTGCCGGAAAGCGTCCGTCAGCATATCGAGCTGGACGAGGACCTGCTGACACAGACCGCCTGCTTTCTGGGGTTGGTCCATGATCTTGGAAAGGCTTCCACAAATTTCCAGGGTCCTATCATGGCACAACTGCCGGAGCCCAGACAGTGCCTGGAGAAATATACAACGCTCAGTTACCGGGAGCAGAACCGCAAGTATTCACGTCACGCGTTGGCGAGTGAGGCCATCTTGCGGTGGCTGAAATGCCCCAACGGGCTTGCATCGGTAGCAGGCGCGCACCATGGCAAGCCACAAACCGGGAAGGACGTATTTGACCAGCTGGGCGATGAGGAAGAAGAAGGCAGCTGGGAATCCAACTATTGGCCCGAGGGGGAACAGAAATTCTGGGAGAGCTGCTGGCGGGAACTGTTTGACTACGCCTTGCAGGAAAGCGGCTTTTCCAGCGTGGACGAGCTGCCGCAGTTGACCATCCCGGCTGAGATCTTGCTGGCCGGCCTACTCATCATGGCGGACTGGGTCGCCAGCAATACCCGGTATTTTCCGCTCATCCCTGTGGAAGAGGTGGGCAGCGATACCCTGTATCCTGCCCGTGTCAATCGGGCGTGGGAAGCGCTGGACCTGACCTCTCCGTGGGAGGTGCAGTCAGATGTGACGGAACCGGGGGCGTTTGCGGAACGGTTCGGCTTTCCGCCCAACGAAGTCCAGCGGGCCATGCTGGAAGCCGTCAGCCAGGCCCAGGAACCGGGGATGTTCATTCTGGAAGCACAGATGGGCGTGGGCAAGACGGAGGCCGCGCTGGGCGCGGCAGAGATTTTAGCCAAGCACGGCGGCGAGGGCGGCATCTTCTTTGGTCTGCCCACCCAGGCCACCGCCAACGGCATCTTTGGGCGGCTGCTGGCGTGGGCCGAAAAGCAGCCGGATGGGTTGGAGCACTCCATCAAGCTGGCCCACGGCATGGCCGAACTGAACGAGGCCTACCTCCGGTTGCAGCAGGACACGGTGCGGGTGGAGGAAGATCTGGAAGCAGACCCCGATGCTGACCCGGAGAGCCGGGTGATGGTGCATCAGTGGTTCCGGGGCAATAAGCAGGGGCTGTTGGCTGATTTTGTCATCGGCACGGTGGATCAGCTGCTGATGGCGGCGTTACAGCAAAAACATGTGATGCTGCGCCACCTTGGCCTTGCGGGCAAGGTGGTGGTCATTGACGAGTGCCACGCCTATGACGCTTACATGAACTGCTATCTTGACCGGGCGCTGACCTGGCTGGGCCGGTACAAAGTACCGGTGATCCTGCTTTCGGCTACCCTGCCCGCCAAGCGCCGGGTCGAGCTGGTCAGGGCCTACCTGAATGGAAGAACCGCCCCGGACGGCTTATGGCAGACCTGCCGGGGCTATCCGCTGCTGACCTGGACGGACGGCAAACAGGTGGAGCAGACGACTATCCCACTGGAAACCGAACCACGCAGAGTGGAGACATTCCCGCTGACCGAGGAACAGCTGACTGACACTCTGCGCAGTGCCTTGCGGGAGGGCGGCTGTGCGGGCGTGATCGTCAATACCGTGAAAAAAGCGCAGGCCATTGCGGCCCGTCTGCGGGCAGAACTGCCGGAGTTTGAGGTGGTGGTATTCCACGCTCAGTTCCTTATGCCCGACCGTGCCGCCAAAGAAGAGGCGCTGATGAAGCGCATCGGCAAGCACTCCAACCCGGAACAGCGGGATAAGCTCATTGTGGTGGGCACGCAGGTGCTCGAGCAATCCCTTGATATCGATCTGGATCTTCTGGTCACAGAGCTCTGCCCCATGGATCTGCTTTTACAGCGTATCGGACGACTGCACCGCCACGAGGGGCGGGCTCGTCCCCGGCCGGTGGCGCAGGCCCGCTGTGCCGTGCTGGACACTGGGACGGAGGACTTCGACGAGGGCAGCAAGGCGGTTTACGGGGAATGGCTGCTCTGGCGCACCCGCAAGTTCCTGCCCACCGCCATCACCCTGCCCCATGACATTGCCCCGCTGGTGCAGGATGTCTATGGCTGGGAGCCCGACCCTTTGCCCGCCAGCCCACAGAGCACTGCGGCCCGGGCAGAGTACGAAAAGGCCCAACAAATCAAAATGAGCAAGGCAGAGACCTTTACCATCCTGCCGCCGGAAGAGCACAGAAAGCGCCCTTCCCGGAATACGCTGGACAATTGGATGGATGATGTGGGTGCGGTCAGTGACAACGGTGCCCGCGCGGCGGTGCGTGACGGAGACCCTTCCATTGACGTGCTGGTCTTGATGCGGGATGCGGCGGGAAATGTCTGCTTCCTGCCCGATGAAACGGGGCATCCCGGTGCCAGCGTGCCCACGGACGAGCCGCCTCAGCCGGAGATGGCGCTTCAAATTGCACGGCAGAAGCTGCGCCTGCCCGGATATTTCAGCAAACGGTGGTCGGTGGAACAGACCATCGACGCACTGGAAGCCCGGAACCGGGACGTGTTCGGGCTGTGGCAGCAGTCGCCGTTGCTGCGGGGAGAACTGATCTTACTGCTGGATGACCACCTGACCGCACAGCTTGCCGGGCAGGTACTGCAATACGACCGTGAAAACGGTCTGACTTACCGGAAGGAGGAAGAGAATGAAGCAGATTGAGTATAATTTGCTGGAGGAACGCTGGGTGCGGGTGCGCGGGCAGGATTACACCGTGCAGGAAGTTTCTCTGCCGGATGCCCTGCTGCACGCCCACGAATACCGTGACCTGGCCGGAGAACTGCCCACGCAGGATGCCGCCATGCTGCGGTTGCTGCTGGCGGTTCTGCACACGGTGTTTTCCCGGGTGGATGAAAACGGTACTCCAGCCCCCTTTGAGGAAACGGACGATGCCCTGATCCGCTGGGAGGAGCTGTACCGGCTGGGGCATTTTCCGGAAGCGCCCATCCGGGCCTATCTGGAGCAGTGGCGAGACCGCTTCTGGCTTTTCCACCCGGAACGCCCCTTCTGGCAGGTGCCGGAAGCGAAGATCGGCACAGAATACACCGCTTCCAAGCTGAACGGGGAACTTTCTGAGAGCAGCAACAAGCTGCGGTTATTCTCGTCCTATGCGGGCGAAGGAAAAGAGGGCTTGACTTATGCCCAGGCAGCGCGGTGGCTGCTGAGTGTGAATGGTTATGATGACACCTCTGCAAAGCCCAAGGGCAAGGGTCTGCCCTCGGTGGGCGCTGGCTGGCTGGGAAAGCTGGGGTACATTCAGGCGCAGGGCAGCAACCTGTTCGAGACTTTGATGCTGAACCTCACTCTGCTCAAGGATGGCGTAGAACTGTGGGGGGAGAATCATCCCTGCTGGGAGCTGGACGAGCCCCACAGTGCAGAGCGCACAGAGATTGCCCTGCCGGACAATCCTGCGCAGCTGCTGACCCTGCAATCCCGGCGGCTTCTGCTCAACCGGGAAGGGGAGACCGTGACCGGATTTTCTCTGCTGGGCGGCGATTTCTTCCCCCGGGAGAATGCATTTGCAGAACAGATGACCGTCTGGCGTGACCCGGATGCCAAAAAGAGCAAGAAGATCGGGCGGGTCACCTTTGTACCCAGCCGTCACGACCCGGCCAAGCAGTTCTGGCGGGAGTTTCCGGCAGTGTTCTGTGAGGAAGGGGAAAGCGTCCGCAGGCCCGGCGTTGTCCGCTGGGTGGAAATGCTTCAAAATGACCCGGACTGTCCGTTGGAACGCAAGCGGTTGATCCGCTTTGCCATCAGCGGCATGAAGTACGGAGATAAGGATTTCTTTGTGAACGATTCCTTCAGCGACAGCCTGACCTTTCAGGCCGCGTTGCTGGGAGAACTGGGACGGCGCTGGACAGTGCCCATCCGGGATGAGATCGGGCGCTGCGAGCGGGCCGCGCAATATGTCGGCCGCCTTGCGTGGGAGCTCTCCCTTGCGGCGGGAGATAAGAACGATACGACCGCGGAATCCGCCCGCACTCAGTTCTATTTTACCATCGACCAGCCGTTCCGGCTTTGGCTGCAAAGCATTGACCCCGAAACGGACAAGCTGGACGAAAAAGCCGATGAATGGCAGGAGAAAGCCCGCAAACTGGCCGCAGAGCTGGGCCGCCAGATGGTAGAGCGGGCCGGGAATGCCGCCTTTGTGGGCCATAGGGTCGAGGTGAAAACAGGCGGTAAAAAGGACGAAAAGAAAACCAATCTGTATACGGCCCCCAAGGCCTACAATAGCTTCCTGTACAATCTGCGGAAGCTCTACCCGAAGAAAGAAGGAGGAACAGCATGATAACGGATGCGATCCATGATTATGTGGCCGGACAGCTGAGCGGGCTGTGGAGCCTGCCCAAACCCCAGCGGCGTGCCCGGCTGGCAGAGCTGCGCCGGGGCGTTGGGCATCAGCCCGGCGACCTGTCGGCGCTGTGGGGCAGCTTCCTGCAGGAACTGCCCAAAGAGCTCTGGGGCAGGGAAACGGCGGCAGGGGAGTGCCGGGAACCATCGGAAGCCGAGTGGGCGGTCTACCTTGCCCTGACTCTCTACGCCCTGCACCAGCAGGGAGAAGAGAACGTTTCCATGAATGAAAAGGGCTGCACGCTGGGCAGGGCGGTGCGCCTGCTGGCCCAGAATTCCGCAGCTGCCGCGCAGGACTGGACCGAGAGCAGCGTTCTGCGCCGGTTCAACGCACTGGCCACAGCGGATTCCATGCCCGAGGTGTCCCACTACCTCCGGGGGATGGTGCAGCTGTTCCGGGGAAATGAACCGAAGCTGAAACTGGATTACCCCCGGCTGGCTGTGGAGCTGTACCGGTTCCAGCTCCCGGATCAGGCAGCCAATGTCCGCCTGCAGTGGGGCCGGGACCTCTACCAGATGAATGCCGACACACCTGAAACCGAAGAAAAGGAGAATTGAAATGGATACCAAGCGTCTGTATGTTGATTTTCATGTGCTGCAAACGGTGCCGCCCAGCTGTGTGAACCGCGACGATACCGGTAGCCCCAAGACGGCTGTCTATGGCGGTGCCACCCGCGCTCGGGTATCCTCTCAGGCGTGGAAGCACGCGATCCGCAAAATGTTTGCCGAAGAAATGGCCGACATGGTCGAGACCGGAAAACGTACCCTGAAAGCAACTGACCTTGTGGCCAGGGAACTGGCCGCACTGGCTCCTGAACTGGACGATGCCAGACTGAAAAAGGATGCAAAAAAGGCACTGGAAAATGCGGGCATCAAGCTGAAAGATGACAACAACGCCGCCCTGCTCTTTTTGAGCACGGCCCAGGCCCGGGCGCTGGCCCGGCTGGCCGCCGAGGACTGCGAGGAGAAGGATGACTACAAAAAGGCCCTGAAGGAGAACCCTTCGGTGGATATGGCTCTGTTTGGCCGGATGGTCGCCAGCGATCCTTCCCTGAATTACGATGCCGCCGCTCAGGTGGCCCACAGCATCTCCACCCATGCCGTGCAGAACGAGTTTGATTACTTCACCGCTGTGGATGACTGTGCCCCGGAGGATTCGGCAGGCGCGGGCCATCTGGGCACGGTGGAGTACAACTCTTCCACCCTGTATCGCTATGCCACCGTCAACATGGTGGAACTGGTGCACCTGCTTGGGGCTGAAAAGGCAGCCCAGGCTGTCCGGGTGTTCGGCGAAGCCTTCATCCGCTCCATGCCCACCGGAAAGCAGAACAGCTTTGCCAACCGTACCCTGCCGGATGCTGTCTATGTCACCCTGCGGGAGGATCAGCCTGTGAACCTCTGCGGTGCCTTTGAAAAGCCGGTGCGCAAGAGCCCTGAAGGCTATGCGGAACCCTCCAAGACGGTGCTGAAACAATACGCGCAGCAGGTGTATGCCTGCTATGCGGATGCTCCGGCTCAGAGCTTTGCTGTGGGCATCGGGCTGGACGAGCTGGCCCCGGCCATGCCCCTGAACCAGATGCTCACCGCGCTGGAACGTGCCGTAAAGGAGAAGCTGCCCGGAAATGAGGTGTGACCATGGCAACGCTGTTGCTTCGGCTGGCCGCGCCCCTGCAATCGTGGGGTGCGGACTCCAAATTTGAGACCCGCAAAACGAACCGGGAACCCACCAAAAGCGGTGTCATTGGCCTGTTGGCGGCGGCACTGGGCCTGCGCCGGGACGATGCCGCAGGCCTTGCCCGGCTGAACGGCCTGCACTTTGCCGTCCGTGCTGACCGGGAGGGTAGTCTGCTGGTGGATTTCCACACCGCCAACCGGCTGAGTGAGCGCCAGCAGAAAGAAAACCGAGAAAAAGGGAAAAAGCCGGAAGCTCCCTATGTGACCTACCGCCATTACCTGCAGGATGCGGTCTTTCTGGTGGGGCTGGAAAGCGAGGACACTGCCCTGTTACAGGAGCTGGAAACGGCCCTGAAACATCCGGTCTACCCGCTGTATCTGGGGCGGCGTTCCTGCCCGCCCACCCTGCCGCTCTGCCTTGGCATCCGGGCCGGGGAACTGCTGGATACCCTGCGGGCAGAACCGCTGCTGGTGAAACAGAGGAATGGGGCCCCCTTGCGCATCGTGGCAGACGCGGACCCGGCGGATGCTGCTGCCGTGCCCCGGCGTGATCTGGTGGTGTCGTTCAGCCCCATCCACCGGCAGTACGGCTTCCGCCCGGTGCGGGAGTGGAACACAAACCCGCCGGAAATGCCCGGCGCGACCGAACATGACGCAATGGCAGAATTGAGGTGAGGAATCATGTATCTATCCCGCGCAGAACTTGACCCGACCCGCCGTGAGACCATGGTGGCGCTGATCTCGCCCCAGAAATTTCATGGTGCGGTGGAAAACGCTTTTGCCGGTGCGCGCCGCCGCAGGCTGTGGCGGCTGGATCAGCTGGGAGAAAAACTGTACCTGCTCCTGCTCAGTGAGGAACGGCCGGACCTGACCGCCCTGTGTGCGCAGTTCGGCACCGGTGCGCCCCCGGAGACCCGGCCCTATGACCCGCTGCTGGAACGGGTGACAGCGGGCAGCTGCTGGCAGTTCCGCCTGACTGCCAACCCCACCCGCAGCAAAAAAGACTCTGCCGACCATACGGCCCGGGGAACCCTGAAACCCTGCTATCTCGAGGTGGAGCAGGAGGAATGGCTGTGGGCGCAGGCCGCAAAGCACGGCTTTGCCGTCTCGGAGGGGTCCTTCGCAGTGACCCGGAAGCAGACCTATCACTTCAAGAAAAACGGCACCCGGCCCGTTACCCTGCTGGCTGTGACCTACGAGGGCATTCTGCAGGTGACGGACCCGGAGGCCTTCAAGGCCCTGCTGTGCGAGGGCGTTGGCCGGGGCAAGGCCTATGGCCTTGGCCTGATGACCATCATCCACAGGGGAGGAGACCATGGCTGAGATGCCGGGCATTGCGCGGCCCGAACGGCAGGCGCTGCCGCAGCTCCGGGACCGGATGACCTTTCTGTATCTGGAACACTGCACCCTTGGCCGGGACAATGGAGCCATTACCGTAACGGATGAAAAGGGAATCGTTCAGGTTCCGGCAGCGGGCATCTCTGTCCTGCTGCTGGGGCCCGGCACCCGTGTGACCCACCGTGCCATGGAGCTGATGGGGGATACCGGTGTGGCAGCGGTCTGGGTGGGGGAGCATGGCGTGCGGTTCTACGCCCATGGCCGTGCCCTGAGTGAGCACTCCCGCCTGCTGGAACGGCAGGCGGAGCGCTTTTCCAACCAGCGGGAACATCTGGAAGTAGTGCGCAAAATGTACCAGCTCCGTTTCCCGGATGAGGATGTTTCCCACCTGACCACCCAGCAGCTCCGGGGCCGGGAGGGCAGCCGGGTGCGTACGGCATACCGCAAGGCCGCAAAGGCCACCGGTGTTAAATGGAATGGCCGGGTGTATGACCCCAATGATTTTTCTGCAGGCGACCTTGTCAATCAGGCTCTTTCGGCGGGCACGGCCTGCCTGTACGGCCTGGCCTTTGCGGTCATCACTGCGCTGGGCTGCGCGCCGGGACTGGGATTTGTCCACGTCAAGCACGAGGGCTCTTTTGTGTACGATATCGCCGATCTGTACAAGGCCGAGGTGGTCATCCCGCTGGCCTTCGAGGTAGCGGCGCAGGCTCCGCAGGATCTGCCCTCCGTTATGCGCCACCGTGTGCGGGATGCCATGGTGGAACATCATATTCTGGAGCGGATGGTGCACGATGTCCGTTGGCTGCTCCTGAACGAAGAGGAGCAGGCGGCGGAACCGGAAGCGGTCTATCTCTGGGACAACAAGATCGGCACCGTTGCCAACGGCGTAAACTACTTCGATGCGGAAGAAGGTGAGGAGCCATCGTTGTCCTGACTATGACAAACTGTCCGCCCAGCCTGCGGGGTGACCTGTCCAAGTGGCTGTGCGAGATCAACACCGGCGTGTATGTGGGCAATGTGAGCAGCCGTGTGCGGGATGCCATCTGGGATCGCGTCTGCGAAAACCTGAAAAATGGGCAGGCAACGCTGGTGTTCAATACCAACAACGAACAGCGGATGGATTTCCGCACCCACAACACCAGCTGGGAGGCCGTTGATTTCGAGGGCATCAAGCTGATGCGCCGCCCGCTGCCCCAGACGCAGGCCCCGGCGGCTGATCTCAAACCGGGATTCAGCAACGCGGCCAAACGCCAGATGGCTCAGAAAATGGCCCGGAAGAAAGCCGCCGCCCCTGCCAAGGAAGAAAGCTACACCGTGATCGACCTTGAAACCACCGGTCTGAACGCCGCCTCAGATGCCATTGTGGAATACGGCGCTCTCCGTGTGCGGGATGGTCAGCCTGCCGAAGAATTTTCGGCCCTTGTCCGGGGCACAGAACCTCTGCCGGATGTGGTGGCAAAGCTCACCGGCATCACGCCGGAGGAGCGGAGCGGCGGTATGGAGCCGCTGGCAGCGCTGGAGGCGTTCCTCGCATTCGTGGGCAAAGATACGCTGGTGGGCTATCACCTGAAATTTGACCTCGATTTCTTGCGTGCGGCCTGCATTCGGAATGACAGACCCCTGCTTACCAACCGCAGCATCGATGTTTTGCCCCTTGCCCGCCGTAAGGTGTCGGGGGTGATGAACTATAAGCTGCTCACGCTGGCCCGGCATTTTGAGGTTGCCCAGCAGGAGACCCATCGCGCCCTGCCCGACTGCCGCCTGATCCAGCAGGTCTATGCAAAACTGAATGAAACGGGATCGGCCCGCTGATAAAAATGCCGCTTCTATGGGATCTTTTTAGTCTTTTCCCCGCCCACGCGGGGGTGATCCCATCATCGGAAAGAGCGGCATGAAAACGGTGGCCTTTTCCCCGCCCACGCGGGGGTGATCCCTTCTACGCCTTCCGCAACCGCTACGCCGTGATCTTTTCCCCGCCCACGCGGGGGTGATCCCTCCAGATCATCGGCCCGGAGACTTACATCCAGCTTTTCCCCGCCCACGCGGGGGTGATCCCCACCGAGAACATGACCGACCACCAAGAAAGCACTTTTCCCCGCCCACGCGGGGGTGATCCCAATGACCGATAAAGTCAAGACCACCAAGGACACTTTTCCCCGCCCACGCGGGGGTGATCCAAGAGCGCGGACGCTGTACAGGTGCAAGTGAAACTTTTCCCCGCCCACGCGGGGGTGATCCCCGAACGCTATCAATACGTTATCTATTCGTGGACTTTTCCCCGCCCACGCGGGGGTGATCCTGTGGAGCTGATCGCGGAAACTGCCTTTATTGCCTTTTCCCCGCCCACGCGGGGGTGATCCCATCCGGGTATTTTGGACGTTACAGAGATAAAGCTTTTCCCCGCCCACGCGGGGGTGATCCTATCGTGATCGTTGTCGTAGTACAAGTGACCCTCTTTTCCCCGCCCACGCGGGGGTGATCCCCCGGGCGGCGTTCTCCGGGTCAGATAGTGACACTTTTCCCCGCCCACGCGGGGGTGATCCCCAGACACGCAGCACGAGCCGCTGTCAGATAAGCTTTTCCCCGCCCACGCGGGGGTGATCCTACATCTAGGTGTAGTATACTATCTGGGGGAACCTTTTCCCCGCCCACGCGGGGGTGATCCCTGCGCACCCTGCCCCGTGCCGTTATCGAAAAGCTTTTCCCCGCCCACGCGGGGGTGATCCTTAAAGAAAAAATGGAAACAGATAAATAAACGACTTTTCCCCGCCCACGCGGGGGTGATCCCGGCGTAGATAGGCGTAGATCGCTTGGATCAGACTTTTCCCCGCCCACGCGGGGGTGATCCCTCGTCAATGCGGATATTCCCACAGGTCGGCAGGCTTTTCCCCGCCCACGCGGGGGTGATCCCCTGGTATTTCGCAAGCCGGTGAGCTCCTGGAGCTTTTCCCCGCCCACGCGGGGGTGATCCTCAGTAATACTCGATCTCCACCAGTGAGGTGGACTTTTCCCCGCCCACGCGGGGGTGATCCTGGCGGAGATCCTTAAAACTGGGTGACCAGGTGCTTTTCCCCGCCCACGCGGGGGTGATCCCAACTCCCGGGCGAGAATTGCCGGAAAAGCTAGCTTTTCCCCGCCCACGCGGGGGTGATCCCTGCATTATACAGCCATTCGTTGTAATGCGTCACTTTTCCCCGCCCACGCGGGGGTGATCCCCGCTTGCGGGTGCCGTTCTTCTGAACCGCGATCTTTTCCCCGCCCACGCGGGGGTGATCCTGGGTGCGCAAGTGCCGTTCCCGCAAGATGATGCTTTTCCCCGCCCACGCGGGGGTGATCCCCTCTTCATTGACACCGAAGTAGTCAAAAACGCTCTTTTCCCCGCCCACGCGGGGGTGATCCCAAAAGGGTGCAGATCACCAACGACGGCATAAACTTTTCCCCGCCCACGCGGGGGTGATCCTACGAAAGGTAACTATATCCTGGATTCCTGGGCCTTTTCCCCGCCCACGCGGGGGTGATCCTTTCCGGGCACTGATAGATGTGGCATCGTTGGCCTTTTCCCCGCCCACGCGGGGGTGATCCTCTGACCGCGCTGAACGGCACGGCCCAGACCACCTTTTCCCCGCCCACGCGGGGGTGATCCACGGGCTGAGGGTGTCTTTAAGCGCTCTGGGCACTTTTCCCCGCCCACGCGGGGGTGATCCCTGCTTATCAAGTCCATTGTCACCCCCGATCTGCTTTTCCCCGCCCACGCGGGGGTGATCCTTTGCAGCCCGCAGGTGCAGCGGAATTTCACGGCTTTTCCCCGCCAACGCGGGGGTGATCCCACGAAACCGTCGGCATTGAAGCACGGCAGGTACTTTTCCCCGCCCATGCGGGGGTGATCCCTACGATTTCAATTTCAGCTATACCAGCGTCAACTTTTCCCCGCCTACGCGGGGGCGATCCCAACACCGCAGCCTATCCGGGCAGCACCGACCCCTTTTCCCCGCCCACGCGGGGGTGATCCAAAGGGCCCCGCTTTCGATGCTGCGCCGGTGGCCTTTTCCCCGCCCACGCGGGGGTTCCACATTGACAACCCTGCGCAAAAAGCAGATAATAGGTTTATCTTGAATGCAGAGCGAGGGAAAGTATATGCTGTATTTTGAAAACGATTACTGCGAGGGTGCGCATCCGGCAATCTTACAGAAGCTGGTGGAGACCAACTTTGAAAAGGTCTCCGGCTACGGCACCGATCCCTATTGCGCCAGTGCGCGGGAGAAGATCCGCGCGGCGTGCGGCGCACCGGATGCCGATGTCTGGTTCATTTCGGGTGGCACCCAAAGCAACGCCATCGTCATTGCATCGATGCTGCGCCGCTGGGAGGGTGTGCTGGCCGCATCCACCGGCCATGTGGCTGCCCACGAGGCCGGTGCCATCGAGTTCACGGGCCACAAGGTCATCGGCCTGCCGCACACCAACGGCAAGCTGGATGCCGGGACTGTTGAGGACTGGTGTAGGACCTTCTATGCCGATGGCAATGTGGACCACCTCGTGTTCCCAGGCATGGTGTACATCTCCCACCCGTCGGAGTACGGCACCCTGTACACCAAGGCAGAGCTGGAAGCGCTGTCCGCTGTCTGCCATAAGTACCACATGCCGCTGTTTATGGACGGTGCCCGTCTGGGCTATGGTCTGGCCGCCGAGGGCACCGATGTGACGCTGGCCGATGTGGCCCGCCTGACCGATGTGTTCTACATCGGCGGCACCAAGGTGGGTGCGCTCTGCGGCGAGGCAGTTGTGTTCCCCCACGGCGCACCGGCTCACTTTATGACCATGGTCAAGCAGCAGGGCGCTCTGCTGGCAAAGGGCCGTCTGCTGGGCATCCAGTTCGATGTGCTGTTCACCGATGACCTGTACCAGACCATCAGCAAAAATGCCATTGAGACCGCCGCCGTGCTCAAGAAGGGACTGGCCGAAAAGGGCTATTCGTTCTTCATGGATTCGCCCACGAATCAGGTGTTCATCGTGTTGTCCAATGAGCAGCTGGCCGCGCTGGAAGGCAAGGCCAAGTTCGGCTTCTGGGAGAAGTACGATGATACCCACACCGTTGTCCGCATTGCCACCAGCTGGGCCACCCGGATGGAAGAGGTGGAGCAGCTGCTGGAGCTGATGTAAGGGCACACCTGCCAAATGGCGGTGCGTCTCTTTGTGCAGGATGCAGATTGTATTTCCTGCGCGGATATGTTATTCTTAACTGGATAAAGGCTGCACTTTGTGCACCGTGGAAGGATGGTTTGTATTATGGGCTTTTTTGACAAGCTTTTTGGCGGCAAGGCCGCATCCGAGACGAAATTTTCCGGCCAGAAGATGACGGTCATGCTTCCCATTGACGGTAAGGTGATCCCGCTGGAGCAGCTGCCCGACGAGACCTTTGCCTCTGCGATCCTGGGCCCCGGCTGCGGCGTGGAGCCCACCGGCGACACCGTTTATGCTCCCTTTGACGGCACCGTTACGCAGGTGCCCGAAAGCCTGCACGCCGTTGGTATGATGAGCGATGACGGCATTGAGCTGCTGATCCATGTTGGCATGGACACGGTGGAGATGAAGGGACAGGGCTTTACCTCCCTGACCAAAGAAGGGGCCAAGGTCAAGGCCGGCACCCCGCTGCTGAAGGTGGATCTGGAAGCCATCCGCGCCGCAGGCCACCCCACTGCAACGGCCCTCATCGTGACCAACAGTGATGACCTGCCGGAGATCAGTGTTGTTGCAAACGGCGATGCTGCCGCTGGCACGCCGGTGTTCAAGTTCAAGAAATAAGTGAGCAGATCCCCCGGAGGCAGAGTGCTTTCGGGGGATTTTTGCGGAGAAAAGTCGTACTTATTTGCGAAAAAAGCTGTATTTTGCGCGATTTTCTCTTGCATTGCAGGGGGAGTTGTGCTAGAGTAGGCAAAGTGTGAGCCAAAAACCGGTACTGTGAGAGGAAAAGTATATGGAAACAAAAAAGAAGCACGAATTATCCCTTGCAAAACGCATGGCGATTTCTCTGGTCTGCGGCCTGGTGGCCGGTCTGGCCTTTATGTTCCTGCGGGAGCATCTGAACGCCAGCGGTCAGGCACAGACCTGGACCACCATCAATAACCTGCTGTTCCAGGATATCACCGCCGAGGGCGCTGAGCGTGCCTTTGGCATCTTCTACATCATCGGCCAGCTCTTCATCAAGGCGCTGCAGCTGGTGATCATCCCCATGGTCTTTACCTCCATTTCGCTGGCCATCGGCAGCATTGCAGACACCCGCACCATGGGCCGCATTTCCGCAAAGACCCTGTTCTGGTTCCTGCTGTGCTCCTTCCTGGCGCTGCTGCTGGCAGGCTGTGTGGGCTACGGCACCTACTCCATGGGCCTGTTTAACACCCGCATCGAGGGTCTGGCAGAAGCCAGCGGTTCCACCGGTTCCAACCCCCTGAACGTGGTGCTGAACATCATCCCCTCCAACATCATCACTGCCTTTGGCAGCAATGGCGCTGTGCTTTCCAGCGTGTTCCTGGCAGTGGCCATCGGCCTGAGCATGAACACCCTGGGCGAGAGCCGCACCGCGACCCTGCGCCGCCTGCTGGGCGAGGTCAACGATGTGGTGGTCGTGTTCCTGAACTTCATCGTCAGCAACTTTGCCCCCTTTGCAGTCTTTGTGCTGCTGACCCGTACCTTCGCCATCTACGGCATCGATTACCTCAAGCCCGCGCTGGTCTATGTGGTGGTCACGGTGGTCCTGCTGCTGGCCTTTCTGATCATTGCCTACCCGCTGGTCATTGCACTGGGTGCCAAGCTGGACCCTTTCACCTTCATCCGCAAGATCGCCAACGTGGCAGTGTTCGGCTTCTCCACCTCCTCCAGCGCCGCCACCCTGCCCCTGAACATCAAGGTGTGCGAGGAAGAGTTTGGCGTGGATGAGAGCATTGCTTCCTTCGTCCTGCCGCTGGGCATGACCATCAACATGGACGGCACCGCCATTATGCAGGTTATTGCCACCGTGTTCATTGCAGGCTGTGCCGGTTACACCGTCACCCCCGGCCAGCTGGTCGTGGTCGCCCTGCTGGCCCTGCTGGCATCTGTGGGCACCCCCGCCGCTCCCGGCGCTGGGGCTGTCATCCTGTTCACCATCCTGTCCGGCATGGGCTTCGTCAACGACGGCGCTCTGCTGGCCTACTCCCTGATCCTGGCCATCAACCGCCCCATCGAGATGCTGGTCACCTCCCTGAACGTGGTGGGTGATGCAGTTGCCAGCATCTGCGTTGCCAAGAGCGAGGGCCTGCTGAACGAGGAGACCTTCAATAAGTAACAATACGCCGTAACAGGCGCAGCAAAACTCCCATGCACAGCATCTTCCGATGTGAGCATGGGAGTTTTTTGTGTGGTAGTATTTGTGGGAAGAGTGTGGTATACTCGGCTTGGTTCAACAACTCGGAATTTGAGAAGGTAAGTGAATGGGATACCACGATACAAGATACCATGGAGGAATATGAGAATGTCGAAAGATGAGTATTTGATAACCGATGCGCCCCTCAAAGCGTTGACGGTTTTTGCAATGCCGATGATTCTTGGGAGTTTTTTTCAGCAAATATACAATATGGCCGACTCCATTATTGTCGGCCAGTTTGTTGGTTCTTCTGCACTTGCAGCTGTCGGTGCCTGTGCAGCATTGACCAATGTGTTCATTTGTGTGGCACTGGGAGCTGGCGTAGGTGCCGGTGTGCTGGTGAGCCGCTATTTCGGTGCCAAAGAATATGGCAAAATGAAAACCATTGTGTCAACGTCCTTGCTCAGCTTTTTGATTCTGAGCATTGTCCTTGGCGTTTTTGGCTTATGCTTTTCCCTCCCGATGATGCGGGGCTTGCAAACCCCTCCCGACATTCTGGACGAGGCGGTGCTGTATCTGCGGGTCTATTTTGCGGGCTTTCCGTTCTTGTTTATGTATAACATTCTCTCCAACATGTTCACCTCCATCGGTGAATCAAGAATTCCCTTGGCACTCCTGATTTTTTCTTCTGTCCTGAATATTTTTATGGACCTTTGGATGGTTGCTGGGCTTGGTCTGGGCGTGTTCGGTGCCGCTCTTGCAACCTTGATTGCCCAAGGCATTTCCGCCATATTTTCCTTTCTGATTTTTCTTCATCGGATGCGGCGATACGAGAGCCCATTTCAACGATTTGACTGGCAGGGGCTGCAATCCATGCTGCAAATTGCCGTGCCGTCGATTCTTCAGCAGTCTACGGTGTCCATCGGTATGCTGATTGTGCAGGCAGTTGTAAATCCATTCGGCACACAGGCGCTGGCAGGCTATTCGGCGACGATGCGAGTAGAGAATGTGTTCTCTTTGATTTTTGTCTCCATCGGCAATGCGGTTTCGCCATTTGTTTCCCAAAACCTTGGCGCAGGCAAGCCCCAACGCATCAAAAAAGGGTACCACGCTGCACTGGTGCTGGATCTGTGCTTTGCAGCCATTGCGTTTGTGGTCATTGAAGCGCTGCACACACAGATTTCCTCGCTGTTCTTGGGAAAAGACGGAACGGCGTTGGCCTATCAGGTGTCTGGTGATTATATGAGATGGCTTGGTTACTTTTTCATCTTCATGGGTATCAAGATGGCAACCGATGGAGTCCTTCGCGGTCTCGGAATTATGCGTCCGTTCCTCGTTGCAAACATGGTGAACCTTGCGATTCGTCTGTCCGTTGCCCTGATCTGTGCACCGCGTTTCGGCATTGCCTTTGTCTGGCTTGCTGTACCAGCTGGTTGGCTTGCGAACTTCTTAATCTCCTATGGGGCTCTCAGGAAATCATGGCCGACTGATAAAATGGCATCAACCAGATAACTTCGCGTTTGTGGAGCAAAGCGGAACAATAAAAGAGCAGTGCTTCCGGTGGGTGGACCCATTGGAGAGCACTGCTCTTTCTTTGTGGGAAAATTCAGCTGGCAGGAGCGTTACAGCGTGCCGTAGGGTGCAATGCCGATCATGTACTCAACACCAATGGCGACCAGAACGACCAATGTGGAGATGATGAAGCCGTGCAGCATGGGCTTTGCGCCGGAACGGCAGAGCGATTTGAAGTTCGTGTTCAGACCAATGGCCGCCAGGGCCGCGACCATCAGAAACTTGCTGATGGTCTTCAGGCCGGAAACCAGCCCGGCGGGCAGAAGGCCCAGACTGGTCAGCAGGGACATGGCAAGGAACGCAAGGATGAACCAGGGGAAAATGGAACGGATGCTCACCTTGACACCGTTGGCCCGAGCGCTCTCTTTCTTTTTCAGGTGCAGGTTGATGGCGGCAAAGAGCAGAACAGCCGGAATGATCGCCAGCGTGCGGGTCAGCTTGACCATCGTTGCAAAGTCGCCGGCTGCTTCACTGAAAGCGTAACCGGTGGCTACAACGCTGGAGGTATCATTGACCGCCGTACCGGCCCAGAGACCGAATGCGGCATCGGAAAGCCCAAGCCACCGGCCAAGGAGCGGGAACACAACGATCATCACCGTATCGAACAGGAAGGTGGCGGACATACCGTAGGCGATATCCATGTCATCGGCCTCGATCACCGGTGCAATGGCGGCAATGGCAGAGCCGCCGCAGATGCCGGTCCCGGCGTTGATCAGGCTGCTGGTTTTCCAATTGAGCCCGAGCGCTTTGCCGATCAGCGCGCCCAGCCCAAAGCAGGTGGCCAGGGTGAAGAGCATGACCGTCAGCGAAAAACGGCCCACGGTCAGCACGGTGCGGATATTCAGGCTGGCACCCAGAAGGACGATGGCGAATTTCAGGACCTTCTTAGAGGTGAATTTGATGCCCGGCGCGGTTGTTTTGTTGGGCTGGAAAAACGCATTGATGGCCATGCCGATAAACAGGGCGATGACCGATGCGCCAATGAGGTGGAGCCCGGCGCTGCTTTCCAGCGTTTCCAGCCACTTGGCGATGCAGGCGATGCCCAGTGCCAGCGCGGCTCCGGGGATCAGGGCGGTGATCTTCTTTGACATTCGTTGGGTTTCCTTTCTTTTGCATGTTACGCGGAAATAGAAACAAGCGAAAACCACCGGCAGAACCGGTGGTTTATTGCTGGAGAAAAGGGCGCTCAGAACGAGCCGCCGGAGGAGCCGCCAAAGCCGTCGCTGTCCACGGAGGAGCCGCCGGAGCTGCTGCTCTCCTCGTGGGGCGGGTCGTAGACCTGCACACGGTCAGTGTGGGTGTAGTTGTCCACCTGCACCCGCAGCTTTAAGCCTGCGCCGATGTAATCGTTGGCCTCGGTCTTGAGCCGGGCTGTTTTCATCTGGCTGTACAGCACGCCGCAGACGATACCGGCAATGATCATGGGCACGCCGATGACGATGAGGAGCAGGATGGGCCAGCCGCTGGTGTCGTTGTCAACATCCAGCGGTTCGCCGTGCTCGGCGTAGAAATCCAGCGTGTCGGCGCACATGGAGAGGTACTCGGAGGCGGCCTCGGCCCAGTCGTTGTCCGAGAGATAGGGAACAACGGCATCTTCAATCTGCTCGATGCGGTAATCGGTAAAGGCTGTCACGCCGCCGCCGTAGGTGATGGTGACATACTTGCGGGAGCCGACTGCCAGCAGGAAAAGGATGCCGCTCTGTTCAGAACCGCTGCCCAGACCGTTGGCAAGGTAGTAATCTTTGGCGTACTGGCGCTGGTCGGTGTCACCGATGCTGTCCACTACCAGAAAATATACGTCGCAGTCGTGGCCGTCGCTGGCGGCTTCGGCGGAAGCTTCCAGCTGGCTGTAAGTATCCGCATCGAACAGGCCCATCTCGTCCCGCACCAGCGGTGCGGCGGCAAAGGCGGGGATGCTCAGGCAGAGCGCCAGCACCAGAGCGGCCAGCAGGGCGGCAAAGCGTTTTGCAGTGTGTTTCATTCTGCCACCCCCCTTATAACAACAGCAGGAACGCCAGCACTGCCATCAGGGGCAGGCTGATGCCCGCAAACCACGCGGCCACCCGGCTCTTGTCCACCGGCAGGTCGCCGATGAGCCGCCCGGTCTGCCCGTTCATGGCGAACAGGAAGTCCTTGTCCTTCCACCGGGTGTGGAGCATCCAGACCGGCAGCAGGGCGTAGTGGGCGTGGGTCATATCCACGTTGATGTTCTCGGAAATGGGGTGGATCTCGCTGTAGCCGCCGGTGGTGGCGTGGAGCGCATCGGCCGTGGAGTTGTACATCCGGCGGTAGGCGCGCTCGGCGCAGGCATCGGCATCCTCGTCATACCGGTCGGCCAGATAGCCGGGCAGGTAGGCCGTGGAGAAGGGCTTCAGGTCGCCGTAATCAAAGGGCTCAATGGCATCCATGTGGGTGTTGGGCATTTTGCTGGAGCCATCCACCGGCACCTTGGTAAAGTCGGCCGAGCCCTCGCGGCGCACATCGTAGTGCTGGGTGGTGGTCACCATGTAATCGCCCTCGCGGTGGCTCTCGGAGTTCTGGCCCTCGTACCGGCCGCGCGCGTCGGCCTTGGCATCGTAGAGCCAGAAGGGGACATATACGCCCTGGATCTCCGCGATGTGGTTCTGGCTCTTGAACGCCTTGGGCAGGAAGGCCTTGCCTTTGTAATATCTGGTCAGCTGGGCAATGGCGGCCTTTTTGTCCAGCTTGAAGGGCAGGATGTACTCCGGCTTCAGCTTGCCGGAGAGCTTGCCGCCCAGCACTGTGGGGTTGCCGCAGTAGGGGCAGGTGGTGGCGGCGGTGGTCTCGTCACAGACCAGCTCGGCCCCGCAGGTGGGGCAGGAGTAGCTGTTCAGGCCCTCCGCCTCGGCCTCGCTCCACACCGGGCTGTCCTGCCGGGGCAGGCGGGCGGCTTTTTGGGCATCGCCCTCGGCGGCAGTGTCGGCAGCGGCCTGCTTTTTGGCGTAGCGGGCCTCGATGTCCTTTACGTCGTAGGCCGAGCCGCAGTAATCGCAGACCAGCTTGCCGCTGGCACCATCGTAGTGCAGGGGGCCGGTACAGGCCGGGCACTGATAATTCGTTGTCTTTTCAGCCATGCGTCAGACCCCTCTCAGGCCCCAAAGGGCTTGCCGCACTCGGGGCAGAACTTGGGCGGGTTGGCCGGGTCGGCAGGCACAAAACCGCAGTTGGCGCACTTGGCGGCGGGCCGGGGTCTGCCGCACTCCGAGCAGAATTTGCCGCTGTTCTTTGCACCGCAGCTGCACACCCAGACAGCCGGGGCTTCGGGCCGGGGCTTGCCGCATTCGGCACAGAACTTGCCCGTGTTGCCGGTGTGGCTGCAGCTGCAGGTCCAGCCAGCGGCCGGTGCGGCCTGAGGCTGCGCAGCGGTCTGCTGGCCGCCCATCTGGTAGAGATCCCGGGCGTTGACACCGCCCGCTGCAGCGGCCTGGTTCATCCCCATAAAGGCCATGGCGGGACCGGCGGCGGTGTTGGAGGCGGCAGCCTGCATGGCGGAGGCCTGTGCGCCCACCAGATGCGCGGCGGCGCGGGTGGGGTCCATAAAGGCCGCACTGCGCTGCAGCTCCTTGATCATCTGCTCGTCCTCTTCGCTGGCCTTGACACCGGAAACGCCCAGAGAGACGATCTCGATGCCGCGCAGCCTGCTCCACTTGGCACTCAGCTCCTGATTCAGGGCCTCGGCCAGCTCGGCGGTGTGGCCGGGCAGGGCGGAGTAGCGGATGCCCTGCTCGCTGATCCGGGCAAAGGCGGGCTGCAGGGCGGTCATCAGCTCGGTCTTGAGCTGGCCGTCCAGCGCGTCGCGGGTGTAGGCGTTTTCCACATTGCCGCAGACATTGGTGTAAAACAGGATGGGGTTGACCACCCGGTAGCTGTATTCGCCGAAGCACCGGATGCCGATGTCGATATCGATGCCGGCGCGCTGGTCCACCACCCGGAAAGGCACCGGGTTGGGGGTGCCGTACTTGTTGCCGGTGAGCTCTCGGGTATTGATATAGTAGATGCGCTGGTCGGAACCGACCTGCCCGCCAAAGCTGAATCGCTTGCCCAGCTCGGCAAACACACTGTCGATGTTCTTCAGCCCGCCGCTGAGCAGGGAGGGCTGGGTGCCGGTGCTGTAGGTGTACTCGCCGGGTTCGGCACAGAGGTCCACCACCTTGCCCTGCTCCACGATCAGCACGCACTGGCCATCGGCCACGGCGATCACAGAGCCGTCCGAGATGACGTTTTCGCTGCCGTGCCGGTTGGCGGAGCGGCCATTGGTCCGTTTCTGGCCCTTGACGGCCAGCACCTCCGCAGGCAGAGCGTCACAATAAAAATATTCCTTCCACTGGTCGCCCATCACGCCGGATGCCGCGCCCATGGCTGCTTTGATGAGACCCATAACTTCAATCTCCTTTTGTGCCGGGCAGTGCCCCAAAGCGGGGAATGGCTCCCCCGGGCGCTGCGAAATTTGGGACAAGTATAACATAATCCGGGAAATTGTAAAAGCGATTTGGCAAAAAGGCGAAAGAAAAACTTATTCTTGCTTTTTTGCCCCGGCGGGTGTACAATACTCTACGAAAAACAAAACACAGGGGAGCTCGTGAGGCGGGCTGAGAGGAAGTAACCAAACTTCGACCCTTGACCTGATGCGGATAATGCCGCCGTAGGAAGTCATAGGAAAATGATTTTTTGCAGGAGGCACCGCTGTGGTGTCTCCTGTTTTTTGTTGCCGCAAGCCGCCGCAACGGGCGGCTCCGGGCTGAGGGGGAGCGCCCTGAGCCTTGAAATAACTGCGATGGGAAGCCGTGTTCCGGCGTGAGAGGAGGCCAGCAAGCCTCGACCGCTTTTTGAGAAAGAGGAGTTTCCAATGAAAAAATTCTCTGTGAAAAAGCTGGCTCTCGCTGGAATGTTCTGCGCCCTGTGCGTGGTGGGCAGTGTGTTCAGCTTTCCGATGTTCGGCAGCAAGTGCGCCCCCGTGCAGCACATGGTCAATGTGCTCTGCGCCGTGCTGCTGGGCCCCTGGTGGGGCGTGGGCGTGGCCTTTGTGGCCTCGCTGCTCCGCAATATCCTGGGTCTGGGCAGCCTGATGGCCTTCCCGGGCAGCATGTTCGGTGCCCTGCTCTGCGGCCTGGTCTACGCAAAGACCAAAAACCTGATCGCCACCCTGGTGGGCGAGGTGTTCGGCACCAGCATTCTGGGCGGCCTGTGTGCTTACCCGGTGGCCATCTGCCTGATGGGCAAGAGCGCCGGTGACATCGCGTTCTACGCCTACATCGTGCCCTTCCTCATCTCCACCGCTGTGGGTGCGGTCATTGCGGGCGTGCTGGTGTACAGCCTGCAGCACTCCGGTGCCCTGCGCTCCATGCAGAGCCGCCTTTCCTGACGGGGGTGCGTCATGTTTGCAGAGCAGTTTGCCAATGTCCGCACCAAAAGCTCCCTGATCCATAATATCACCAACTACGTCACCGTGAACGACTGCGCCAATATGGTGCTGGCCTGCGGTGCTTCGCCCATTATGGCCGACGATGCCGCCGAGGTGGAGGATATCACCACCATCTGCGGCGGGCTGAACATCAACATTGGCACCCTGAACAGCCGCACCATTGAATCTATGCTCAAGGCGGGCAAAAAGGCCAATGCACTGGGCCACCCCGTGGTGCTGGACCCCGTGGGCGCAGGCGCTTCCGCCCTGCGCACCGAGACGGCCTACCGCCTGCTGGACGAGGTGCGGTTCACGGTCATCCGGGGCAATATCTCCGAGGTAAAGACGCTGGCTTCCGGTGCGGGCACCACCAAGGGTGTGGATGCCGATGTGGCCGACAGGGTCACCGAGGAAAATCTGGACGGCGCGGTGGCCTTTGCCAAGGCCTTTGCCGCAAAGACCGGTGCCGTTGTGGCCATCACCGGTGCCATTGACATCGTGGCCGATGGGGCAAAAGCCTACTGCATCCGCAACGGCCACCCGATGATGAGCGCCATCACCGGCACGGGCTGCCAGCTCTCTGCCCTGACGGCGGCCTTTATCACTGCCAACCCCGGCCAGCCGCTGGAGGCTGCGGCTGCCGCCGTCTGCGCCATGGGCCTTGCGGGCGAGATCGCCCATGCACGGCTGACCCCGCTGGACGGCAACGCCACCTACCGCAATTACATCATTGATGCCATTTATCATATGACTCCGGCTCAGCTGGAAGAGGGTGCCAAGTATGAAGTGCGCTGAAGAATATATGCGGCTCTACGCCGTCACCGACCGTGCCTGGGTGGGCGGTCAGACCCTCTATCAGCAGGTGGAGAGCGCCCTGAAGGGCGGCGTGACCTGCGTTCAGCTGCGGGAAAAGGAGCTGGACGAGGAAGCCTTCCTGAAGGAGGCGTTTGAGCTCCACGACCTGTGCAAAAAATACAATGTGCCTTTTTTCATCAACGATAACGTGGACATTGCCATCCGCTGCCACGCCGAGGGAATCCATGTGGGGCAGGAGGATATGGCCGCTGCTCAGGTGCGCCAGCGCGTGGGTGATGAGATGATGATCGGCGTATCCGTCCACAGCGTGGAGGAGGCCCTGGAGGCCGTCCGGCACGGTGCCGACTGTCTGGGCGTGGGTGCAGCTTTCTCTACCCACACCAAGGCAGACGTGGACGTTCTGCCCGAGGGCATGATGAAAGCCATCTGCGATGCCGTGGACATCCCCGTTGTGGCCATCGGCGGCATTCACAAGGAGAACCTGCTCCGGCTCAAGGGCACCGGCGTGAACGGTGTGGCCCTTGTCAGCGCGATCTTCGGCGCGGAGGACATCGAGGCCGAGTGCAGGGAGCTGAAGGCACTGGCGGAGCAGCTGTAAGGCGGCTCGCCCTCTCAGTCATCGCTGGCGCGATGCCAGCTCCCCCAAAGGGGGAGCCAATTGCGCACAGAGGAAAGGCTGCGTAAAAACCTATTTCCGGTACGTTCAGCGCGCAAAGCGCTGTTCAAGATAAAAGAAACATTTGGAGGAAAGTACCATGCAGAACTACACCACACAGATGGACGCTGCCCGCAAGGGCATCGTCACGCCGGAAATGGAGATCGTGGCCAAAAAGGAATACCGCACCACGGAAGAGATCCGTCAGCTGGTGGCTGAGGGCAAGGTGGCCATTCCCGCCAACAAGCACCACACCTGCCTGAACCCCGAGGGCATCGGCTCCATGCTGCGCACCAAGATCAACGTGAACCTGGGCGTTTCCCGCGACTGCAAGGATTACAACGTGGAGATGGAAAAGGTGATGAGCGCTGTCAATATGGGCGCGGAAGCCATCATGGACCTGTCCAGCCACGGCAACACCCAGCCCTTCCGCCAGAAGCTGACTCACGAGTGCCCCGTGATGATCGGCACTGTGCCTGTGTACGATTCCGTCATCCACTATCAGCGCGACCTTGCCACCCTGACCGCGCAGGACTTCATCGACGTGGTGCGCCTGCACGCTGAGGACGGCGTGGACTTTGTCACCCTGCACTGCGGCATCACCCGCAAGACCATTGACCAGATCCGCACCCACAAGCGGAAGATGAACATTGTCAGCCGCGGCGGCTCTCTGGTGTTCGCCTGGATGAGCATGACCGGCAACGAGAACCCCTTCTACGAGCACTTTGACGAGATCTGTGAGATCTGCGCCGAGCACGACGTGACCATCTCGCTGGGCGATGCCTGCCGCCCCGGCTGCCTGGCCGATGCCACCGATGTCTGCCAGATCGAAGAGCTGGTGCGTCTGGGCGAACTGACCAAGCGTGCCTGGGCACACAACGTGCAGGTCATGGTGGAGGGCCCGGGCCATGTGCCCCTGAATCAGGTGGCCGCCAACATGGAGGTGCAGAAGAGCATCTGCATGGGCGCTCCCTTCTATGTGCTGGGACCCCTCGTTACCGACATTGCCCCCGGTTATGACCACATCACGGCTGCCATCGGCGGTGCCGTTGCCGCCATGAGCGGTGCAGCCTTCCTGTGCTATGTCACCCCCGCCGAGCATCTGGCTCTGCCCAACGTGGACGATGTGAAGCAGGGCATCGTGGCCTCCAAGATCGCCGCCCATGCGGCCGATATCGCCAAGGGCATCCCCCATGCCCGGGATATCGACGACAAGATGGGCGATGCCCGCCGCGTGCTGGACTGGGATGCCCAGTTCGCCTGCGCTCTCGACCCCGAGACCGCCAAGGCTATCCGGGATGCCCGCCTGCCCGAGGATGACCACAGCGACACCTGCTCCATGTGCGGCAAGTTCTGCGCCGTCCGCAGCATGAACAAGGCGCTGGCCGGGGAATACATCGACATCCTGTAACACAGCGTTTTCTTCCTTCTCAGCCGTCCGGTTTTGCTCGCCGGGCGGCTTTTTTGCTTGTCTCTGGGCGGGGGACAAGTTTCCTGCTTTACAGAAAAGGGAAAGCATTGTAAAATAGATGGGTGAGTAATAAAATATCCGGCGGGAAGCCCCTGCCTGAGAACGAGGAATAAAAATCATGGCAAGATCGAATATCCGGGTGCTGGCTCTGGACTTGGACGGTACCCTGACCAATGACGAAAAGATCGTTACCCCCCGCACCCGCGCGGCGCTGGATGCCGCCGCCGCACAGGGTGTGACCATCGTGCTGGCCTCCGGCCGCCCCACAGCGGGCATTCTGCCGCTGGCAAAGGAGCTGGGGCTGGACAAAAAGGGCGGCTGTGTGCTGGCCTACAACGGCGGCAAGATCGTGGACTGCGTGACCGGCGAGGCCCTGTATCAGGTGCAGCTGGGAGCGGAGTTCGTCCCGGAGCTCTGCGAATTTGCAGCCCGGCAGGATGTGGCCATCCTGACCTATAACAGCGAGGGCATCGTGTGTGAGCGGGATCAGGACGTGTGGGCAAACAAGGAGTGCTTTACCACAAAGCTGCCGATGATCCATGTGGATGATCTGGCCTCCTATGTGGACTATCCGATCTGCAAAATGCTCATCACCCTCGACCCTGCCCGGCGGGATGCTGTCTGTGCCGCCGGAAAGGAGCAGTTTGCGGGCCGGATCGACCTGTACCCCTCCAGCCCCTTCTTCATCGAGGCCGTGCCGCTGGGCGTGGCAAAGGACAGGAGCCTTGCCGCCCTGCTGGAGCGGATGGGCCTGACCCGGGAGAACCTGATGGCCTGCGGCGACGGCCTGAACGACCGCTCCATGATCTCCTATGCCGGGGTGGGCGTTGCCATGCAGAATGCCGAGGATGCCGTCAAGGCTGTGGCCGATTACGTCACCGCCGCCGACAACAACCACGACGGCGTGGCCGAGGCCATCGAAAAATTTATCCTGAACTGAGAGGAACACAAACAACAATGCCACGCAATCTGGTTTTATTTGATCTGGAATGGAACATCGGCTATAAGCCGTATAACTTTAATTATCATGGCGTGCAGCAGACCTTCCGGGGCGAGATCATCGAGATCGGCGCAGTGAAGATCGACGAGGATGCAAACGTGCTGGATACCTTCTCCATCCACCTGCGGCCCCGCATTTTCCGCACCCTGCAGCACCACATCGCCAAGGTGACGGGCCTGACCCAGGCCGACCTGGACCGGGGCGAGCCCATCGTGCAGGGGCTGCGCCGCTTTATGCAGTGGTGCGGCCCGGATGCCGAGTTTGCCGAGTGGGGCATGGATGACGTGCCGGTGCTCAAGCAGAACCTGTTCCTGTGCAACATCGACGAGAGCCGCCCCACTGTGTGGTACGACCTGCAGCAGGTGTTCCTGCGGGAGCACCCCCGCAAGGAGGGCGAGGGCATGACGCTGGAAAGCGTCGTGACCCGGATGGGCATCCCCATGGAACGGCAGTTCCACGATGCGCTGTCCGACACGCTGTACACCGCCGATGTCTGCCGTCTGCTGGACCTGCGGGCCGGTCTTGCCGCTTACCCCACCGAGGACGAGAGCCTGCAGGCCAGCCTGTGCCCGGCCCCCGGCGAATACTGTGATTTTGAGGTGTTCCACGGCTATGTGGAGCAGTACGCCTGGCGCACCGACCCCAAGATCTACACGATGAACTGCCCGGAGTGCGGCACCGCCCTGACCCCGGACGATGTCTGGCTGAAAAAGGGCAGCAACAGCTGGTACACCCTGAGCCGGTGCCCGCACTGTGCCGGTTCCGGCAATGCCGTGAGCGGCGGCGTGTTCCAGCGCTACAAGCTGGCCCGCCGCGACGGGCTGCACTGGAGCTTTGCCCGCTGCCTGCAGCTGCCGGATGAGGCCCTGCTTGCCCGCTGGAACAAGCAGCGCGCAGCCCAGCTGGAGCGGCTGAAGAACCGCGCCGAAAAGTCCGCGGAGAACTGACAAGAATACAGAATTCTTTTTCTTTTGCAGGAAGTTCCTGTTCTGTTTCGTTTTATAGGGCAGAGGGTCGTGCATACAGAACTGCTACGGTCTGTTCATGGCTCTGTCATACAAACGGGATATACTATCAGCAGGCGGCTGTGCGGCCGCCGCTTGGAACAGAAGGGACTGGGAAAACGCAAATGGAACATACGTTGCTGCAGTGGGCCCATCAGCTGGGCACGCTGGAATACTGGCAGACACTGCTGGACCGCTTTGGTGATCTGGGGCCGCTGGCCCCCATCACGCTGGCCGTGGTGGAGTCGTTCTTTCCGCCGCTGCCGCTCATTGCCATCGTGGCCCTGAACGTGGGAGCCCACGGCGGCATCCTGGGCTTTTTGTACAGCTGGATCGGGGTGGCGCTGGGCGGAACCCTCATGTTCCTGCTCTGGCGGCGCATCGTCAAGCGCTGTTTCTGGAAGATCGCCGGCCGCTGGCCCAAGCTGGAAAAAGCCCAGCAGTGGGTCAACCACTTCGACACGTCGTCGCTGTTCATGCTCATGCTGCTGCCCTTTGCGCCCAGCTCCTTCATGCATCTGGCCTTCGGCATCTCGGACTTTGACGAGAAGCGTTATCTCATCACGATGCTGCTGGGCAAGGGCGTGATGGTGGCCATGATGGCGGTGTTCGGTCAGTCGCTGGTGAGCTCCATGAAGAATCCGCTCTATCTTGTGCTGGCCGTGGGCCTGTGGGTGGCCATGTACGCCGTGAGCAAGCGCTTCTGCAAGCGGCACCATCTGGATTGACTGCTGATTGGAATAAAAAAGAGACAGGCTTCCTTTCGAGGAAGCCTGTCTCGCGTTTCAGGATGCTTACAGTTCCAGTCCCTGATCAAAGAAGGCCAGACCAAAGGCACCGGGACCGGCGTGGGTGCCGATGACGCAGCCGATCTGCCGCACCAGCGGCTCGGCACACTGCAGGTTGTCCTGCAGGTAGGTCTGGATGGGCTGCACCTCGCGGGCAGACAGCGTATAACCGGCCAGCGCAGGCACGGCGGCGCTGATGCCGCCCAGCTCTTCTACCTTTTTGAACAGCGCAACGTAGGCACCGGGCAGGCCGCGTGCCTTGCCGGCCATGGCTACCTTGCCTTCCTTGATGGTGATGAGCGGCTTGATGCCCAGCATGCCGCCGGCCACGGCCACAGCGGCGGGCAGGCGGCCGCCCTTGCGCAGATACTTCAGGTCGTCGATGGCGGCAACCAGATGCAGGTGCTCCTTGGCGTGCTCCAGGTCGGTGGCGATCTGCACCAGCGTCTTACCGGCGGCGCGCAGCTGCACAGCCAGCCGTACCAGCAGCCCTTCGCCCAGGCAGACGTTGGCGCTGTCCACGAACAGCACGTTGTCCACGTTGACAAGGTCAGCGGCCAGTCTGGCGCACTGCCAGGTGCCGGACAGCTCATGGGACAGGAAGATGCCCAGCACCTCGTCCCCGGCAGCGGCGGCGTCCTGATAGAACCGCTCGAACAGCTCCGGGCTGGGCTGGCTGGTGGTGGGCAGCTTGTGACACTCCTTTAAAAGGGCGTAGTATTCGCTGGGGGTCTTGTCGATGCCGTCACGCAGCACGGTGCCGTCCTCCAGCGTCACGTTCAGGGGGATCACGGTCACGCCCAGCTGTTCTGCCTCGGCGGGCAGGATGTCGGACGCAGAATCGGTGAGAATGCGGATCATAAAATACCTCCGGATTTCCGGTAAAATCTGTTAGACAACGTTTTCAACAAAAACGTCGGAAAGCATTATACCAGAACCCGACGGGCAAAGTCAATTGGTTGGGCAACATTTGACGCGGCAGAACGCAAAATACTTGCGCGTTCGACCGCTGCTGTGATAAGATAGGCCAGACGGAAGGGAGGCAGAGCCATGCACAGACCACAAAATCGGACGGCAGCCCTGCTGGCGGCCTTTGGCTGTGCGCTGGCGTACCTGCCGGCGGGACGGGCGCTGGCGGCCGTCTGTGCCGCCCTGCCGTTGAGTGCAGCCGGGCAGAGCTTTGCGCTGCACTGCGCGGCGGCTCCGCTGGCTGAGGAACTGGTGTTCCGGGGCGCGGTGCAGGGGCTGCTGCGGCCGCTGGGACCCCGGGCGGCAGTGTGCGTGCAGGCGGCGCTGTTTGCGGTGCAGCACGGCGGAGCGGCCGGAATCGCCTATGCGCTGGTGCTGGGGGTGCTGCTGGGAACCATCCGGCAGCGCACCGGCCGCGTATGGCCGGGCTGGGTACTGCATACAGTGAATAATCTGCTGGTATTTGCCGCAGGATAAAAGGAGAACGCATGACCGATTTTGAACTGATGGGTGCCGCGCTGGACGAGGCGCGCAAGGCGGCCGCACTGGGCGAAGTGCCGGTGGGGGCTGTGGTGGCCCGCAACGGGCAGATCGTGGCGGCGGCCCACAACACCCGCGAGACGGAAAAGAACGCCCTGCATCATGCCGAGCTGCTGGCCATCGACGCGGCCTGCAAGGCGTTGGGCGGCTGGCGGCTGTGGGAGTGCGAGCTGTTCGTCACGCTGGAGCCCTGCCCCATGTGCGCGGGGGCCATCCTGAACAGCCGCATCCGGCGGGTGGTGTACGGCGCGGCCGATGCCAAGGCCGGGTGCTGCGGCAGTGTGACGGACCTGTTTGCCCTGCCGTTCAACCACCACCCGATGGTGGAGCAGGGCCTGCGGGCCGAGGAAGCCGGAGCACTGCTGCAGGCGTTTTTCAAGGATCTGCGGGTGCGGCTGGCCGCACGGCCGAAGTGGAAACGGCCCGCACCGCCCGCCGAGAATATGAAGAAACCGTAAAAAAGTGGAAGCTGCGTGGAAAAGTGAGCAGCTTCCACTTTCTTTTTTCAGCAAATTGTGCTATATTATTCAATGGTATCTTGTCGAAACCCATCTGAATACCCCGGCGGGCGCGCCGCAGGACCGGACTTGACCGGAGAAATGAGACAGAGCGCTGCTCTGCCGGGCGATGGGCCGCGGATCCTTCCTGCAGGGTGCAAATGGCACGCTGCAGAGAACACGACAGGAGGGCAGTACTCTTGTACGAAGACGAGTTTGAACTGACCTTTGACACACCGGAGGAAGAGCCGGTGTATGAACCGGAAAAAGCGTCGGCTGCTCCGGCCCCGGTGCCGGAAACCACACCGGCAGAGATCGTTCCGGACGAACCCACCCGGGTTCTGGAACCCCGCAGAGCAGCTCCGGCAGAACCGGCAGAGCCGACCCCGGTTTCGGAACCGGAACCGGCAGAAGAGCCGCAGCCCCAGAGCGCGGCGGTGCCCGCAAACGGGCGCACGGTGCTGATCTCCGGCGGCGACCGGGGCATCGGTGCTGCGGCGGCCCGGGCCTTTTATGCGGCGGGCTACCGCGTGGCGGTGCTGTACCACAGCAATGCCGAGGCGGCGGCCGCGCTGGAAGCGGAGCTGCCGGGCATCACGGCGGTGCAGTGCGATGTGGCCAGCCGGGCCAGCTGCGAGCTGGCGTTCCGTGCGGCGGAACAGGCGCTGGGTCGGGTGGATGTGCTGGTGAGCAATGCCGGCATCGCACAGCAGAAGCTGTTCACCGACATCACCCCGGAAGAATGGCAGCACATGCTGGACGTGAACCTGACCGGTGCGTTCCACCTGTGCCAGCTGGCGCTGCCGGGCATGATCCGCCGCAAGGCGGGCCGCATCCTGACGGTGAGCAGCATGTGGGGCCAGACCGGCGGCAGCTGCGAAGTGCATTATTCTGCCGCCAAAGCGGGCCTCATCGGCCTGACCAAGGCACTGGCCAAAGAAGAAGGCCCCAGCGGCATCACGGTGAACTGTGTGGCACCCGGGGTCATTGAAACCGATATGATGGCAGCCTTTACCGCCGAGGACAAGGCGGCGCTGGCCGAGGAGACCCCGGTGGGCCGCCTTGGCACCGCCGACGAAGTGGCAAAGCTGCTGGTTTTCCTGGCAGGCGAGGACGCCGGCTACATCACCGGGCAGGTGTTCGGTGTCAACGGGGGTCTTGTGATCTGATGTGCAGGAACAACAACCAAAATTTTCCCCGCAGCAAGAAGGAGAGAGCGAAATGGGCATGACTTTAAAGGAACTGTTGACAAAAGGCGAAGGCACCCTGTCGGCGCAGGAGGCAAAGGCGCTGGCTGCGCAGTGCAGAATGGATCTGGACACGCTCTATACGCTTCTGGAAGAACGCGGGATCAAGATCCAGGAAGAAGAGACCGAGCCCGGCCTGGATGTGGAAGGCATCATGGCTGAGGTGGAGAACGCTGAGAACAACAACGATGATCTGGGCATCGGTGCCGATGAGGACGAGGACCAGAGCGAGGAGAACCCGGCCGACCTGAAGGCCGCCATGGACGAGCTGCTGGATGACCCGGTGAAGAACTACCTGAAGCAGATCGGCCAGATCCCGCTGCTGAGCGCAGAACAGGAAGTGGATCTGAGCCGCCGTATCCACGCCGGTGCCGAGGCTGCCCACATCCTGCAGGCCGACCGCCAGAAGTACGGCGCGCCCGAGTACATCAAGAAGAACAGCGCCCGCTTCTCGTTTGAAGAGGACGAGAACAGCCGCAGCTACACCGAGGATCTGGACGACGACGGCAACGAGAAGTCCAGCGAGGACGCCGAGGAGAAGGCCGCCGAGGAAGAGGCTATGGAGGCCGTGGAAAACGGTCCTCTGACCGAGGAAAAGCGGCAGGAGCTGCTCAAGACCCGCCGCGACGGCCTGAACGCCCGCCGCAGCCTGAGCGAGGCAAACCTGCGTCTGGTGGTCTCCATCGCCAAGAAGCATGTGGGCCACAATCTGGCCTTCCTGGACCTGATCCAGGAGGGCAACATCGGCCTGATCAAGGCTGCCGAGAAGTTCGACTGTGACCGCGGCTTCCGCTTCTCCACCTACGCCACCTGGTGGATCCGTCAGGCCATCACCCGTGCCATCGCGGACCAGGCCCGCACCATCCGTATCCCGGTGCACATGGTGGAGACCATCAACCGGATGCGGCAGGCCACCAACCAGCTGGTGTACCAGAACGGCCATGAGCCCACCCCGGAAGAGCTGGCAAAGGCCATGGACATGAGCGTGGAGCGTGTGCGCGAGATCCAGCGCATGGCACAGGAGCCGGCAAGTCTGGAAAGCCCCGTGGGTGAGGAAGAGGATTCCTCTCTGGGCGATTTCGTCGCAGACGAAAACGCCGAAGCCCCCGGCAAGGCCGCAGACCGCGCCATGGTGGCACAGCAGATCAATCTGGCTCTCAAGAGCCTGACCCCTCGTGAAGAGAAGGTCATCCGCCTGCGCTTTGGTCTGGACGATGGCCGTCCCCGTACGCTGGAAGAGGTTGGCCGTGACTTTGGCGTTACCCGTGAGCGTGTGCGCCAGATCGAGGCAAAGGCGATCCGCAAGCTGCACAGCCGCAAGTGCCTGTCCCTGCTGAACGGCCTGATCGAGTGATAAAGTAAGACTCCTTCAGTCATCGCTGCGCGATGCCAGCTCCCTCAGAGAGGGAGCCCTTGGCAAAACCGGAAAGTTATCCGTACTGCCAAAGGCCCCATCTCCGAGGGGGCTGTCTGCGTAAGCAGACTGGGGGAGTTTTTTCGTAAAAAACGACTTTTTTGCAAAAATCCAGATTTTTTTGCAAAAACCTCTTGCCAAACGGTGAAAACTGTGGTATTATAACTGAGCTGTGATTGCGCTGCTATAGCTCAGTTGGTAGAGCGCATCCTTGGTAAGGATGAGGTCTCCAGTT
>OIED01000161.1_pt1 | contig 42753 bp, 20 predicted proteins | sample 1581771 | NCBI WGS metagenome assembly OIED01 (sample SAMEA3882546, study PRJEB24775) | human gut metagenome | biome: human-associated habitat; feature: intestine environment; material: feces | place: Netherlands | collected 2009/2010 | reverse complement strand
TACCCCGGCGTCGGTGCGGCCGCTGCCGCTGACCTCGATCGGTTCCTCCAGAATCCGGGAAAGGGCTGTTTCCAGCTTGCCCTGAATGGTGTCGTCCCTTCCGGGCAGACGCTGCCAGCCCCGGTAGCGGGTGCCGTCGTAGCAAATATCAAGCCGCAGATTCCGCATAATCCTCCATCTCTTCTCTGGCCTCCCGTTCGGTATCCGCCGAGAACAGGAACTTGCCGCTTTTGTCATACACCTGAACGTGTCCGCCTACATAACGCATCTGAAACATAGCCATCAACCTTTCCTTTTGGTTTCTGGCCATAGTATAACACGCTATCTGTCCAATAAATCGGACTGATTAGGCTTACGGCAAACTTTTTTTCATATGGGAGGACAGCCACTGGAGAATGTCCCCATAGACCTCTTCCCGGTTGATCTCGTTGAGAATCTCATGCCTGCACAGCGGGTAAATGTGTACGGAGACATCTGTCATCCCTGCCTTGCGGAACGCGTCAGCCGACTGATGCACGCCCTTGCCGTAGTTGCCCACAGGGTCGTCCCCGCCCGCAATGAAGAACACGGGCAGCTCCTTGCGCATGGCGGCAAGGCTCTCCGGCTTCTCGATGTAGCGGATGCCCGTCATCAGATCCCGCAGCAGTCCCGTCGTTTCGGTGAAGCCGCACATGGGATGGGCGATGTAGGCGTCCACGATCCTGGCGTCCCGGGTCAGCCAGTCGAATTCCGTGCGGGGATGCTCCACCTTTCGGTTGTAGCCGCCGAACACCAGCTTGTGGAGGGTCTCGTCGGGGTTGGTCTCCCCCACCTTTTTGCACACGCTCTCCACCACCTTGATGACGGCTGGCAGCGCAAAAGCAGGCTGCCAACCGGTGCCGCAGATGATGGCGGCGTCAATGCCGCTGTCCGGGTACTTGCACAGGATTGTTCTCGCCATGAAGGAACCCATGGAATGACCGAACATGACATAGGGAAGGTTCGGAAATTCCGCCTTTGTCAGTTCCAGCAGATGATAGCTGTCCGCCACGGCGCTGAACCAGCCGCCGGTGAAGTAGCCATTGGTGTCCCCTTCGCCCACGGACTGGCCGTGACCCATGTGGTCGTCAGCCACCACGACGAAGCCCCGCTGTGCCAGCACCTGAGCGAATGCGTCGTAGCGCTCCGCCACCTCCGCAATGCCGTGGACGATCTGGAACACCGCCTTCGGCTCTCCCTCCGGCATCCAGCGGCAGACGTGAATCCTCCCTGCACCGCAGGAATCAAACCAGAAGTCCTCTCTCATGACTTACTCCACCACCTCGTAGCCTGCGTCGGTGATGGCCTTCTTCAGCGCCGCCACATCGGCGTCGCCGGTGACGGTGACATTCTTCGCATCCAAGTCCACAACGGCGTCCGTCACGCCGGGAACACCCTTGCAGGCAGTTTCCACGTGAGCCTTGCAGTGACCGCACATCATTCCATTGACCTTGATAACCGTTTTCATAATTGTATCCTCCTTGGTTTTGATTTCTTCGTGTTTCGGGGCTTCCACCACAGAGGGGGAAGTCTTCGGTTTGAACAGGCGCAGACGCAGAGCATTCGTCACCACGAACACGCTGCTCAGGCTCATGGCCGCCGCGCCGAACATCGGGCTGAGCTTCAGCCCCAGGGGCAGGAACAGCACACCGGCGGCGAGGGGAATTCCCAGAGTGTTGTAGAAGAATGCCCAGAACAGATTCTGCCGGATATTGCGGATGGTGGCCTTGCTCAGCTCCACCGCGCCGCTGACGGCGGCAAGGGAACCGGTCATCAGCACCACGTCTGCCGACTCGATGGCAATGTCCGTTCCTGCGCCGATGGCCATGCCCACATCGGCGCTGACCAGTGCAGGCGCGTCGTTGATGCCGTCGCCCACCATGAGCACCCGGTGCCCCTCCGCCTGCAATTTTCCGACCGCCCCGGCCTTGTCCGTGGGCAGCACGTCGGAGATCACATGGGCAATGCCCGCCTTCCGGGCAATGGCCTTGGCCGTAGCTTCATTATCGCCTGTAAGCATCACTACGTCAAGTCCCATTTTTGTCATAGCCTGCACGGCGGCCTGAGAATCGGCTTTCAGCACGTCGGCGGCGGCAACAGTTCCGAGATAATCGCCCTTTTCATTGGCAAAATGCAGGGGCGTCTTTCCCTGATTGGCAAGCTCCGGCATGGCCGGGACTTTGACGCCCAGCTCCTCCATCAGCCGGCCGTTGCCGCCGTAGCACCGCACGCCGTCCACGATGCCGGATACGCCCCGGCCGGGAAGGGTTTCAAAGTTCTCCGCGACAGGGTAAGTTTCACTGCCCATCTTATTCAGAATAGCCTTGGCAAAGGGATGCTCGGACTTGCTTTCCAGCGCGGCAGCGATCCGCATCAGCGCTTCCCCGCTGACCGCGCCGGGGAGGACGTCCGTCACCTCCGGCTTGCCGGTGGTGAGGGTGCCGGTCTTGTCCAGCACCACAGTGTCCACCCGGTGCAGGTTTTCCAGCGCTTCGGCGTTCTTGAACAGCACGCCCATCTTGGCGCCCCGGCCGGTGCCGACCATGATGGCCACAGGCGTGGCCAGTCCCAGCGCGCACGGGCAGGCGATGATCAGCACACTGACCGCGGTGACCAGCGCGTGCGCCAGTTGCGGCGCCGGGCCCAGTGACCTCCAGATGGCGAACGTCCAGATGGCGATGATCATCACCGCCGGCACGAAATACCGGGCGATCTTATCGGCCAGCTGCTGCACCGGCGCCTTGGTCGCCTGGGCGCGGGCCACCATCGCCGCGATCTGCGAGAGTACCGTGTCCGCGCCGACTTGGGTGGCGCGCATCACGCAGCCGCCCTTGAGCAGCACGGTGGCCCCGGTCACCGGGTCGCCTGCGGTTTTGGAGACCGGCTTGGATTCGCCGGTGATCATCGATTCGTCCACGGTGGAGCTGCCGGATATGACGATGCCGTCGACCGGCAGCTGCTCGCCGGGGCGGATGGCGATGATGTCGCCGACGCGCACGTCATCGATGGCGATGCTGGTTTCCTTGCCGTCTCGCACCACGCGGGCGGTTTTCGGTTGCAGACCCGCCAATGCGCGCATGGCTTCACCGGTGCCTTTGCGGGCGCGCGCTTCGAGCAGCTGGCCGACAAGCATAAGCGTGACGACCACACCGACCGCTTCGAAATACGGTTCGCGCGCGTTCTCGGGCAGGACGTTCGGTGCGAAGGTGACCACGCAGGAGTAGGCGAATGCGGTCAGCGCACCAAGGCTGACGAGCGCGTTCATCTCCGGCGAACGGTGGGCGATCGCGGCGAAACCGCTGCGGAAAATCGGCAATGCCGCATAGCCGACGATTGGCAGCATCAGCAGGAATTGCAGCCAGTTCGGCATCGGATACAGCATGAGCATGGTGGAGCCGAATACCGGAATCGTGCAGACGGCCGCCACGATAAGACGGGTGATGAGGGCGCGAATTTCCGATTCCGATCCGCGCGATTTGCCCGAATCACCCGAACCGGACGTTTGGACGGCGCCTTTTTGCGCGCATTGCACGCCTGTTTCCGCGGAACCGGCGGCGGCACCGACACTTGCATGCTTTCCCGGCAGTATGCGCAACGTGCCGTGCAGCATGTTCATACCGCATGCGAAGGGATACTCGCCCGGCTGGTCGGGATGAAGCGTCAGCGTGGTCGTGCGGAAGGCGGGCAACGCAAGATCGACCCCGAAATCGGAGAACACGACATGCGACGAGCATTCGCCGTCTTCCTTGCGATCGAAGATCAGCCGCAACGGCATGCCCGCTTCGGCTTCGATGACGGCTGGGTTATACCCGCCTTTGACTTCGACGACCGCTTCCTGCACGCCGTCGCGCAACGGCGCACGATACGCTTTGCGCGGTGCGAAGAAGAACCACAGCACGCCCGCCGTGACGAGCAGCGCCATAATAAGCGCGATTGCGATGTGCATATTCCAGCCGCCTTCCGTCCGTGATTGGCCTTCGATTTCGGCAAACACCATCACAATATACCCCTATAGGGTATATTGGCAAGAGGGACGAGCAACCTTCAGCCGTAGATAAAATTTTCAGCGCAGCGAGGAGGACGATATGAACGCCACACAACACGGGTACGCAAGCGACCAGAAGAGGATCATCGCACGATTGAATCGCATCGAAGGGCAGGTGCGCGGCATTCGGCAGATGACGGAAAACGGCGAATACTGCATCGACATTCTGACGCAGATTTCCGCAGCGGACAGCGCGCTGAAGTCGGTGGCGCTACTGCTGCTCGACGACCATCTGCACCATTGCGTCACCAAAGCCGCGGCGGAGGGCGGTACCGTCGCCGACGAAAAGCTGGCGGAAGTCAGCGCCGCCATCGCACGCCTTGCCAAGTAATCGGAACAGATCCGCCATAAAAAAACTGCCGACGGAAGACACATGCACCCGTCGGCAGTTTGAAAAAAGAATTACGATTACAGGTCGAGGAAGCGGTCGAGGCCGACGGTCAGACCCGGATAGGTTCCGGTGGAGACCTTGCGCACGGCCAGCAGCACGCCCGGCATGAAGGAGATGCGGTCGAAGCTGTCGGCGCGGATGGTCAGCTGTTCGCCGGAGTTGCCGAACAGCACCTCCTCGTGGGCGTTGAGGCCGCGAAGACGCACGGCGTGCACGTGGATGCCGTCCACCACCTGGCCGCGGGAGCCGCCATCGGTTTCGGTGGCGTCCGGGACCGGACCCAAGCCGGCCGCCTTGCGCGCTTCGGCGATGCCCTGCGCAGTGTGGAAAGCGGTGCCGGACGGAGCGTCCACCTTGGTCGGGTGGTGCAGTTCGATGACTTCCGCGGATTCGAAATACGGCGCCGCGACCTTTGCGAAATGGTCGGCGAGCACCGCGGAAATGGCGAAGTTCGGCGCGATGAACACGCTCTGGCCCTCACGCGGAGCTGCTGCGAGCGCGGCACGCACCTGGTCGAGTTTCTCTTCGGTCCAGCCGGTGGTGCCGACCACCACGTCGACGCCCTGCTTGACGAGGGCGAGCACATTGCCCAGCGACACGCTCGGCACGGTGAACTCCACCACGACGTCGGTGTTTTCGGGGGTAATTGCGGCCAGGTCGTCACCTGCATCGAGCGCGAGCGCGAGTTCGGTGTCGGCGGCGGCATTGACGGCGTCGACCACGTGCGAGCCCATACGGCCCTTGGCGCCGACTACGGAAACCTTGATCATTGCAGCTCCTTGATGCTTTCGTGGGCGCGCGCATGCCGTGCGCGCTTGCCGCGCGCATAATCGCATGCGTTTTCACACATGTTTTTAAATCACGCGCCCACGTCCATAACGTGTTCCACTTATGAATCTAAAGAGACGCTTCGACGCGCCAGCAGCCAGCCAATCAGCGCGAACGGAATCGAACAGCCCACGAACACGGCGGGCAGGCTCAATCCCACGCTTGGATTGAAATGGTCGAGCACGATGCCGGTGATCATGGAGCCGAACGACGCGCCCATCGTGCCGGCGGTGCTCACCCAGGACAGGCCTTCGGTGAGCGATTCCTCGGGCACGGTCTCCTTGACGAGGAGGTTGCCGGAGGCGAATACCGGCGAAATGGTCAGGCCGGTGAGGATCTCCACCAGTCCCATCACGATCAGGTTGCCCTGGCACAGGTGGATCACCACGAAGCCGACGGTCATCAACGCGAGGAACATGATCATGTGACGCCAACGGGAGCCTTTGAGCTCGCGCGAGCCGAAGACCAGCGCGCCCATGCAGGAGCCGACGGCCAGCATGGCCAGCTGCACGCCGAGCACGGAGTCGAGGTGCAGCGATTTCATGACGGCGGTCATGGACGTGTCGAACGCGGTGAACGCCATGTTGAACACGATGAACACGGCGAGGAGCGGCAGCACGCCCGCATAGGTGAGCACATTGCGCTTGTTGCGGTCGCGGCCGTCCGTCTTGAGCCGGTCGAGGTCGAAACGATTCGCGGAAGCAGCGGTACCAGCAGTACCGTTCGCAGCGGCACCAGCGGCCGCCAATCGCACGTCCGCATCGTCGGCATCGGCCGCGACGACCGTGATTTCGCGCAATACCGGCGGTTGAGTGTCACGCAATGCGAAGAACACGGCACCGCCGACCGCGCAGGCGATGGTCGGCACGAACAGCTGCGATACGGGGTGCACGGACGCAGCCAGGAACGCCGCCAGAATCGGTCCGAAGATGAATACGATTTCGTCGATGGCGGATTCGAGCGCGTACGCGGTGTTGAGCAGCTCCCCCTTGCCGGCGCGGTCGAGCACATACGCCCAACGGGTACGTACGAGCGCGCCGAACGCGAACTGCGTCATACCCATGACCACGGCCAGTACGAACAGCAGCGGAATCGGCACGCGCATCAGTGCGGCGAACGCGAAGCCCAGCATGACGATGACCTGCACCGTCAATACCACCGGACCGACCTTGCGTTGGCCGAACCGGTCGAACAGGCGCGCGTACAACGGTGTGACGGTTGCGGTGGCGAGCACGTATGCGGCGCTCATCACGCCGGCGATCGTCCAATTGTCGTACATGTGGTTGAGTGCGAGCACGATGCCGAGTCCCATCATGGACATCGGCAGTCGTGCGACGGCACCGGACGCGCAGAACGCTTTCGTTCCAGGTATGGAGAACAGCCGCGCATACGGCGATGCGGCGTCCGGTGATGTATTCGGGCTGACGGTTGCGTCATTCGCAGCCATGATCGAAACTCCTTAACTGTTGTTGCGTCCGGCATGTGCGCCCGCCCACACATGCTGCACGAGGGTAGCGGCGTTCCTCCACAACGCTGCCTGCATAGCGGTTTCTCCCGCAGGCAGGCCGGAAAGCGCCGCTCCCCCGCTTTCTTCGGTCAAGGAGCCATTGCGCACCGGCACTAGTCGTTGTCGGATTGCTGCGGAATTCCGTAGCTCAACTCGGCAAGGATCTCTTCTTCTGTTTTGTCGAGGGCGTCAAGCTCCCGATCGGCCTCGTGAGGCTCACTCACATAGTAGAGACAGGCGTCGATTGCATCCAACGGCACCCCTTCCATCGCCGCGAGCAGCAGGCGGTACAGGTCGAGCTGTGCGAGTTTCTCTTTGATTTCGTCCGGTCTGCGTGGTTTTACGCCGGTTTTCCAATCGACCACGGTGTAGCGTTTCGTCTCGTCCGTTTCGTCGAGACCGCCGAAGAACACCGCGTCGAGTTTGCCGTTGACGATGGTGCCGAGCTGGGGCATGTCGACGACGAGCTGGCGTTCCGCCCATGCTGGACGTCGTTTTGCCCACGGCGAAGCGACGAGACGACGCTGCCAAGCGGCCAGTTTCCGTTCGTCTCGCAATTGGGCGTCCTGCGATGGTGCGTCCTGCGATGGTGCGTCCTGCGATTGCACGCCGCCGTTGTCCGCGTCGACTTGCGTATCACCTATCAATGCGATCAGTTCCGCACGCGACTGCGCGGCCATACCGGCAGCACCTTCCGTATCGCCGATGCCGTCGACGTCCGCATCCGCCATGATGAAACTCTCAGCCCATGCGTGGAACCGCGTGCCGAGCTGTGCCGCCGGCGAGGCGACGTGCGGAATCGGACGGACCAGACCACGCCAGTAGGCGCGGGAGTCACGCTCGCCCATGGAGCCGGCGCGCGCTTGCAGCGAGGTGACGTTTTGGCGGCCGGCAGCAAGGATACGTTCGCCTTTGGCACGCACGGCCTCGTCGAAGGCGTCCTGCGATTCGCCTGCGTCAGCCACGTCCGGTTCCGGCATGAGATGTTCGTCGGCGACGAGCAGTTTGGCGAGACGCAGCAGTGAGTTTCCGGTTTCCGGCGATGGCGTGGCGGATTCATCGGCAACGTCGCGCTGCGTTCCCGTGGATTCAGCGATATTCGGTTCGTCGGATTCGACGGCACGTACCTGTTCGGCCGCGGCACGCAGCTTGTCGGCGACATCGGCGCTCAGATCGCACGGCCAAGGCAAAGTATGGTCGTCCGAGACCGGTTCGAGCGGCGTGTTCCACGCATCGCCCACCACGGCATTCTCGAAATCGCGGGCGTGTTCGCCTACGAAATAGCCGTCGGGCAGGTCAAGTCCCAGCGTGTGCGGGGAGCCGTCCACATCGTCGGACAGGTTGTCCGGTTCGCGTACCGCGGTGACGATTCCGTTCATCGAATCGCGCGTCTCCAGCCAGAAATTCGACGGCGCGGCGCTTTTCTTTCCCTCCGCCAGGCGGGAGTCGCGGCTCGTCTCGTTGCATCCGCTGTATACGAGCAGCGCCTCGTAGCGGGCGCGCGTCAACGCCACGTAGGCGAGACGGCGTTCGTCGGCGTGCAGTCGGCGGCCGTATTCCTCCTGTTGCGTCAGGTACAGGCTTGCCGGATCCATTCCTTCCATATCGTCGACGGCCATGGTTCGCAAGGTGCCGAACACCTCGTCGTCGATCACTTCCGCATCGTCCAATCCGTCGAGCGATTCCACGGGATTGCCCCCGATGGGCGCGTCGTGCGGGAATCGTGGCAGGATATCCGCGTCGGCGCGCACCGGAACCGGCACCGCGGACGGGTCTTCCAGCCAAGTGTGGGCTTTTTCGAAGTATTCCGGCGGCTCCCATACGCCGTCGCGCCGACCGCCCGGATGGTCTTCGTCCGTTTTGACGCTCAGGTGGTCGCCTTGACTGGACGGGAAGGTGCCGTCGCGCATGCCGACCACGGCCACGGCGTCCCATTCCAGGCCTTTCGACTGGTGCACGGTCATGAGCACCACATCGACGGGGGTATCTGGTGCGGTGGCGTTGTCGTCGGACGCGTCACGCAGCGAATCCACCCACGAGACGAACGCGCGCAGGCTTGGCGTGCCCTGCGCGGCGATTTCCTGCAAGTAGGTGTCCACCAGAGACAGCATCGCGTCGAGTGACGAAGCGGCATGCGATGTGGCACGATTGCCGGCATCCGGATGCCGCATCCGTTCGGCGAGCAGCAGGTCGATGTCCAGTCCGAGCGCGGTGATGGCCGTGCGTACCACTTCCGGCAACGGATGGCCGGCCGTGCGCTGCACCTGTTGGATGACGCGACCGGCGTGGATGACGCTCGCGGCTCCCGTACGGCTCAATACGCCGTCGACGAGGTGCCGCAGATCGCCGCGCAGCAGCACGTCGATCAGGAAGACGGCGTTGGGCACTTGGTCGCGGTAGACGCGCACGGTGGCGCGGATGTCGGCGTCGGACGGATTCGCATCCGCCTCCACGATGCCGGCCGACACGAGCGCGCGGTAGCGTTGCGCGGTGTTGAGCCGTTCGGCGATGCCGGCGAGCGCCTGCAGATCGTCGGCGGACAGGCCGAATCGTGGCGTGGCGAGCAGCCGCATGAGCGCGGCGCTGTCGGTGTGGTCGCATACGACGTGCAGCAGGGCGAGGATGTCTTTGATTTCGGGACGTTCCAGGAGTGCGGCCTGGCCGACGACGAGTGTGGTGAGGCCGGCTTGTTCCAGTGCGTCCTCGTAGGCTGGCATCTGCGTTTTGGAGCGGAACAGGAGCGCCACGTGCGGACGGTTGTCTTTGGCTCCGTCGGCGAGCTCGTTTTCGGTTGGCGTGTGCAGTGCGATCGCTTGTTTGGCGAAGCGTACGATGGCGTCGATTTCCTGGCCGAATGTGGCGTAGCCGAGCACGCCGAGCGTACCTTCGGGGGCATTGTCGATGTTGGCGAGCGGGGGCACGTCCACTTCGCGCATAAGCGAGCTGCCGCGACGTCTGGCGGGCAGGCGCAATGGTTTCGTCAGATTGTTGGCCGCTTCGAGCACCATGCGCGAGTTACGTCGGGTGACGGTCAGCGTGTAGGGCTTGTCGGTGGCGTCGTGGCCGAAGTCGTGTTGCAGCATGCGGAATGCGCCTGGGCTGGCTCCTCGCCATGCGTAGATCGATTGGAAGGGGTCGCCGACGGCGTTCACCGCGCTGCGATGGGTGGAATCGGCGTGGAACAGTGCGGTCAGGAGGGCCGCCTGCGTGGTGGAGGTGTCTTGGTATTCGTCGAGCAGCACGTGCGTGTAGCGTTTGCGGTAGGTGGCTCCGATGGAGGGGAATCGGGTGACGAGTTGGAATGCGGCGATGGTGAAGTCGCTGAATTCGGCCATGTTGAGGGCGCGTTTTTCGGCGTGGTAGTCGGCCACGAGGTCGAGTAGCAGGTCGCGTTTGCGGGCCGTGCCGGCCAATTGCGCGGTCTTGTAGACGCAGAGTTGGTGGCATTGGGCGCGGTATTCGCGCATGCGGGTTTCGAAGGCGGTGTCGGATTCCTTTTTCTTCTGTTTCGGAGCCTTGCCCACTTTCGGCTCGTCATCGGGAACGTCCTCGTCTTCAAGCGCTTTGGCCACTTGCGCCACGAACGCCTTATCCCATGCGCGCACGCGTTCCACGGCTTCGTCGAAGCTGGTGCAGTCGCTGCCGATCATGGCTCCTGCGATGGCGTTGGATAGGGTGAACACGTTGCCGGCGATGGTGGAGAATTTGCCGAGTTCGTCGCCGCCTTGGTCGAAGGCCATGAGCTGGTCCATGTGCTTGTCGAGCACGGTGTGGATGAGCTGCAGCGCTCCGGCTTCGCTCAATGGCTGCGTGTTTTGGTCGAAGCCGACGAGCAGGCCGTATTGGCGCACGATGGTTTGGAAGAACGCGTCATAGGTGGAGACTTCCGGTTTGAGGAAGGCGACGCGTGTACCGCGTCCGGCTTGGTTGCGTGTCACGGCAGCGGAGACGCGCGAAAGCAGTTCGGAGGCGGCTTTGCGCGTGAAGGTCAGGCCCAGAATCTTCTCGGGACTGATGCCCTGGTCGATGAGGGTGATGATGCGGCGGGTCATGGTGTAGGTTTTGCCGGAGCCGGCGCCCGCCACCACGACCACGTCCTCGTATGAGGGGGCTTGGATGACGGCGGCCTGTTCCGGACTGTCGGTGAATTTCGGCGTGGCGTCCGGCACAGTGCCCATCGCATCGCCCTTTGCTGTGGCCCCGTTCGTTGACATGCTTCCGTTCATACCGTTACTCCCGTTCATGCCACGGTCCTTTCGAATACGGTGTTCTGCTCGCCTTGGCAGGCCGGGCAGACCCCACTGCCGTACGTTCTGCAGTATCCGACGTGTTCCACGGTCGGACGCGCGGTGATGCGGGTGGCCCGGCTCGCCGCGGCCGCATAGAAGACGCGGGAGATCATGGTCAGCGACCATACCGTCATCTTCGACCGCGATTCCAGAAGTTGCTTCCAATGTTCTTCGCTGACCTGCGCCGGCCGTTCGACGTCGTCGAGGCCGCTGGTGAAGACGCTGGCCATTTTGGGCACGTATTTGCGGGGTATGAAATCGCCCGCGTTGATGCTTCCGCCGGCGAACAGCGCCTGCTGGTGGTACGCTTCGTCGCCTTGCCCTTTGCGTGGCGCGGGTGCCGCGTATTCCATGACGTGGAACAGGGCGCTTTGGGTGATGTCCGGCATGGCTGCGATCGCCTGCGCGCCGCGTTTTCCGCCGTGTTCCGGGAATGCGAGGCCCAGCTGGTAGCAGACGAGCTGCAGGTCGCTGAACAGGGAGCGTCCGTTCGGCACTTTGCCGGTTTTGTAGTCGATCAGCCGTACCTGTTCGCGGCCATCTGCGGTACGGCGGTGTTCAAGACGGTCGATTCTGCCCGACAGGCGTACGGTGAGCCGGTCGCTCATGCCGGTTTCCGGCCAGCCGTCGACGAGCGCGCCCATGATGGCGATGAGTTCGTCGCGGGAGATCGGAGCGTTGCCGTCGATGGCGTTGTAGGCGTCGAGGATGTCGTCGAAGTCGAATCGCGCGGCGAACTGCCGTTCCGCTTCGGCATGGTCCAATGTTCCCACGGTGATGGTTTCGGTGTTGTTCGACGGGTATCCCGTACGGTTCGACTTGACGAAATATGTGGCGATGTTGCGCAATGCGACCGATGCTTTCGCGTCCTTGCCGAGCGCCTTGTACCGTTCCTCGGGGTCGTCGATGGCGTTGAGGTCGCCACGTAGGGTCTTGTATCGGCCGATCATCCATTGGGTGATTTCGTCGATGTTGTCCTCGTCGCTTACTGCGGTGTGGTTTTGGGGCAGGTCGAGGCCGGCTTCGGTGGCCTGTTGCGCGACGGCGTGGATGAGCGAGCCGAAGCTGGTGGCCGCGCTGCCCATGCGTGGGCCGGCGAAACGGTTCTCCAGCATCCAGCACACCGGGCACGCCCACAAACTGTCCACGGCGGATGGAGAAAGGGTGACCACGTCGGATTGGCCGTCCGTTTTTTCGATGGATTCCGGTTGTTCGATAAGCTTCGCCTTGTCGGCACGCTCCGTTTTTCCGTCAGATTCCATCTTGCCGTCGATTTCCGTCATATCGTCGGCTCCCGCATGTTCCGTAAGGAACGCCCAATTGTCGGGATTCGCGGCGGCGATGCCATGCGATGCCAACAACGCCAAGGCTTGCGCGGCATCGCGCGCTTGGGGGGAATCGGTCGGCGCATGGGCCAGCACGCTTCGCGAGGCGGCGACCAGGCCACGCGGGTCGGCTTCCAGTCCCGCGTATTCGCCGGCCTCGCCGACCGCCGTGTACACGCATGTTTCCGCATCGGCATCCCGGTCGCGGTCGAACCATTCCGGCAGGTAGCCGTAGAGGAAGTCGGACGGCACATGGTCTTCGTTGAGGACCGCGCTTACCGTCACGCGCTCATCGGCGCGGGTGAGCGCCACAAGGAGGCTTTTCTGTTCGGAGGCGAGCACCGCGGCGAGCTGCGCGTTTTCGCGGCCTGCGGAAGTGACGATGTCGTCGGACAGTCGTCCATGCAGCATGATGTCAGCGAGCTCCTCCCCGCCAAACAGGGTATTGCGCGGCGCGAGGTTCGGCCATTGACCTTGTTGAAGCGCAGGCATGAACACGAGTTTCCAATGCTTTCCAGCCGCTCCGGCGGGCGTGGTGAGCGTCACGGCCTGATCGATCGGCGCGGTGTGCGCCAGGGAGTCGGCTTCGATGGCGAGCGCGCGGACCTGTTCGATGAACGCGTCGATGGTGTGCGCTGCCGTCACGCCGTTCGATTCGCCGCCGGACGCGTAGCTGAACAGGCGCATCGCGGTGTCGAGCCGGTCGTTGGCCGCGCGGCCTTCGGCGTTGTTGCGCAACGCCGTTTTCTGCCAGATTTCGGCTTTGCCGAACGCCTGCCATGCACAGTCGAGCATGTATTGCGGTTCGTGGGATGTCAGGCGTGCCTCCGACCGCAGGGTATCGTCGAGCGTTTTCCACAGGCGTGCGAAGGCTTGCGCTTGGGGGTCTTTGCGGCCCAGTACGGAGGCGATCGCGTCGAGCACGCGGTCGGTGTCGCCTTCCAATAGCAGGATGTACAGCGCGTTCATGCCGAAGGATGGTTCGTCCGCGTCCTCAGCGGCACGCTCTCCCGTCATCAGCCGGTCGTCGGTGTCGATTGCCGGCAGGCCCATGTCGGCAGCGTTTTCCGTGTCTGACGCCGATGCCGCCGCGTGTGCGGTGTGGAAGGTTTCGACGTAATCGTTCCAATCGTCGATCAGCTGTGGCAGCAGCGCGCGTCCGGACGTGTCGGACGTGGTCGGATCGGCTGTATCGTCATGCAAAACCGTGGCCAGCGAGCCGAGCGCGTTCATCGCCGATTCGACCACGCACAGCCGAGCCGGACGTTCGCCGGGGGTGGTGATCAGCGGCGAGTTCATGATTGATGCGACGCGTGAGCGCACGTATGCGCCGGCCGTGTCGAGGTTCATGGACGAGGTGGCGATGCCTTGCCGTTTCAGTTCGGCCAGTTCGATCATGGAGAACAGGCCCTGCACGAACGGTTCGTCCTTGAGGGGGCGGGTCACGCTCGAATAGCGTACGGGCACGCCGTCGGCGCGTAGCCGTTCGCCGAACGTGCGCACGGTGGCGTTGTCGTGGGCGATCACGGCCATGTCGTTCCAGTCGCGGCCGTGTTCGAGATGTTCGGTTTTGATTTTCCACACCACGTCGTCGAGTTCTTCGACGGTGGAACGGTACATCGCGGCTTCAAGACTGCCGTCGTGCGTCTCCGGTATGGCGATGGCCGGCATTTTGCCGGGGCGGTTCGCCAGCGCGTCGTCGGTCGATTCCGTGCTGGCGATGGTCAGGCTCACGCGGCTCGCCACCGCGGCCAGGTCCGTGCCTTCGGCCATATGGGACGGTTCCAGCCGTACCAGTCGCGCACCCAATCGCGATTGCGCCATGTTGAACAAATATTCAGGGTACGATCCGCGGAACGTCTGCACCGCCTCGTCGGGGTTGCCGACGAGCAGCAGTCGCACGCCACGGTTGCGCAATGCGGTGAGAAAGTCGAAGCCGGCGAGTGTGGCGTCCTGGAAATCGTCGACGATGACGAGTTTCGGCAGGTCGGACGTTTCGGCTTCGCTCACGGCGGCCGCGGCGTCGATCATGAGCTGCGAGGCGTCGAGACGGTATTGGTCCAGATATGCCTCGTTGATGGCCTGGTTGTATTCGGCACGCAGCGCGAAGGCGAGCCGCCATTGCACGCGCAGTCGTTCGCGTCGTTCGTCGAGCGTGCCGTGCTCGTCGGCAGCGCGGGCGATCAGCATGTCTTCGAGTTCCGGTTTCGCGCCGATCTCGTTCATGCGGGCAAGCATGTCGCGCAGCTGGTTGGCGAAGGCGTCGGTGGCGTCGTCCACCACCATGCCCGACCAGTCGGCGACCACGAAGTAGGTGCGCAATAGCGCGCAGGTGGAGCATTCGTCGCCGTGCTCGGCATGTTCGGCATGCCTGGCGAGCACACGGCGGATGACCACGTCCTGTTCGGCCCCGTTGAGCAGTTTCGGCAGGGGTTGTCCGGCATGCGATCGCACGGCGGTCATGATGCGGAACGCGACGGCTGGCAGGGTGGTGACGGGGCGTGCCTGCGAGATCGCGGACAGTTCGCGGATCACGGTGTCGCCGAGCCGGTCGGCCACCTGTCTGCCGGAGACCGTCATCACGGCGTACGCGTCGCCATGCCGCTTCATCGCGGCGACCAGCATGTCCAGCGCGAACCGGGTCTTGCCGCTGCGGGGTGCCCCCGCAACCAATGTCACGTCATCGAGATCGTCCACATCCATCATGTCTCCCCAGCTTAGCCGAACGGTCCGGCCACGAATCGCATATCATCGTCCGAAGCCGTCCTGAAAACGTCATCGTGGACACCGCCATCTTTACATATGGACATCGATACCCTCTACAAAGTTTTTCGGACACCGCCACCAATAAGATTGACTAGCGGCGCAGCCCGGGAAGGTTCAACAGCGAACAGACGGCCTGCCCATGACGACGAGTACGGTCGAAGCATAGACGCAACGCACGGAACCGGGCAGGAACTACAAGAAAGAGGAAGCATGGAAGCCTCAAGGAGCATTCCCCCTCAGATTCCCGGTTACACGTTGATCAAACGGCTGGGCTCCGGTTCCGAAGCCGACGTGTACCTGTACCAGCAGCTTTCCCCGGCCCGTCAGGTGGCCATCAAAATCAGCAAGAACACGCTCGACCCACGTGCCGCGGTCCGCTTCCGTTCCGAAGCGAATTTCATGGGGCAGATCTCCACACACCCCTACATTCTTTCCGTCTATGAGAACGGCGTGACCGTCAACGGGCGCGGCTACACCGTGTTCGAATACGCTCCGGGCGGCAATTACAAGACGTTCCTCGAGCATGGCCGTCTCACCGCCGACCAGATGCTCACCGTCGGCATCGATCTGGCGAGCGCGCTGTTCACCGCGCATCGCAAAGGCATCATCCATCGAGACATCAAGCCCAGCAATATTCTCATCAACGCGCACAATATGCCCATGCTCGCCGATTTCGGCATCGCCGGGTCCGTCTATGGGCGTCCGGGTGTCGGCTTCACCATCGCGTGGGCCGCGCCGGAGGTGCTTGCCCAAGGCGGTGGCGGTAATGAATCGTCCGATATCTATTCGCTTGGCGCCACGCTGTTCGCCATGCTGATCGGCCAATCGCCGTACGAGTATTTCTACGCCGATGTGCTGGGCGATTCCCAACGGCAGGTGCGGGCCGAACGGCTCAAGTCCGTCATTCTCAACAATCCGCTGCCCAAGCTCAACCGTCCCGACGTGCCGGCCGAAGTGGAACGGGTGTTGCGTAAGGCTTTGAGCCGTGCGCCCGAGGATCGTTACTATTCCGCGTTGGAGTTCGCGCGCGACATGCAGCGCGTGCAACAGGCCTTGTATGGCCGTGCCGTGCAGACCACCGTCGAGGGTGTGCCGGATTATCCGCAGAACATGTACGCGCAGACTTCCACATTCGACCAGTCCGCCCCGGTTGCGAAGCAGCATGCCCGGTGGGTGAAGCCGTTGGCCGTCACGGTTGCTGCGGCGGCCGCCGTGGTCGTGATGGCGTTGGCGTTCGTCACCGTCGTCATGCCGAATATGGATGCGGCTTCCGACAACAGCAAGGTGCAGGTGCAGAACCATGGCACCCAGAACCATGCCGAGAACGATCCCGATTCGGCGATCACGTCGGGCAGTGTGCCGAGCGTGCAGGATCTTACGGGCGAATACACCGCCGACGGCAAAGTGCGGTTCACGTGGGTCAATCCTTCTCCGAAGGATGGCGATTCGTACGCGTGGTCGCTGGTCGGCGATTCGGGAACCGACCCGAACGCGCAGGGCACCACCACGGAGTCGACGCGTATCGAAATCGATCCGGCCGACGGCGCGCAGACGTGCGTGCAGGTGAGTCTGGTTCGCGCGGACCGGCAGATGTCCGAGAATCCCATGATTGCGTGCGCGGCCAAGCCGTGAGTTTGCGGCCGGATGCGGGTGACATGAACCGATACGAACCAATACAGCCCGGCATGCATGCGGGCAAACAGGTAGGCGCATGCGGTCGGATGCGCGGTCAAGCAAAGTTTGGGCACAATCAGGGAAGAGCCAGTCGATGAGCAAGCATAGGAACGCCGAGAACCAGTCGGCGCAATCGTACGAACGGCAGTTGCGATTCGGGTCGATGCTGCGCAAGCTGCTGCCTTCCGGCAGTCGCCGGTGGATCACGCCGATCGTCATGCTGCTGCTGTTGCTGGGCATCGTCGCCGGAGCCGTCATCGTCAGTTCGGTGACGCAACGTCACGTGCAGCTCGACGATGGCACCGTGTGGGTCACTTCGCTCAAAGACCGCAAGGCCGCCCGTTTCAACGTGCGCAACCGGGACGCCGACGCGGGCGTCGCCTCCACTGCGGCCCGGTTCGACGTGGCCCAGCATGATGGCTCCACCGTGATCTCCGAAGGTACGAAGGCCAGCAGCATCGAGGCCTCCACCGTCAGCGAAAACGGCAACACCACCATCAAATCGGATATGCGGACCGTCGTCGGAGGCAACACCGCGGCGTTCATCAACGTCAAGACGGGCAATGTGTGGGTCGGGTCCGCCGATGATGTGAAATCCATGAATCCGACCACCGATTCGCCGAAGATGAAGCTGGGGTCGGGTGGCCGTATCGCGGTGACGCATGACGGTGTCGTCTACGGCTACCGCACGTCCGACGGCGCGGTGCTCAGTGTCGACGGACCTCAGGGAACGCCCGGCAAGGATGCGACGATCAAGGGCGCCACGAATGTCGAATCGTTCACCGTGGTCGACAAGACGCCGGTCGCAGCCGGTGCCGGCAAGGTGTTCTGGCCGAAGGGCAGCGCGGATATCGGCCTGCAGGGTCAGGCGACGTTGCAGGCGCCGTCCACGGATGGCAGGCAGACTGGCTGGGTGGCGGTTTCCACGCCGCGGGGCATCGCCATGGTCGATTTGGGTAGTAAAAAGGTCACGCAGCTGCCGAATGCCGGCAAGGGCGATGCCGTGCAGCCGGCGTCCACCAATGGCTGCGTGTTCGCCGCGTGGGCGCAGAAGGCCAACAATTACATCAGGGTGTGCGCGGCGAACGACAAGGACGCACAGTTTTCCTCGTTGGAAGATGTCAATCCCACCTCGCAGCTCGTGTTCCGCACCAACCATCGTCTGGTGGTGCTCAACGACGTGGTCAACGGCAATGTGTGGAATCCGCAGGAGTCCACCAAGGTCATCAAAATCCAGTGGAACAAGGTGGAGACCAAGCAGTCGAAGCAACAGCAGCAGAACAACGACAGCGCCAACAACCAGCATAATTTCAGCAAGAACTGTTCGGCGCAGTCGGGGCAGATCAAGGCCGTGGACGATTCGTTCGGCGCGCGCGTGGGATCGCAGCAGATTCTCGACGTGTTGCGCAACGACGAGCAGACCGACTGTTCCGTGCTGCGCATCACGTCGGTGAGCGCTCCGGATGGCGCGAACATCACCGTCTCCCCCGTCTATGACGGCCGATATCTGCAGCTCGACGCCTCCGGTGCCGCCGCGGGCAACGTGTCCTTCAGCTATGAGATTTCCGACGGGCGCGGGCAGACGTCCAGCGCCACCGTGTCGCTCACGCTGGCCGGCGGCGACGACCATGCGCCGCTGCAGAGCGACACTCCGCCGGAAATCGACGTGGAGCAGGGTGCTTCGTACACCGCGAACGCGTTGGGCAGCTTCTCCGACCCCGACGGCGATCCGCTGACCTTGGTGTCGGCATCGCCGCAGAACACCGATCAGGTGACGGTGTCCACGCGAGCCGACGGACAATTGGTCTTCAACGCCGGTTCGATGTCGTCCGGCAGGGCGGGCATCGAGGTCACGGTGTCCGACGGCCAGCAGACCGGCATCGGCATGATCTACTTCTCCGTGAAGCCGGCGAACACGCTGGGCGCGGTCATCGACCCCGTGGTCAAACAGACCACGCCCGACACCCGCACCACCATCGCGCTCAAACCGTACGTGCACGGCACGTCCGTCGAACCGGCCGAATTGACCGCGGTGGAGACGCCGTCCGGCGCGGCCACCACCATGAACGCCACCGACATGTCGATCACGTTCACCGCCTCCAATCCCGGCACCTACTATGTGCCGTACACCATCACGCAGGGTTCCATTCCGTCGACCGGTCTGGCTCGTGTGGAGGTGCAGGCGGTGGCCGGAGACGCCGCCAAGCCAATCGCGGCGAACGACGTGGCGCTGCTAGGTGCGGACAATACCGCGATCGTGGAGCCGCTTGCCAACGACGTCGACCCGATGGGCGGCGTGCTGTCGGTGACCAGCGTCACCGCGGACGCGCAAAGCGGCATCAAAACCGGTGTGGTGAGCAACAAGCGCGTCTATATCACCGCGCGTCAGGTGCCTACCGAGCCGGTGCGGATCTCCTACACCGTGGCCAACGCGGCCGGATCGTCGACCGGCGTCATCGTCCTGCAGCCGCCGGCGCTGACCACGTCGAATTCCGTGCCGAAGGCCGAGAACATCACCACACAGGTGCGCACCGAAGGCATCGTGTCCGTGGACGTGCTCGACCATGTCACGTATTCCGACGGCACCACGGTGAGCCTGCAGAACGATTTGCAGTATGACAAGAACACGTTCAAGGGTCTGGTGTTCGTGTCCGGCGACACCGTGCGCTATCAGGCCACCAGACAAACCGGCTCCTTCCCCGTCACCTACACGGTGAAGGACAATCTCGGCAACGCGGCCTCGGCCACCATCACCATCAACGTGCATCAGAAGGACGCGTCCAACAAGGCGGCTCCGACACCGTCCGACGTCGAGGCGCAGGTGGCGGCCGGTCAGAAGGTGCAGATTCCGATCACGCTCACCGGCATCGACGCTGACGGCGATGACGTGCAGCTGCTCGGCTTGGGCAACAAAGCGCCGAAACTGGGCCGTATCAGCGAGGTGGGCGCCACGTATCTGGTGTATGAGGCGTATGCCGATTCGTCCGGAACGGACACCTTCTCCTACGCCGTGGAGGATTGGACCGGTCAGAGGGCCACCGCGCAGGTGCGTGTGGGCGTGTTCAAATCCGGAGCCGATTCGGGTGTGTACGCGCGCGACGACGAGATCACGCTGCGTCCGAACACCGCGGCCACCGTGCCGGTGGCGCAGAACGACATTTCCGGGGACAATACTGATCTGACCGTGGCCAAGGACGTGGAATCGCAAGGCATCGGCGGCATTCAGGTCGTTGACAACATGCTGTCGTTCACCACGCCGAAGCAGGCGGGCACGTATTACGTGGTCTACACCGTCAAGGACAAGGCTGGCCTGTCCGATTCGGCGACGTTGACGGTGAATGTCGACGAGAACGCCGCCATCGACCCGCCGACCGCGTACGATTACCGTGTTCCGGCCGCCGCCACGATCGACAAGAAATCCGTGGACGTGGACGTTTCGCAGTGGATCGCCAATCCGTCCGGCACCGCCGACGAGCTTCAGGTGGGCGTGGATCCTTCCGCGACCGACCATGCGCATGTCAAGGGCGGCAAGGATTCCACCATCATCACCGTTGATCTGACCGATGAGGCGCGCGCGGTGCCGTACACCGTCACGAACACGACGTACGGCATCACGTCCACCGCGTTCATCCAAGTGCCCGCATATGGCGTGTTTCCGCCGGTTCTGCGTCCGAAGGCGCCGGCGTTGAAGGTCAATGCGCGTGAGACCATCACCATCAACATCGCCGACTACGTGCGTGTGGGCGCGGGCAAGACCGCGTATGTGGACGGCGCCGATTCGGTGAGCGCCACGAAGGCCGCGGACGGCGACCTGTACGTCAACGACCAGACGTTGAGGTTCACCGCGCCGAAGGATTACGCGGGTCCCGCGTCCATCACCTTCACCGCGGTGGACGGCAAGCGAGACAAGAACGACAAGGTGAAGATCGTCAATTCGGCGGTGCTCACGCTTCCGATCACGGTGATCGGACGTAAGGTTCCGCCGCCGACGTTCTCATCCTCCACCGTCGATGTGGTGGCCGGCGAGAAGGCCACTACCATCGATCTGACGGCGCTGACCCATTCGGCGTCGGGCCTGTACGAGGATGAGAAGCAGTACTCGTATTCCGGCGGCGTGAATTCCGGCAGTGTGGATGCCAGAGTGTCTCCCTCCGGCACGTTGACCGTGTCCGCGGACAAGACGGCCACGCCGGGCACCACAGTGAGCGTGCCCGTCTCGATCAAATATGCGAAGGGTACGGTGAGCGCCGGTATGACCGTGCGCGTCACCGCGTCCAACAGGCCGCTCGCCCGTGTCACCGAGAAGACCGTGAAAATCAAGGCCGGTTCCAGCGAGCAGGTGAATCTGCTGTCCGACGCGTACAATCCGTTCCCCGACACTCCGCTGACGGTGACCGGATGCACGTCCGATGGCACGTCGAAGCTGACGGTGGATTGCCCATCCAACGGCGTGGTGTCCATCAGGGCGGCTTCCGACATCGGCGCGAACACCAACAAGGTGGTCGTCACCGTGCGCGACGCCACCAAAACAAAGGAACGTGAGGTGACCGGCACCATCAGCGTTTCGGTGATGGACAAGCCTGATGCGCCGCTGCTTTCCGCGGTGTCCGGCGACCCGCAGGATGGCGCCGTGAATCTGAGCTGGACGGCCGGTTCGGCCAACGGCAGCCCGATCACCGAATACAAGGTGATGTGGGGCGGAGACGCGTCCGGCGAGCGCTCGTGCGGGCAGAAAACCTCCTGTCTCATCGACGGGTTGAAGAACGGCAAGACCTACTCGTTCAAGGTGCAGGCCAGGAACGAGGTCGGCTGGTCCAAGGATTCCAACGCCGTCGAGGGCACGCCAGACAAGCTGCCTGATGCGCCGACGGATGTGACGGCCAGTGTGAAGGGCAACACGGTGAGCGTCACGTGGAAGGCTCCGGACGGCAATTTCTCGTCGGTGGACAATTACGAGGTGACTTTGTCCGGCAGGAACGCGCCGTCCAAGCAGACGACAAATTCCACCGGAATCGATTTTGTTTTCGATAACAACGCGATTTCCGACGGCGACTCGTACACGGCTACGGTACGCGCCCACAACAAGGTGAATTGGAGCCAACCGTCCAAGGCGTCCGACGCTGTCAAGCCGTGGGGCAAGCCCGATGCGCCGAAGATCTCCGTGACGAACGACGACACCACGGGAACCGTCACCGTCGAATCCGTGGGCAACACCCGCAACGCGGGATGCAAGGCCGTCGAGATTTCCGGAGATGTCAGCGCAAGCATCGACGGATGTTCCGGATCCTACGATTTCAAGATTCCGGACCATGATCTCAACACCAGGGAATACACCATCAAGGCGGCGGTGGTCGGCAAGGAGAAAACGACCAGTGACGATTCGACCGTACGTTTCACACCGAAATACGCGGTGAAGGCGCCCGAATCGGTCAGCGTCAAGGGGCATGACGACGTGTGCGTAGTCAGTTGGAAGGAGAACGGCCACGCCGACGGGTTCACGGTGAGCGCGGACGGACTCGGCTCCTACCATGCCGGCGCTTCCGAACGATCGCACGATTTCCCGCTCAAGGAATGGCAGTCCTGTTCCTCGGGCTCCGTCACGCAGCATTTCAATGGCGCGGCAAGCACCTCCAAGTCCGGCAGGGCCGATCCGGCATACGTCCGCAAGATGAAGGCCGCCGTCAAGGCGCCGATGCTGACGTGGGACGCCAATGATCCGAACATCATCAAGGTCAGCGGCGGATCGGTGAACATGTACGGCCAGCCCGGCAAAACCGTGATCACCTTCACCGCGGACGGCAAATCCTATGACGTCGCCTGGGCATTGGGCTCCGACAAACTGAACGTCAAGGATGTGCTGCCGACCGGAGCCGATTACGCGTGGAAGGCGAAGGTGGTGGGCACCGACACCGCGCTCAACAACGAGGACAATGGCGGCACACTGCTGGACCATGACAGGTACAAGGCTCCCACGCCGAAACCCGAACCGTCGGAACCTTCAGAACCATCAAAACCGTCGGAACCATCGGATTCTGACGCGTCCACGGAAGGCGAAGCGGCCGCGCGGAATGACCGGCCTGTGGCATCCTCCATCGCCCTGTCCACCGTCGACGGCGCATCCAAGCCTTGGATCCGCGGCCTGGCCTACTACGCCAGATGGTGAAACGGACGATCACAGCAATCGCAAACACAACGAACCATCCACACGAGCAACACAACAAGCAAGGAGCAACCCATGAGCAACGATTTCGATGACGCCACCCAGCTGGGTTCCATCGGCCATAATCCAAGCGTTCCCAGCCAACCCGGCCAGCAGCAGCCGGCGTTCCACACGCCGAATCTGCCGGAGCAGCCGCAAGCCGATGAGGATCCGGAGGGCACGCTGCTGAGCGCGCACGGCACCACCCAACCGGCGTTGCCGCAACAGTCCGCCCCGGCAACGCCGAACCAGCCGCGGTTCCGTCAGCCGATGCCGCAGAACCTTCGCCAACCGGCCGCCAATCCGGCAGTCGCAATGCCCGCGCAGCAGCCCGTCCAGCCAACCCAACCCGTCCAGCCCAGCCAGCCTGTACAGCCCGTCAAACAATCCCAGCCGGTCATCGACACGTCCATGATGACCGCACCCAGCAAAGACATCACCGAATTCCATGAGAAGTTCGCCAAGCTCGTAGACAACGTCTCCCAGGTCGTGGTCGGCAAGGAAGCACCCATCCGCCAATGCGCCACAGCCATGGTGGTCGGCGGGCACATCCTGCTCGAAGACAACCCGGGCACCGGCAAAACCCAGCTGGCGCGAGGCCTTGCCAACTCCATCGACATGTCGTTCAAACGTATCCAGTTCACCCCGGACCTGCTGCCGTCCGACGTGGTCGGCGTCACCTACTACGACCAGAAGCGCGGCGAATTCGAATACCGCGAAGGCCCGATCTTCGCGTCCATCGTGCTCGCCGACGAAATCAACCGCGCCTCACCGAAAACACAGTCCGCACTGCTCGAAGTCATGGAAGAGCAGAAGGTCACCGTCGACGGCGTCACCCACCCGGTGCCGCAGCCGTTCATGGTCATCGCCACCCAGAACCCGATCGAACAGCTCGGCACCTACAAGCTGCCGGAAGCGCAGATGGACCGTTTCCTCATCAAAACCACCATCGGCTATCCAAGCCACGACGTGAGCGTCAACATCCTGAAACAGGTCAACGTCACCGACCGCGCCGCCACCGTGCATCCGGTGCTCACCGGCGAAGACGTGCTGCGCATGCGCAACATCAGCGAAACCGTGCATCTCGACGACGCGATCCTCGAATACATCGTGCGACTGGTGGAAGCCACCCGCCACAACGAACGCATCCAAGTCGGCTCCTCCATGCGAGGCGCGCTCGCCTTGACCCGCTGCGCGCGCGTATGGGCCGCCTCCGACAACCGCGGCTACGTAGTGCCCGACGACGTCAAAAACCTCGCCGTACCCGTGCTCGCGCACCGCATCACCCTCACCGCCGAAGCCACCTTCGCCGGAAACACCCCCGAACAGATGATCGGCCAGATCCTCGAAGACGTGCCGGCCCCAACCCTGGGCGCCAACGCCTGAAACACAATCCACCCCGGCATACGCACCACACAATCCGAAAGGTCAAGGAATGCGGCATTCGCACACAGTGCAGCGCAGACGGACCATCCAACGATCCCTACGCCGCCTCAAACATCGCATCAAGCGACTGGCCACCTCATACGTGTCGCCGCTTGGCTGGGCGGTGACGGCGCTCGCCGTCGACTCGCTGGTGGCGTTCGTCCTGCTGGGGTGGCATGAGCTGCTGGCCATGGCGGTGGTGTTCGCGGTCATGCTGGCCGCGGCGGTCATGCTTTCCCTTGGCAACACCTCGTTCCAAGCCACCATCGACGTGTCCAGCAGACGCGTCACGGTGTCAGACACGGTGAAAGTCGACGTCTGCGTGGACAATCCGGGCCGCACCCCCACCACGTCGGCGCGCGGCGACCTGCCCATCGGAGACAACCACGAACGGTTCGCCATTCCCATGCTCGCCGCAGGACAGTCACGCCAGACGACCGTGGAATTCACCGCCGTCAGCCGCGCGGTGCTGCCCATCGGCCCGCTATCCATCCGCAAAGGCGACCCGTTCGGTCTGATCCGCCACGAAAAGAAACTCGTGGACCAGATCAACGTGTTCATTCATCCGCAGACCGTGCTGCTCAGCACCCTGAACGCCGGCATTCCACGCGATTTGGAAGGTCAGCCAAGCGGCGAAATCGTCGACGACGACCTCGACTTCTACGGCCTGCGCGAATACGAGCCCGGCGATGACGTGCGCAACGTGCATTGGCTCAGCTCCGCGAAAACCGGATCGCTTATGATCCGCCAATACGAAGCCACCCGCCGTACCGACACCGCTCTGACCATCAGCGTGAACCCGGATGATTACATCGATTCCCAGGAATTCGAACTGGCCGTATCCGTCCACGCCTCCATCGGCGTGCAATGCCTGCAGCAGAACCGGCCAGTCACCGCGCATGCCGGTTCCACGCACGCCATTCCGCGCAACGCCACGGAATTTCTCGATGGCTGCAGCGGCATCGACCCTGACATCGACGACAATCCCAACCTCGCGCAAACCACTCTCGAACATGCCCCCGACGCATCCTTCTACTTCTTCACCGTCGGCAGGCTCAAAACCATCGACGACATCAAACACATGGTCCTCGCACTCCCCCGCTCCGCAACCTGCGTGGTGCTTCAAGCCGCAACCGGCCAACCGCGCGCCATCAAACGCTACTCCGACTTCACCTTGGCAACCGTGGGAGACCTCAACGACCTCCCCATGATCATGGGGGTGCTGGCATGAGCACCACATTCACCAACACCGGCAATTTCACCGGCAACCTCACCGGCACAGGCACCAACTCCGCCAACACCAACACTGGCATGGCGACCGGCACAGGCACCGGCTCATGGGCGGACTCCACCCACTCCGTCATCTGGATGTCCCGCAGCGGCAAGTCCCCAGCCATGCCCAACACCAACCAGCCGCACGCCGCGCAATACGCAAGTCTCACGGTCGCCGCCCTGCTGACCATCGCCGCAGCCAGCAACCTCATCGACGTATACGGCTCCGCCTTGTCTTGGACGAGCGCCGCAATCCCCGCCACCATCATCGGCTCGCTCGTGGCGCTTGCCGGTCTCGTTCCCGCGTTGCGCCTGTGGTGGCAGATGCTGTTCATGGCGTGTGCGCAGCTGGTGGTCGGCCCGGTCATCTTCCTGAATGGCACCACCATCGCCCATGTCATTCCCACATTGCGCACGTTGACGCAAGGGTGGATGCGGATGCTCGGCTCGTTCAAATACCTGCTGGCCATCGACCCGCCGACCGGCACCGGCGACGGCTCGCTGCTCGCCGTGTGGACGATCTGCCTGTGGGCCGCGCTGCTGGCCGGTATCTTCGCGGTTGCGGAGGATGGCCGGCTTACGATGGTCGCGGTCGTTCCCGTCGTGGCGAATCTCGCGATCTGCGCGCTGCTTGGCACGTCGAGCGGCTTCTACCGTATGGCGATCGGCACGATTATGGCGGTCGTGCTGGTGGTTTGGGTCAGCGCGCGTTGGAAACTGTTGGAATTGGGCCGTTGGCTCAGTTCCGTAGTCATTGTGCTGCTGGCTTCGGCTGTGGCGGTCGGCGGATGCTTGGCGGTCGGGCAAAACCGCACCATTCTGCGCGACCATTATGATCCGCCGCTGAGCCCGTACGATTACACCAGCCCGTTGAGCGGCATGCGTTCGTATATCAAGAACCATAAGGACGATGTGCTGCTGACCGTCGACGATCTGCCGGCCGGTTCCACGGTGCGTTTGGCGGTTATGGACCGTTTCGACGGCAATGTGTGGAACCTGTCCGATTCCACCATGGCTTCGGATTCCTCCAACTACCATCGTGTGGGCGATTCCATCGCAAACAACGCCACCGGCAAGCGGTTCACCGCGAAATTCACGGTCGATGACGGTTTGAGCGACTATTGGCTGCCGATGGCCGGCGCGGCTTCCAGCGTGAAGTTCGCCACATCGTCGGACGCCGATTCGTTCTACTACAACACCGACACCATGTCGGCGATCTACCCTTCGCGCACCTCTCCGGGATTGTCCTATACGGAAACCGGCGTCATTCCACGGACGCCGACGGATAAGGAGATCGCCAAGGCGAATGCTTCCTCCATCAGCCAGCCCAAGGCGGAGGATGTGCCCGATTGCGTGGATAAGCTGGCCACCGCGATTGCGGGCGGCCAGTCCAAGGGCGGCGAGGCCGCGCAGGCTCTTGCCGACAAGCTCAGGGAATCCGGCTGGTTCTCCCATGGTTTGAATGGCGATTACCCGTCCAGAGCCGGTCACGGCAACTATCGCATCGACCAGCTGCTCGCCGGCAGTGCGATGGTCGGAGACAGCGAGCAATACGCTTCCGCGATGGCGCTTATGGCCCGCAGTCTCGGCCTGCCGAGCCGCGTGGTGCTGGGCTTCCTGCCGAAGAACGACGAGGGCGAGATCAGTGACAGCCGCACCGAGAAGCATGGCAAAACCACCACCACGAAATTCACCGGCAACGATGTGACCGCTTGGGTGGAGATCAAGCTGGACGGTTACGGATGGGTGGCGTTCTACCCGACACCGAAGGAAACGAAGGTTCCCGACGAGAACCAGAATCTCACTCCGCCCAATCCGCAGACCTTGGTGCGTCAGCCTCCGGTGCCGCTTACCGATCCGCTGCGTGACGACAACCAAGCCAAGGGCAAAACATCGCTTGGCGGCAGCATGGCCGACGAGACGCCGACGAGCCTGTTCTGGCAGCGTTTCGGCAGAATCGTCAGAAAAGTCGCCATCTACGGCAGCCCTCTGTGGACGGTGCTCATCGTCTGCGGCCTGCTGCTCGCCATCAAGTCGATCGCCCTGGCTCGGGCGCGCAGGCATGGCAGCGCATCGCAACGCGTCGCTGCCGGATGGCAGGCGGTCGCGGCGCTTGCCCGGCAAAGCGGTCTTGACGTCCAAGGCACCAGAAACGAGCAGGCGCAGGCCATCGCCGAACAGATGGGCTTCGAAGCCGATATACTGCTCGCGCTGGGCAGGGAGGCTGATTACGCGGCCTTCTCCGGAGGCGATATCACGCAGGAGCATGCGGAACGCTACTGGCATGACATCGCCGAAGAACGAAAGTTCATGCTCGGCTCGCTGCCGACGTTCCGCAGGTGGCGGGCGAAACTATCGCTTGCGGACGTGTTCCACTTCCGGAAAATCCGCTTGCGGAAAATCGGTGTGAAAGGGCGGGACTCATGAACGTCAAACATATTGAGGTCGGTCTGAACAGCAATATCGGCTTGCGTAGGAAAGACAACCAGGACAGCGCCTGCGCAGGCAACGGCGTGTATGTGGTGTGCGACGGCATGGGTGGCGGCAAGGGCGGCAAGCAGGCCAGTTCCGATGTTGCGGAACGGTTCGCGCGTTTGGCCGAACTGCCGACGCGCGATCTTGACGCGATTGACGAAACGATGATCCTTGCCCAGCAGGAGGTGCTCCGTCTGGGTGAGCAGCTCGGCGGCGTTGCGGGCACTACCATCAGCGGCGTGCTGCTGCCGACGCGTGTCGGCGATGACGCGATATGTTCCGACGAACGGTGTTACATCGTCAATGTGGGCGATTCCCGCACGTACCATATGCGCGCCGACGGCAATGGCGCGTGGCTGGCAGATTCGCTGACGTGCATCACCCGCGACCATTCGGAACGGCAGAACGCCATCGATTCGGGGCAGATGCTGCCCGATGAGGCGAGCCGTTGCATTCTGCGCAACATCATCACGCAATGTGTCGGCGCGCCTGCCGGCATCCAGCCTGACTGGTACGCCGCGCGTGCGGACGGACGGTTCATCATCTGTTCCGATGGGCTGCATGCGCAGATCGGCCGTGAGCAGCTTGCCGAGATCGCGGCGGCGTACGCCGACCCGCAGATGGCCGCGGACATGCTGGTACGCGCCGCGCTGAACGCCGGCGGCCGCGACAACATCACCGTCATCGTGGTGGACATGCGTTCCGATATGCCGTGCGACGAGGATTGGAACGTCAGCAAGATCGGCGATGACGAGGATATCGACGATGCGCTGGACGGTACGTTGCAAACGTTACGAGTCATTCAATAAGATGGTTACAGACCACGAGACAAGGAGATCATGATGGTCGATTTCGATGCCGCGGTGGCGGCCGTGCAGGATCCGAACGCCGATCCCGTGTTCCTGGCGAAAATCGCGTACGAGAATCCGGAATTCGGTGCGAATGTCGTTGCCAATCCGCGAGCGTACCCGGGTCTGAAGCGTTGGGTCGCCGAATTCGGCGATGAGCGCGCCCGCCAGCAGCTGGTGGCGATGGGCTGGCCAGTTCCGCAAAATGGCGTGCAGCCGCAGCCGATTGCCGAGCCGACGGCCCAGCCAATGGCCGAACCGGTTGCCGAACAGGTCCAGCCGGAACAGCAGTATCAGCCGGCAGTGGCGGAACAGTTCCAGCAGGAGCAGCAGTATCAGCCGGAACAGCCGGTGAACCAGCAATACGGTCAGGACGCTGCCTATGCGGCGTCTAACGAGGCTTCGACCGAGTATGTCGACCCATACATGAATCCCGCCGATTTGTCCGAAGTGGCCGATTATTCATCGAGCCAGCCGCAGAACGAACCGGAACAGCAGTATGCCGAACAGCAGTATGCCGCGGCCCAGGAATCGCCGGCAGACGCGGGGTTCACCGCGGAACTGGCCATGACCACCACCGATCAGATGCTGATGGCCCGTATCGCCAGCGAAGCGCCGGAGCTTCGTCCGTGTCTTGCGCGCAATCCGTACATCTATCCGGAATTGCTTGCCTGGCTTGGCCAGTTGAACGATTCGGCCATCAACGCGGCCATTCGTCTGCGCCAGCAGTGAGCTAACGCCGATTATCAGACCATTTGAAACATAAGGGGTTGTCGCGGGAATCTCCGTGACAACCCCTTATCGTCTTACCGCTAACCGTCCGCGCCGACGCTGTCAACACAAATCGTCAACGCAGTCCGTCAGCGTAATCGTGTCTTCACTGACAAACGCCCTCACTGTTTGCGGAATTGGAAGAACTGGTCGCCGATACGCACCGTGCATGGCGCCTCCAGCTGCATCGGCTTGTGTTCCACTTTGGTTTCGACATCGTCTTGGATGATGTACGTGCCGTTGAGCGAACCGTAATCCTCTATCCACAGCGTGCCATCCTGGTCGAAGCTGATCGCCGCATGGTTGCGTGAGATTGTGCGCGTCGGATCCTCCAGCTTGACCGATTTGGCGCCGGCGGGCACTTCGGCCGAAGGCTTGCGGCCAAGGAGCACGCCCATATCCACGATCACCTGCTGTCCGGTCTGCTCGTTGTCCAGCACGTACGTGTGCTTCGGCTGCTTCATGGTGAAGGCTTCGGAAAGCACGGTGCCGTCCCAGTCGATATCGTCCTCGTCCGAAATGGCAGCGTCGCCCTTCGCAACGGAAACATCCTGCATATCGTGGTCGTCCGATTCGTTCTGTGCGGCGAGCTGTTCGCGTGTTTCCAAGGAATCGGCGGCATTGTCGACGGGTTCGGCTGTGGGTTGCGCCATCACCGTGACGTCATCGTCATACCACCCTGGTTCGGGCGGCGGCGGGTAAGGTAGAAAACTCATATTCCCATTGTAGGAAGGTGACGTCCATGCCGTCTGACGATACTCATTCTGTAATACGATGCTCGCATATTCCATCTCAAAATATTATGCTGTAACTCGTCAAAGGAGACGGACACGTCGATGTTTCCCTCCGTGTTCACGGATTCGACATTCAAAAAAAGGAAAAAGGATACGGAGGACTTTTCTCATGGCGAACACTCCTCCGTATGGTCAACCGCAGAATGGGCAACCGCAGTATAACCAGCCTCCGCAGCCGCAGGCGCCAAACTACAGTCAGCCACAGCCGGGCGGGCCTCAATACGGACAGCCGCAACCCATGCCGTACGGCCAGCCGCAGCAATACGGACAACGATTCATCCTCCGCTTATGACGAGGGCAAGAAGAAGTTGAAGACCTTCAAGCAGGACAGCGACAAGCTGGCTGCCATGAAGGCCGTGAAGAAAGACAAGGACGTCAAGGAGAAGTACGAGACGTTCGAGCGGGACCGTGCGAAATACGAGAGGTACATGAACGATCTGGCCCAGACCATGCCCGCGCTCATGAAGATGACGCATACCTGCACGAAGCTGCCGAAATTCGACTCCGCCGACATGTCTTCGTACTATCGCGATCTTTCCAAGGCGCTCGAAAGCTGTGCCGCCGACGCCGGCGATCTGGCCAAGGTTCCCATCAAGTCCTATGCCGAGTATGGCGCGGATATGCAGGAAAGCGTCAGCAGGAAGAAGGACATTGTGGATCAGATGGCCAATCTGAATCTCAACGATATCGAGTATGGGTCCGCCGATTACGAAAAGCTTCAGGATCTTCATGCGAAGATGTCCGACATCGATTCGCCGACCCTGGATCAGTCCGATTTGCAAAAGGCCGCGAAGGAGGCCGATCTCAGCGGTTCGTTGAAGGATCTGGAAACCACGCTTTCGGAGAAGATCAAGTAACGTCAAAAGACGACTGCGAAACCCTCCCCCGCGATTAATCCACAACCTCGCAATCCCACGACATATAGATATGGCGAAAGGCGGAACCGACCGGTATTGGTCGGTTCCACCTTTCGCTATGTCAGATGATTCGTCTGTCGACTATCGTGAGGGGAATCTCACAGGGTGTCGCCCAGATCGGTCTGGCCGCCGTTGTCGTCCAGGAAGTCATCCGGGTTGAAGTCATCGCCCAGCTTCAGGTCGCCGAAGTCGATGTTGGAGAAGTCCACATCGGACAGGTCGGTGTCGCCGAAGGAGCTGTCGGTGCCTTCGCCGCCCAAACCGAAGTTCGGGTAGATGGTGTCGCGGATGGCCTTGTCGGGCTCCACCGTGGCATTGCGGTAACGGGCGAGGCCGGTACCTGCCGGGATAAGCTTACCGATGATGACGTTCTCCTTGAGGCCCTTCAGGTCATCGACCTTCTGGTTCAGGGCGGCTTCGGTGAGCACGCGGGTGGTCTCCTGGAAGGAGGCCGCGGACAGCCAGGAATCGGTGGCCAGCGAAGCCTTGGTGATGCCCATCAGCTCCGGACGGCCGGCGGCCGGCTTGCCACCGTTCTTCACGGCTTCCATGTTGGCGGCCTTGAAGCGTGCCTTGTCCACGAGTTCGCCCGGCAGCAGGTCGGTGTCGCCGGAGTCGATCACGGTGATGCGACGCAGCATCTGGTGCACGATGACCTCGATGTGCTTGTCGTGGATATCCACGCCCTGGGAGCGGTACACGGTGTGCACTTCCTCCACGATGTTCACCTGTGCGGCGCGCGGACCGAGGATGCGCAGGATCTTCTTCGGGTCGACGGAGCCTTCGATGAGCTGGGTGCCGGCTTCGACATGGTCGCCGTCCTTGACCAGCATCGGCGCACGACGGGTCACCGGGTAGACGATCGGCTCGACGGAGTCGTCGTCCGGCTTCAGGGTGACCTGACGGCCGCGCTCGGTGTCTTCCACCTTGACCACGCCGGCGAACTCCGCGATCGGAGCCTCGCCCTTCGGGGTACGGGCTTCGAAAAGCTCGGTGACACGCGGAAGACCCTGGGTGATATCGGAAGCGGAAGCGACGCCGCCGGAGTGGAAGGAACGCAGCGTCAGCTGGGTACCAGGCTCACCGATGGACTGTGCTGCCACGATGCCGACGGCCTCGCCGACGTCCACCAGCTTGTTGGTGGCCAGGGACCAGCCGTAGCACTTGGCGCACACGCCACGCTTGGATTCGCAGGTCAGCACGGAACGGGCCTTGACCTCTTCCACGCCGTGGGCAACGAGATCGTTGAGCACGTCCATGGACAGGGCGTCGCCGGCCTTGTACAGCACGGTCTCGCCGTCGGCCGGGTCGATGACGTCGGCCGCGAGCAGACGGGAGTACGGGCCACCGTCGGCGGCCTTGACCAGGTGCAGGTTGCCTTCGGCATCGCGTTCGCCGACCTTCATGGTCAGGCCGCGCTTGGTGCCGCAGTCCTCCTCGCGCACGATCACGTCCTGGGAGACGTCCACCAGACGACGGGTCAGGTAGCCAGACTCTGCGGTACGCAGTGCGGTATCGGCCAGACCCTTACGCGCGCCGTGCTGGGAGATGAAGTATTCCAGCACGGACAGGCCCTTACGGTAGTTGGACTTGACCGGTCGAGGAATGATCTCGCCCTTCGGGTTTGCCACCAAGCCTCGCATACCTGCGATCTGGTTGATCTGCATCATGTTTCCTCGTGCACCGGACTGCACGATGATGGCCAGGTTGTTCTTGGAATCGAAGTGCTCCTCAACCGCCTCGGAGACCTCGCTGGTGCACTTGGTCCACAGGTCGACCAGTTCCTGACGACGCTCCTCTTCGGTGAGCATACCGATTTCGTAGTTCTCGTTAACCTTGTCGGCTTCGCCTTCGTACTTTTCGATGTACTCGTCCAGTTCCGGCGGCTGGATAACGTCGGAGAACGCGAAGGACACGCCGGACCACGGTGCGCGGGTGAAGCCCAGATCCTTCAGGGCGTCCAGCGTCACGGCCACCTGAGCGGTGGAGTAACGGGTCGCGATGTCGTCGACGATCTTGCTCAGACGCTTCTTCGGCGCCTGCTCGTTGACGAACGGGTAGTCGACCGGCAAGGTGCCGTTGAACAGGATACGGCCGTAGGAGGTGGCGAACAGGACGGAGCCGTCATGGAAACGCTCCTCCTTGACCACGTCCGGGCTGCCCGGTTCCGGATCGACGACCTTGACCTCGCCCGGCTCCCAGTCCTTCGGCAGCACGAAGTCCTGCGGAAGGCGGATGAGCACCTTGGCCTGCATGTCGATCTCGTGCTTGTCGAGCGCCATTTCGGCCTCTTCCAGCGAGGAGAACACGCGGCCCTGGCCCTTGGCGCCGTCGATGACGGTGGTCAGGTAGTACAGACCGAGGATCATGTCCTGGCTCGGCATGGTCACGGTGTGGCCGTCTGCCGGCTTCAGGATGTTGTCGGAAGCCATCATCAGGGAACGGGCCTCAGCCTGGGCTTCGGCGGACAGCGGCAGGTGGACTGCCATCTGATCGCCATCGAAGTCGGCGTTGAATGCGGCGCAGGCAAGCGGCGGCAGGTGGATGGCCTTGCCTTCCACCAGGATCGGCTCGAATGCCTGGATGCCCAGACGGTGCAGCGTAGGCGCACGGTTCAGGAGCACCGGATGCTCGGAGATGACCTCTTCGAGCACGCCCCACACTTCGGAGTCGGCGCGGTCCACGAGGCGCTTGGCGCTCTTCATGTTCTGCGCGAAGCCCTGGTCCACGAGGCGCTTGATGACGAACGGCTTGAACAGCTCGAGGGCCATCGGCTTCGGCAGACCGCACTGGTGCATGCGCAGGGACGGGCCGACCACGATCACGGAACGGCCAGAGTAATCCACACGCTTACCGAGCAGGTTCTGACGGAAACGGCCCTGCTTGCCCTTGAGCATGTCGCTCAGGGACTTGAGCGGACGGTTCGAAGCGCCGGTGACCGGACGGCCACGACGGCCGTTGTCGAACAGGGAGTCGACGGCTTCCTGGAGCATGCGCTTCTCGTTGTTGAGCATGATCTCCGGGGCGCCGAGCTCGATGAGGCGCTTCAGACGGTTGTTACGGTTGATCACACGACGGTAGAGGTCGTTGAGGTCGGAGGTGGCGAAACGGCCACCGTCGAGCTGCACCATCGGGCGCAGGTCCGGCGGGATGACCGGGATCACGTCGAGCACCATGGCCTCCGGCTTGTTGCCGGTGGTCAGGAACGCGTTGACGACCTTCAGACGCTTCAGGGCGCGGGCCTTGCGCTGGCCGGTGCCCGTGTCGATCTCTTCGCGCAGCTGCTTGGAGGCTGCCTCGAGGTCGAAGTCCTGCAGACGCTTCTTGATGGCTTCGGCGCCCATGCAGCCTTCGAAGTAATCGCCGTAGCGGTCTTCCATCTCACGCCACAGGTCAACGTCGCCTTCCATGTCTCCCGGCTTCAGGGTCTTGAAGCGGTCGAACACGGCGCTCAGACGCTGGATCTGCTCGTCGTAGCGGGTACGGATGGCGGCCATTTCACGCTCGGCGCTGTTGCGCAGCTTGGCGCGTGCGGAGCCCTTGGCTTCGCCTTCGGCTTCGAGCTCGGCCAAATCGGCTTCGACCTTCTTGGCGCGCTCCTCGATTTCGGCGTTGCGGCGCTTCTCGAGGTTGGCGATCTCGTTGTCGAACTCCTGCTGCAGGTCCGGCAGGTCCTGATGACGCTGCTCTTCGTCCACCTTGGTGACCATGTAGGCCGCGAAGTAGATGACCTTCTCGAGGTCCTTCGGCGCGATGTCCAGCAGGTAGCCCAAACGGGACGGCACACCCTTGAAGAACCAGATGTGGGTCACCGGAGCGGCGAGCTCGATGTGGCCCATGCGCTCACGACGCACACGGCTCTTGGTGACTTCCACGCCGCAGCGTTCGCAGACGATGCCCTTGAAGCGCACGCGCTTGTACTTGCCGCAGGCGCATTCCCAGTCGCGGGTAGGTCCGAAGATCTGCTCGCCGAACAGGCCGTCTTTCTCCGGCTTCAGGGTACGGTAGTTGATGGTCTCCGGCTTCTTGACCTCGCCGTAGCTCCAGTTACGGATGTCGTCGGCGGTGGCCAGTCCGATCCTCAGTTTGTCAAATTCGTTGACGTCCAGCACTCTATTGTCCTGTCTATCGATTCTTAATGCTTATCACGTTGTTCGGGGATTGGCCGCGCTGCACGCTGTGCTGCAGCGCGGCCAATCCTTTCAATCACTGGAATTCGGGCTCCTCGGCAACCTGGTCTTCCTTGGCGGCGGCGTCAGGACGCGCACCGATGTTGAAGCCGAGGTCATCGGAGGAAGTGGACGGATCGTCATCCTCGTCCTTCATGTCGATGGCCACGCCTTCGGCGTTGAGCACTTCGACATTCAGGGACAGGGACTGCATTTCCTTAAGCAGCACCTTGAAGGACTCCGGGATGCCTGCCGGCGGCAGGTTCTCGCCCTTCACGATGGCGCCGTAGACGCGCACGCGGCCGTCGACGTCATCGGACTTGGTGGTCATCATTTCGTGCAGCGTGTAGGCGGCACCGTAGGCCTCGAGGGCCCACACTTCCATCTCGCCGAAGCGCTGGCCACCGAACTGAGCCTTGCCGCCCAGCGGCTGCTGGGTGATCATGGAGTACGGGCCGGTGGAGCGGGCGTGGATCTTGTCGTCGACCAGGTGGTGCAGCTTCAGCATGTACATGTAGCCCACGGAGATCGGCTTCGGGAACGGTTCGCCGGTACGGCCGTCGAACAGGGTCGCCTTGCCGTCGGGGCCGACGAGCTTGTTGCCGTCGCGGTCCGGAAGGGTGCAGCTGAGCAGGCCCTTGATGGTTTCCGGACGGACGCCGTCGAACACCGGGGTGGCCACCGGAGTGCCCGGAGCGCCCTTTTCGGCGCCCTGCGGCACGTACTTCTTCCAAGCGGCCTCGGCATCCGGGTCGAGGGAGATGTCCCAGCCGGCGTGCGCGATCCAGCCGAGGTGCAGTTCCAGCACCTGGCCAAGGTTCATTCGAGAAGGCACGCCCAGCGGGTTCAGCATGATGTCGACCGGAGTACCGTCGGCGAGGAACGGCATGTCCTCTTCCGGCAGGATGCGGGAGATGACGCCCTTGTTGCCGTGACGGCCGGAGAGCTTGTCGCCCTGGGTGATCTTACGGTGCTGTGCGATGTAGACGCGAATCATCTGGTTCACGCCGTTCGGCAGTTCGTCGCCGTCTTCCTCGGCGTCTTCGCGGGTGATTTCCTTGACCGCGATGACGGTGCCGGTCTCGCCGTGAGGCACGCGCAGCGAGGTGTCACGCACTTCGCGGCTCTTCTCACCGAAGATGGCGCGCAGCAGACGCTCTTCCGGAGTCAGCTCGGTCTCGCCCTTCGGGGTGACCTTGCCGACCAGAATGTCGCCGGCTTCGACTTCGGCGCCGATGCGGATGATGCCACGCTCGTCGAGGTTGGCCACCGCGTCCTCGCCGACGTTCGGCAGGTCGCGGGTGATCTCTTCGGCACCCAGCTTGGTTTCGCGGGCGTCGATCTCGTACTCCTCGATGTGGATGGAGCTCAGGGTGTCGTCCTGCACGAGGCGCTGGGAGATGATCACAGCATCCTCGTAGTTGTAGCCGTTCCACGGCATGAAGGCGATGAGCAGGTTCTTGCCCAGTGCCATCTCGCCCTTCTGGGTTGCCGGACCATCGGCCAGCACGGTGCCGGCTTCCACGCGTTCGCCGTCGTGGATGAGCGGGACCTGGTTGTAGCAGGTGGTCTGGTTGGAGCGCTGGAACTTGGCCAGCTTGTAAGAGCTGGTGGTGCCATCGTCGTTCATGGTACGGATGATGTCGGCGGACACGTAGGTCACCACGCCCGGCTTCTCGGCCAGGATGACGTCGCCGGAATCGACGGCGGCGCGCCATTCGGCGCCGGTGCCCACGAGCGGACGCTCGGATTCGATCAGCGGCACGGCCTGACGCTGCATGTTGGTGCCCATCAGCGCTCGGTGGCCCTCATCGTGCTCCAGGAACGGAATCAGGGAGGCGCCGACGGAAACCATCTGACGCGGGGAGACGTCCATGTAATCGACGGAGCTGACCGGCACATCGACCGCTTCCTCTTCGCCGACTCGGGCAAGGGCCTGCTTCTTGACGAAGTTGCCGTTCTCGTCGAGCTCCTGGTTGGCCTGGGCGATGACGTGCTCGGCATCGCGGTCTGCGGTCATGTACTCGACTTCGTCGGTGACGTGGCCGTTGACGACCTTGCGGTACGGGGTCTCGATGAAACCGAACGGGTTGATGCGTCCGAAGGTTGCCAGAGAGCCCATCAGACCGATGTTCGGGCCTTCAGGAGATTCGATCGGGCACATACGGCCGAAGTGGGACGGGTGCACGTCGCGCACTTCCATGGAGGCGCGGTCGCGGGACAGGCCACCGGGGCCCAGAGCGGACAGACGACGCTTGTTGGTCACGCCAGCCAGCGGGTTGTTCTGATCCATGAACTGGGACAGCTGGGAGGTTCCGAAGAACTCCTTGATGGTGGCGTTCACCGGACGGATGTTGATCAGGGACTGCGGGGTGATGGCCTCCGGATCCTGGGTGGTCATACGCTCGCGGACCACACGCTCCATACGGCTCAGACCGGTGCGCAGCTGGTTCTGGATCAGCTCGCCGACCTGGCGGATACGACGGTTGCCGAAGTGGTCGATATCGTCGACGTCCACGCGCAGGTCAACGTCCTTGCCGTCGCGCTTGCCCGGGAACTTGGTATCGCCCGCATGCAGGGTGACCAGGTACTTGATGGTGGCGATGATGTCTTCGCGGGACAGGCTGCGGTCGTTGACGTCCTTTTCCAGACCAAGCTTGCGGTTGATCTTGTAACGGCCGACGCGGGCCAGATCGTAACGCTTGGTGTTGAAGTAGAAGGAGTCCAGCAGGTTCTTGCCGGCTTCCGGGGTCGGGGTGTCGGCCGGACGGATCTTGCGGTACAGGTCGGTCAGGGCCTCGTCCTGGGTCTGCACGGTCTCCTTGACGAGCGCGTCCATGACCAGCGGGTAGTCCTTGAAAGCGTCGGCGATCTCATCCTTGGTCATGCCGATGGCCATGAGGAACACGATGGCGGACTGCTTGCGCTTGCGGTCCACACGCACGCCGAGGACGTCGCGCTTGTCGATCTCGAACTCGAGCCATGCGCCACGGCTCGGGATGATCTTCGCGCCGAAGACCTCCTTATCGGAAGTACGGTCCTGGGAACGGTCGAAGTACACGCCCGGGGAACGCACGAGCTGGGACACGATCACTCGCTCGGTACCGCCGATGATGAAGGTGCCGTGCGGGGTCTGCAGCGGGAAATCGCCCATGAACACGGTCTGGGACTTGATTTCGCCGGTGTCGCCGTTCTCGAATTCGGCGTTCACGTACAGCGGCGCGGAGTAGGTGTAATCCTTCTCCTTGCACTCCTGCACGGTGTGGCGCGGCTCTTCGAAGTACGGATCGGAGAAGGTCAGGCTCATGGTCTGAGCGAAGTTCTCGATCGGGGAGATCTCCTGGAAGACCTCATCAAGACCGGAGGTGTGCGGCACGGTGTTGGTGCCGTTCTCCAGATCTTCCTGGACTCGCTTCTGCCAGCGCTCGTTGCCGATGAGCCAGTCAAAGCTGTCAGTCTGTACACCCAACAGGTAGGGTACATCAATGGGCTCGCGGATGGAGCCGAAGTTCACACGGTCCGACGCCTTGTGCAGATCAATATCGTGCTGGTCGGCGCGTGCGATGATGGTGGTGGTGTTCGTCGTAGCCTCAGCCAATGGACGTTCCTTATCGCTCGCTAATCGTATCGATATGTTTCCCCGGAAGCGCTCTCATTGGCCACCATATGCCTAATACGCGGGCGCTTCTTCCTTGTCAGCGTGCCCGCTATATGACACGCATGTACGCAAAGTCATAAGAATAGCATAACCTGTAGATTTTCACTCAACCGTGATACCGACCGGTTCCGACTTGGTTTTCGCATGTCCTTTGACTGACAGTTGGGCCGAATACACGCCACGGTCCACGTTCGGCAGGTCCGCCGCGTCGGCGCATTCGCTGCCGGAACGCACGCCCGGCCAAGTGATCGTCTGCTTGACCTCGTCGCCCTTGGCTATCAGCCGGTAATCCGTGTCCACGGGGCATACGTTCGATTTCCAGACCACGTCCTTGCCCGACTTGATCGTCAGCACCATGCCCGCCTGGGACACGTCGATCAGACAGCCAGCCTTGCCGGAACCGTTGTATTTCACGGAAGCGGTGAAGTCCATCGTGCCGCCCACACCGAAGCTCGATGCGGCCGGAGTAAGCGACAGCGCGACGTTGGATGCGTCGCAATCGGGGACGCTGCTTTTCTGCTGTTGGATCGGCGACGGCACCTCCTTGCGGGAGATCGCGTAAACATCGGCATGGTGGATTTCGCGGTTGACAGCGACGACGCCCTGCGTCAGCGAATACAGGCAGAATACGATGAAGCTCAGCACCAGCACCGTCGCGATACCGAAAACGATGCGGCGGCGGCGATACATCGCCTGCTGTTGTTTCGTACGTTTCTTACCGGTCCGCGGGGAGGTCTTGTAAGCCATGGCTCCCAGTCTAGCGTGTCATCCTCCGTGCGGCACCGCGGCCGCACGCACCACGCATGCCGTGTACGTTACACCGGTAGCCGCACCCCTCCCCCGGGCAGGATTTCGATCAGACCGTCCTCGTCAAGCGACGCGATGCATTTGTCCAGCTGCACGTGGTCTTTCCACAGCCGTTCGACGCTCTTGCGATCAAGCACCGTCTCGCCATCCGGCAGGCCGCGCAGCGCGTTCAGCACCAGCCCGCGCACCTGCCGGTCCGTACCTTGGAATCGTTGGCGTGGTCGCGTACGCCGCTGCCCCAATCCCGGTCTTCCGTTGCGTAGGAACGCGCATTTTCCGGCGATCGGACAGGCTTCGCATAATGGCGATTTCGCAGTGCACACCGTCGCGCCGAGTTCCATGACGGCCTGGTTCCACACGACGGACGGGCGATCGAAACGACGGCATTTCGCGGAATCATCGTCCGGCAGCAGCCGTTTCGCCAGCGCGCGTTCCGCGGGACTTGCGCTGCCGCCGAGCGATTCGACGCCGACGAACGCACGTGACAGCACACGGCGGATGTTCGTGTCGACCACCGCGATACGTTCGCCGAAAGCGAACGACAGCACCGCGCTTGCCGTGTAATCACCGATGCCGGGCAGAGCAAGCAATTCGTCGTACGTATGCGGCAGCTCGTCGGCGTAATCGTATGCGATGACGTGCGCGCATTCCTGCAATCGCAGGGCGCGCCGCGGATAGCCAAGCCGCCCCCATGCGGTGATCACGTCGGATTTCGGGGCGTCGGCGAGCGCGGCTGCGTCCGGCCATCGGTCCATCCATGCGGTCCAATACGGCACGACGCGGCCCATCTGCGTCTGCTGGCTCATCACTTCGGAAACGAGCACGCCCCACGGTGTGGTGCGGCCGAATCGCCATGGCAGGTCGCGCGCGTTGGTCTGCCACCATTGCGCGAGCGTCGTTGCGATTTCGTCAGCATCGGAAGCATCGGAGGTGACGGCGGTGGCGGAATCGGCAAAGTCGTCAAAGTCGGCGTCACGTACGGCGGTGTCGTATGTGGTGTTCGTGTCGTTCATCGTTCCTATTCTTAGCATTTATGACGAACGAAGAACATACCGATAACGCGCAGGGCGCAACGCGCGACGCCGAGACGCAGGCGGCCGAAGCCAAGGTCGAGAAGATGTTCGAATACGGGTACCGCAAGTCCAATTACGGCCCGGACGAACTGGTGACCGACGCGCACGGCAATCCGATTTCCGTGGTGGACGCGATGCTGAGCGCGAAGGACGCGGCGAAGGCGGAGACCTCCACCCCGCACCTGTGCTACTACTCCCCGCGTATTCCGGGCAACACGGGTTCCGCGATCCGCCTGTGCGCCGTGACGGGAACGATTCTGCACCTGGTGGAACCTTTGGGTTTCAATCTGCGGGATACCAAGCTGCGCCGTGCGGGGCTCGACTACCATGACATGGCGCATGTGGTGCTGCACCCGAATTTCGAGGATCTGGTGGAATCGATGCCGGATTCGCGCATCATCGCCTTCACCGCGCACGCCACCAAGCTGTACACCGACATCGGATACAAGCCGACCGACATCCTGCTGTTCGGTCCGGAACCGGGCAATATCCCCGATCCGATGGACATCATGGCCGGCCCGCATGTGGCCGAGCAGGTGCGTCTGCCGATGCGGCCGTCGCTGCGTAGCCTGAATCTCACCAACTGCGCCTCCATCGCCATCTACGAAGCCTGGCGCCAGCTGGGATTCAAGGGCGGAGCGTGAACGAGGAAACGTCAAGCCTCGCGAAAGTGAAACCCTAATTGCAGGGCGGTCACTGAGGAGCATTAGCTTAGACTTGTATCAGTGAGGCCGGTGACATGCGAATGCGCATGTCACCGGCCTCACTGATTAAACGCTAACGCCCGGAATCCGTATACGTCACTTGCGCGGCGAGATTGTTGGTGGGTGTCTGATCCAGCTGAAGTTGCGCAGCGTGGGGTGCCGTTTTCACATCGTATTCGACGGTGAACGTCGCACCGGGAGACAACAGACATGCGATATTCGCATAATACGTGGTACTGCCGGCTTTGATCTTCATAAAGTCACTCTGCAGCGCGGGAATCTGGTCCTTGGAATCACTGGTGACGGTGATATTGGACACGCTGCCACCTACCGGTTTGGCAATGGCAATCGAATGCCCCACAACGCCAGGCTTGCTCAGGCTCTCCATCGCCGCATGAATCGCCGCTTTCTCCTCGTCTGACGCTCCCGACTGCTTCACCAAGTCACTCATCATGCCCAACGGGAATGTTCCGGTAATATAGGCGGGAAGTTTCGTGGATTGATCAGCCGTCATGGTGTTGGTCGTGGTGTAGGTAACGTGATATGTGGAAGAGCCGTCTTTGTTATCGGCAGTCTTGCTCACCGTGGCAGACTTCTTCATGTACCAGTCAGTTTTGGTCCAGCCCATTTCGTTGACGTATACGCCGGTGACCGGATTCTGCGCATCGGTGCCCGGCTCGCCAACCACGCCTGCTTTCTTCAGGACTTTCTGATCGGACTTATCGAAGGACCACATGTATACGTGTCGGTTCTCAGTGAGCTTTGGCATAGTAGCAACAAGCGATAGCGCCTTATGCG
>OIED01000148.1_pt1 | contig 44675 bp, 36 predicted proteins | sample 1581771 | NCBI WGS metagenome assembly OIED01 (sample SAMEA3882546, study PRJEB24775) | human gut metagenome | biome: human-associated habitat; feature: intestine environment; material: feces | place: Netherlands | collected 2009/2010 | reverse complement strand
GTTCCGCGAGTCCGTTGCGCGTCCGTATTTCGAGAACATGCGCAAGGAAATGATGATGCTCAAGGATCTGGGGTACGATTTCGAGAGCCTCTATATCGGCGGCGGCACGCCGACCATCATGCTCGACGAGCTGTGCAAGACGATCGACCTTGCGCGCGACAACTTCAGCATCAAGGAAGTGTCGTCGGAGACCAACCCCAACCACCTCGTGCAGCCGTGGCTCAACGAGCTGAAGGGACGCGTCCAACGTCTGTCCGTCGGCGTGCAGAGCTTCAACAACGATCTGCTCAAGCAGATGGACCGCTACCACAAGTACGGAAGCGGGGAAGAGATATTCGAGCGCATCGGCGAGGCGGTTCCGTATTTTGACTCGCTCAACGTGGACATGATCTTCAACTTCCCCTCGCAAACCGAGGACATTCTCTTCAGCGACCTGGAGAAAATCGTCGAATGCGGCGCGCGCCAGACCACGTTCTCGCCGCTCTACATCTCGTCTGCAACCACGCGCAAGATGGTCGAGACGCTCGGGCGCATGGATTACAACCGCGAGTACCGCTACTACCAGATTCTCGACGGTGTGCTTGCCGGCGGCGACCACCCGTTCTTCGAGCGCGACGGCAACTCCGTGCTCATGGAGATGCCGGTCACGTTTGCACAGGCGGCGCTCGGCGCAGAGATCGAAGTGCCGACCATCGACGGCCGCGTCAAGCTCACCATCCCCGAGGGGACGCAGCCGGGCAGCGTGTTCCGTCTGCGCGGCAAGGGCATCCCGTACCTGCAGAGCAAGGGCGGCCGCGGCGACCAGTTTGTCACGATCACGATCACCGTGCCGAAGAATATGACAGCCGAGCAGAAGGAACGTCTGCACGCCTACGCCGAGTCGATGAACGAGGCCGTGAGCGAACCGCGCAGCGGCATCTTCGGCAACAAGAAAAAGCGCTGAGCGCAAGGAAGGACATACCGTCTGCACAGCGCACATAAACAGCAAGTAAGCCAGCCACGGCGACGCCGCGGCTGGCTTTTTTCTGTCTTCTTGTCAGATACAAAGCGTTCGCGGGTATCTCCGCGCACGCTCCAGCTTGTCAAAAACCTCGTAGAGTTTCGCCGCCGCAGCGGCGAAAGAAAGTCCGATTATTTTCTTCGGCGACATGTGCGGCGAAGAAAATACCGCTCGGCCTGCAAACGTGCGCGCCGGCCGCCTCCGGCGGACAGCGCGTGCGCTGCAGTCAGGCCGCATACCCCCTTGTCAAAAAGTAATACTTTTTGACAGTCTCAAAGCGTGCGCGGGTAACACCCGCGCACGCTCGCCCGCTCCTGCTGCTTACGCTGCCTGTGCCTGCGCCGCCGCGAGCATATCGTCAATGCTCACGCCGTAGCCCTTGGCGGGGTCTGCCAGCAGCACATGCGTCACCGCGCCGATGAGTCTGCCGTCCTGCAGGATGGGGCTGCCGCTCATGCCCTGCACGATGCCGCCGGTCGCCGAGAGCAGCGCGGGGTCTGTGACGGTAATGGCAAAGCGCGTGCTCGCCCCGTCGTGATAGACCCGCGTGATGTTCACGGTGTACGCCTGCACGGTGTCGCCCGCGACCGTGGACAGGATGGTCGCGCTGCCGGTCCTGACGTCGCTTGCGGGCGCGGTCTCGACAGGTGTGCCGTCCGGCGGCGCGTCGAGCGTGCCGAAGATACCGAACAGGCCGTTGCACTCGATCGCACCGATGCGGTCGGCGGCATCGAAGCTGCCGACCAGCTCACCGGCCGTGCCGTGCCCGCCCGGACGCACATCCGCAACGACGGCCGAGAGCACGCTGCCGTCGCGCAGCGGCATGAGCGCACCGCTCGTCTCATCCGCGATGCCGTGGCCGAGCGCGCCGTAGCGCCCCGTGGCCGGATCGTAGTACGTGAGCGTGCCGACGCCGGTCACACCGTCGCGCAGCCAGAGCCCGAGCTGCCGCGTGCCGTCGGGCATAACGGCGGGCGTGACCGCAGCCGTGATCTCGGCACCGCCGCGCCGGACGGTCACGCTCACGGTGTCCCCCGCTGCATCGAGCGCCGCCAGAAAGTCCGCCGACGACACGATCTCCAGCCCGTCCATGCGGCAGATCACGTCGCCGGGGCGCAGCCCCGCGTCCTTTGCGGGCGTGCACGTGCCGCCGGGCGTGTCCACCTCGGCCAGATCCGCCACGAGCACGCCTGCCGTGGTCATCTGGATGCCGACCGCCTGACCGAGCGGCACAAGTGACGCCGCCTGTACAGCCACGCCCATACAAAGCGCAAACGCGAGCGCGAGCAGGGCCGTGCGGCACAGTCTCCTTGGTTTTGTCTGCAAAAAATCCCCCCTTTTTGCGTGCAGTATCAGTATGCCGGCTTTCGGACAAAATAGCGGCGGAACATTCTTGCTCGTTTGCCTGTGCGGGCGCAAATGCCTGCGGCGGCGCGCATACGATGTACGGAACCAGCTTTGGTAATTCGATGCATCGGAGGAATTTTCATGACACAGACCCTGAAAGCAGGCGACCGCGGCGCACTCGTGGCGCTGCTGCAGCTCGCGCTCGAACGCGCGGGACAGATGCCGGGCGCGCTCGACGGTATCTTCGGCGCACAGACCGCAGCGGCCGTGCGCGCGTTTCAGGCGGCGAATGCCCTCGTGCCGGACGGCATTGCGGGCGCACAGACGCACCGTGCGCTGCTGCCGTATTACACGGGCTTCGTTCTGCGCACCGTGCGCGCGGGCGACACATTCTCCGCCCTCGCACAGCAGTACGGCACGAGCGTGGAGGCCATTCGGCTGGCCAACCCCTACCTTGACCCGGAGCGTCTGTCGATCGGCCGGACGGTGACCGTGCCGCTGCCGTTTCCGGTCACACCGGTGCGCATCCCGTACTCCTCGGCGCTCATCGGCTATGTGGTGCGCGGGCTGGCTGCGCGCTATCCCACGCTTGCGATCGGGGAATTTGGGCGCAGCGTGCTCGGAAAGCCGCTGTGGTATCTGACGCTCGGCAGCGGAAAAAAATGCGTGTTTTATAACGCCGCGCACCACGCCAACGAGTGGATCACGACGCCGCTGCTGCTCACGTTCTGCGAGCAGCTCTGCGCCCGGCTTGGCGACGGCGGTGAGCTTGGCGGACAGGACATCCGCACACTGCTGCGGCAGGTCACGCTCGTGCTCGCTCCGGCGGTCGACCCGGACGGCATCGACCTTGTGACCGGCGCACTCAGCCGCGAGCGCACCGATGCCGCGTACACGCTCGCGCAGAATTACCCCGCGATCCCCTTCCCGTCCGGCTGGAAGGCGAACATCCGCGGCATCGACCTCAACCTCCAGTACCCCGCCGGATGGAGCACCGCGCGCGAGATCAAATTCGCCGCCGGCTACACGCGCCCCGGACCGCGCGACTATGTCGGTCCGGCGCCGCTGACAGCGCCGGAGAGTCTCGCCATGTACGGCTTCACCCGCGCGCTCGACCCGCAGCTCACCCTGTCGTACCACACGCAGGGCCGCGTGATCTACTGGCAGTACGACGGCTATGACGTGCCCGGCAGCAAGGCCATCGCCGAGCGCTTTGCCGCCGCGAGCGGCTACGACGTGGCCGAGACGCCCTACGCCTCCGGCCACGCGGGCTACAAGGACTGGTTCCTTCAGGACTTCCGCCGTCCCGGCTTCACGATCGAGGCGGGCAGCGGCGAAAATCCCCTGCCGCTCAGTCAGTTTCCGGACATCTGGTCGGATAATCTCGGCATCCTCCTCGGCGGAATGGCCGCCGTTTTGTGACGCATGTGAGGCCTTGCATCAGAACCTACACATGACACAGTTTGCCCGTTTTTCGGCAAAATATGTGTGCCGGACGGCAAAACCGAGCCAAAATGCAAAAACGCCGTCTCCCGGCCGGGAGACGGCGTTTTCATCATTTGCTCACGTGTCGCTCTCAGACTGCGGCACCGGCGCGGTGACCTCCGTGCGCGTGACACCCTTGGAGAGCGTCAGGCTCTTGAGGATGGTCGAAAAATCGTTGGACATGCTGCGGTAGAGATCCGCATTTTCGTTGGCGAACTGCACATCGGTCGGCAGCTCGGCAATGAGGTTGTAGTTCGCCCCGTCGACCGTCAGGCCGCAGATGGCCTGATACTCCGGCAGCTCGGTATAGTCATAATCGGTGGGAAAGACCTCGAGCATGAACAGAAAGCCGCCGAGCCCGTTGTCATGATCGGTCTTTTCATAAAAGCCGACGTAATAGCCGCCGTCGTTCGCGCCGCACTCGGTCACGTAATGATCGCCCCAGCTGGCGGGCAGCGTGATGGAAAAATACCCGCCCTTACCGTTGTCATACGTCGGGCAGAGCGTGATGTCCTTCGCCTCGGCCTGTGCATCTGCCGCCTTCTGGCCGCCGCAGGCAGTCAGCGCCAGCGCCAGTGCCAATATGAGCACCGCAATGCTTCGTTTCATGCAGATTGCTCCTTTCCGTGTCTTGTATAGAGAATAGTATACGCCATCGGCCGGCACGTGTAAAGCCCTGCGCGCCGCGGCGCACGACGTGCAAAAAGAAGCACGCCAGAAATATCTGACGTGCTCCTGCGAAAAAGGTTCCGGATTTTTTATGCCGCGGCAGCTGCGCTGCGCTTGCGAAAAACGATCTGCAGCACTACGACGATCACGATCGCCGCGATACCGACAAGGTCGGTCATAAGCCTGGGGTCGATCAGGCACAGGCCGCCTGCGGCAAGCAGGATGCGCTGCCACCAAGGTGCGCGTGTGACGACATAGCCCTCGAGCGCGGCGGCGATACCGAAGATGCCGAGGCAGGACGAGATGATGACCTGAACTGCGGCGAGCACGCCCTGATCCATGAGCAGCATGGACGGGTTCATCGCAAACATGTACGGCACGATGAACGCCGCAATGGCGAGCTTTGTCGCATTGATACCTGTCTTCATAGGATCGGACTTGGCGATGGCAGAGCCGGCATAGGCAGCCAGCGCGACCGGCGGCGTGATGTCGGCGACGATGCCGAAGTAGAACACGAAGAAGTGCGCCGCGATCTTCGGAATGCCGAGCGTGATGAGGATCGGCGCGCAGGTCGAGGCCATGATGCAGTAGTTTGCAGTCGTGGGCACACCCATGCCGAGCACGATGCAGCAGAGCATGGTCAAAAACAGCGCCAGCAGCAGCGAGAGCGTCGGGTTCGGGATCTTGCTGCTCAGAGCGACGACGCCGCTGATGAGTTTGGACGCCAGACCCGTGACGGTGATGCAGCCCGCGATCATGCCGGCCATGGAGCAGGCCACGGCGACCGTGATGCTGCCCTTGCCGCCGGCCTCGAGCGCCTCGAGGATCATCAGGCCGGTCTTTTTGACGGCGATGCCGGCGGCGCTGCCGGTCTTGGTCTCCTTTGCCTCGGCCGCAGCGTCGCGGATCGTACCGACAAGGCTCACGGCGATGGAGATGAGGATGGCGATGGAGGCCGCATACTGCAGCGAGCGGATGTTTGCCGTGACCACCCAGATCAAGAACACGAGCGGCAGCAGCAGATAGACATTGCGCATGAGGTACTTGAAGCGGGGCAGCTCCGAGCGCGGGATGCCGCGCAGGCCGAGCTTCTTGGCCTCCAGATGCACGGAGATGAAGATGCCGCCGAAGTACAGCACGGCAGGCAGGATCGCCCAGAGGGTGACCTGACCGTAGGTGACATTCATGTATTCGGCCATCAGGAACGCGGCCGCGCCCATGATGGGCGGCATGATCTGGCCGCCGGTGGAGGCCGCCGCCTCGACCGCGCCGGCGAATTCGGGCTTGTAGCCGGTGCGCTTCATCATCGGGATCGTAACCGAGCCCGTAGTGACGGTGTTGCCGACGGAAGAGCCGGACACCATGCCGCACAGTGCAGACGAGATGACCGCGACCTTGGCCGGGCCGCCGGAGGTCCAGCCGGCAATGGCATTGGCGAGATCAATGAAGAAGCTCGAGATACCGGTGCGCTCCAGAAATGCGCCGAAGATGATGAACACCGCGATAAACTTCGCACACACCTGTACGGGCGTGCTCAGCACGCCGGACGTGCCGAAAAAGAGCGTGTAGATCACGCGGCCGAGCACCTGATCAAACGTCTGGCCGCCCTTGAGCATACTCACGAACGTGTATACAAGCAGCGCGCCGACGACCACAAGGATCGGTACGCCGACACAGCGGCGGCAGAGCTCGGCAAGCGTCAGAATGCCGGCCACGCCGACGGCGATGAGAAACGGCGTCATCTTGGCGGCGCTGGTGAGCGTCTTGATGAGCGTGCCGTAGTTAAAGCAGTAGTAGAAAAATGCAGCCGCGCCGATGACCATGATGACGATGTCATACCACGGCAGGCGATTGACGTGCACGTGCTTCTTGCTGACGGGGTAGGTCAGATAGCCCATGATGATGATCAGGCCGAGGAATGCCGTCAGGCGCACCTCGAGCGCGGCGGTGCTGAACAGGGTCGACCAGATGCAGTAGACCGAGAACAGCGCCATGACGACGGAAATGACGATCTTGGGCTTGCCCGCCCAGATGCGGGTAGCAGACTCGCGGTCATACTTACGCATGACGGCGTCCATATCCTCCTGCAGAGAAGCGGCTTCCGCAGCGGCTGCGGTCTTTTTGGTGTCAGACATATAGGGGGAAACCTCCGTTCCGGGTAGAATGGAAAAACTACGGCGTCAGGGGTACTGACGCCGTAGCGAACATTTACGGGATGCGGCGCATCACCGGGTCAGGCATCAATAGGTGCCGGCCTTGATGGTGGCGGCGGTGTAGTACGGGGACGCGGACAGCAGGGACTGCACGTGGCTGTCGTCGAGGCTGACAAGGTAGACATTACCGGCGGTGGCGAGGTCGGTGATGGCCGTGGTGGGCGCACCGGCGACGATGAACGCGGCGTCGATCTTGCCGTCCTTCAGGCTCTCGGCGCTGTCGCCGAAGCTCTGGTACACAGCGGAGATATCGCTCTCCTTGAGGTCATAGGCGTTGAGCACGTCAATGGCGTTGAAGTACACGCCGGAGCCGGCTGCGCCGATGGAGACCTTCTTGCCGGCGAGGTCGGCAACGGTCTTGATGTCAGGGTTGGTGGTGACGATCTGCACCTGCTCCTGATACAGCTGGGCAACGACGGAGAAGCCGGTGACCGGGCTCTCGAACAGGCGCTGGCCGTTGTAGGCATAGTTCATAACGTCGCTCTGCACGAAGGCGATCTGGACGTTGCCGTTGGTCAGGTCCTCAACGTTGGCCTGAGAGCCGCCGGAGGTGAGCGCCGTGACCTTGCAGTCGGAGTTGGTGGAGACGTAGTTGGCCAGCACACTGCCGAAGCCGTAGTACGTGCCGGTGTCGCCGCCGGTGCCGAAGCTGAGCGCAGCGGCGGTGCCGGTGCCGGCGCCGTCCTTGACCGCGTCAACCTTGAGGCCCTTCTCCTCGAAGTACTTGGCAGCGCCGGGGTGATACGGCACGCCCTTGACCGAGGCGGCAGCCTCGAGGTTCAGCTCTGCGCCCTTGCCGTGCTGAGCGGCGATGGCGTCAAGGTTATTGAAGATGGTGGACACGAACGCATAGATCTGGTCGGTCGGAACATCGTCACGCGCGATGACGACTGCGCCGACGGAGACGGTGCTGGTGTCGACCTTGGCCGTGGAACCGGAATCGTCTTTTTTGTTGGTGTCGCCGCCGCCGCAGGCGCACAGCGCAAACACCATGACGAGGGCCAGAGCCAGCGCCACGATTTTGTTGAACTTCATAATAGTTTCTCTCCTTTTTGAAATTTTCCTCTTCAGAAGATTCAATATGCGTTCATTATACCTGCGCGGAGCGTAAATTTCAAGCAAAAAATGAAACTTTGGCACGCTCGATGTGCAAAATCTTTCACGCATTAGTGAAATTATGATACAAATCGCCACATCTTGCGCCTTTTGGGCAGATTTTCCCTCATCGGGTACAAGATACCTTTTCCATACAGAAAAAGGTCCGGTCTGTGCAGTTTTTGCACAGACCGGACTCGGGGTTATATGCACTTATTCGTCCTTGTCGGAAGCCGGATCGGGCTGCACGAGCACACGCTCGACGCGGCGGCCGTCCATGGCCAGGACTGTGACGGTGAGATTTTCGTACCGGAAGCTGTCGCCCGGCTTCGGGAACGTGCCGAAGCGCTCGAGCGTCCAGCCGCCGACGGTGGCGCTGTCGGCATCGTCCAGGGCGTCCTCATTCCAGCCGAGCAGCTCAAGAAAGTCCGAGATCGTCATGTCGCCGTCGAGCTCATACCCGCCGTCGGAGCGTGCAACGACCTCGCGCTCGACCTCGTCGGTCTCATCCCAGATGTCGCCGACGAGCTCCTCGAGCACGTCCTCCATCGTGATGACGCCGAGCGTGCCGCCGTATTCGTCCGTGACGACGGCGAGGTGCTTCTGCTCGCGGCGGAGCTTTGCCAGCACGTCGGGCAGGCGCGTGGTCTTGTAGACAAAGCACGGCGGGATGAGCTGCGCGCGCAGATCCTCCGGCCGGCCGTCCATCATGGCCTTGAAAAAGCGGTTGAGGTACAAAAATCCGATGATATTGTCCACACTGTCGGAGTAGACCGGCAGGCGGGAATACGTCGATTCGTCGATGACGCGCAGGATCTCGTCCCAGTCGTCGTCGATGTCGATGGCGACCATGTCGACGCGGGCGGTCATGGCCTCGCTCGCGCTGATGTCGGAAAAGTCGAGCGCGGAGCGCAGCAGCTCGCTGCGGTCCTCGTCGAGCACGTCCTCGTCCTCGGCAGTCTCGATGATCGACTGCAGCTCCTGCGAGGCAGCCTCCTCCGGGTCGCCGTCACCGGTGTCGCCGCGCAGCGGGCGCGTGATCAGGTGCACGAGACCGACCACGAGCCAGATCACGGGATAGAGCACGATCGACAGCGCGCGGATGACATAAGCATTGCGCAGGGCGATGCCGTTGGCGTTTTGCTTGGCGACGATTTTCGGCATCGTCTCGCCGAAGATGATGACCAGCAGCGTCAGCACGACCGTGGACACCCACGTCCACTGTTCGCCCGCGAGCAGGATCACGATCACGGAACCGAGCGACGACGAGGCGATGTTGACCAGATTGTTGCCGATGAGAATGGCGCTCAGGGCACTATCATAGTGGTCGAGGATGCCGACGGCTGCCCTGGCACGGCGGCTGCCGTCCTCAGCGGCGTTTTCCAGCCGCAGACGGTTGGCCGACGAATAGGACATCTCCGACGCGGAGAAGAACGCGGACAGCGCGATCAGCACGACGAGCGCGACAAAATACCACACGATGCTCATGCCGGCTCGCCCCCTTTCTCCGGGGCGGCCTCAGCGGCCGCAGCCTCGTCCGGCTCCTCCGGCAGCAGACGCACGATGAGCTTGACGATGCGCTTCTGGCGCATATCGGAGATGCGCACGTCGAGCCTGTGATAGCGGAAGCCCTCCCGCTCGCGCGGGATGTAGGAAAACTGCTCGTATGTCCACTCGCCGAGCAGCTTGTAGCACAGCTCCTCGTCGTCCTCGGGGTCGGTGTAGTCGAGGCGGTCGAACACCTCACCGACGGTCATCTCGGCATCGACCTCATAGCGGCCGCCGCCGAGCGGCACGAACGACTCCTCAACGACGTCGTCCTCGTCCCAGATCTCGCCGACGAGCTCCTCAACGATGTCCTCCACGGTGACGATGCCGAGCGTGCCGCCGTAGTTATCGGTGACGATGGCGAGATTTGCCTTGCGGCGGCTGAGCTCGGGCAGCACCTCGGCGATGAGCGTGCTCTGGTGCACGAACACCGGCTCGTCGAGCAGCGGACGGATGTCCACGGCCTTGCCGCCGGCTTTGATGCAGGCCTTGATGTATTTGCGGATCTGCAGGATGCCGATGACATTGTCCACGCTGTCGGCGTACACGGGCAGGCGGCTGTGGCGCTGCTCGCGCACGTAGGCAAGGATCTCCTCCGGCGGGTCGTCCACATCCACGGCAGCGACATCGACACGCGCCGTGATGACGCTCTCGACCGGCACCTCGGCAAACGAGAGTGCCGAGCTCATGAGCTCGCCGCGCTCGGCGGTCAGCTCTCCGTCGTCGGTCATGTTCTCGATGATATCGGCCAGCTCATCCTCCGTCACGGTCACGGCGGGCTCGCCGCGGATGCAGCGGGCGGCAGCGTTGCCGATGGCGGTGAGCATCACGGACAGGGGATGAAAGAGCACCATGAAAAACCGCAGCGAACGCGCCGTGGCCATGGCCAGACGCTCTGCGTATTTCTTGGCGATGCTTTTCGGCAGCATCTCCCCGGCGAAGAACACGACCACGGTCGTGACCAGCGTCGCGGCGGTGACCGCCCACATGCCCCACACCCGCTGCACGGCCACGGTCACGATCGTCGCGATCGTCAGGTGCAGGATGTTCGTGCCGATCAGCAGCGTCGTGATCGCCTGATCAAAGTGATCGAGCACGTACAGCGCCTGACCGGCGCGGCGGTTGCCGTGGTCAGCGGCGGCTTTGAGCCGGATGCGGCTCGCGGATGAAAAGGCTGTCTCCATGATGGCGAAATAGGCCGCACCAAGGAGCAGCACGATGATAACAGGCAAAAGATTCCATAAATCCTGCTTAGGGCCAGCGTCCATTGCGGATCATCACACTCCTGAGTTGTCTCCCCGCCCGGTGCCTATCCGGGGGCGGGAAATAAATTAGCGATTAGTATACCATATAATGCCCGCCGCGTCAACGCGTTTTCTCCTCCGTGACGGCGACGTTTCCCTGCCCCGCGAGGGATCGCAGCTCCTCGACGAGCGCAGGATGCACGCAGCAGCGCGCGGCGGCGCGACGGCCTGTGTCCTCAAAGACGAGCACGAGCTGCTCGTCGCCGGGGAACATTTGCAGGATCAGCTCGATGCGCCTGACGGCCGGGTGCTCCTTATCCGGCAGCCGCACCCAGAGCCGGTGCCGCGGCGGTGCCTCGGGCCGGGGCGGCGGGTCGCGGCGCGGCGGCATGCGCAGTGTCTCAAGTCCCTGCTCGCTGAGCGGCAGGACCTGATCCGCCACGAGCTGAGGGTCGGATTCGTCGCGCGTCGAGATGCGCCCCGAAACGAACAGCGCAGGCGTCTCCTGCGCGAGCAGGTCGCGGCAGGCATCGAGCGCAGGCGAAAAGACGATGACCTCCATGCTGCCGCTGTCGTCCTCGAGCTGGAGGTAGGCCATGCGCGTGTTTTTGCGCGTGGCACGCTCGCGGCTGGCAGTACAGATGCCGGCGATGACCACACGCTGCCCGTCGCGGTAGCGGTGCGGTGCGGCATCCGGCGCGTGAAAGCTCGCCAGAATGTCGCCCATGGGCGCGGCCTTCGCCTGCTGCGCAAGGGCGCGGTACGCATCCATCGGGTGGCCGGTGAGATAGAGACCGGTGGTCTCGCGCTCCATGGCCATGAGCTCGGCACGGGTGAACTCCTCCACGTCCGGCAGCACGAGCTGTGTCGTGTCGGCGGCCTCTCCCCCGTCATCCGGCGTGCTGAAAAGGTTCATCTGGCCGGTGAGGTTCATGCGGCTCTCGCTCGCGGCACCGCCCAGCACGCGGTCGACCGACTGCATGAGCGCCTTGCGCTTATAGCCCATGCGGTCAAAGCAGCCGGCGCGGATGAGGCTCTCGGCGGCGCGGCGGTTGAGATCGTGCCCGTTCATGCGGCGGCAGAATTCGTCAAACGCCGTGAACGGCCCGCCGATCTCCCGCTCGCGCATGAGCGCCTGAATGAGTCCGCGCCCCACGCCCTTGATGGCCACGAGACCAAAGCGCAGGTCGCCGTTTTCCACGGTGAAGTCGGCGTCGGACGCGTTGATGTCCGGCGGCAGCAGGCGGATGCCCAGCTCGCGGCACTCGGCGATGTACTCCGTGACCTTCGGTGTGTTGTCGAGCACGGAGGTCAGCAGCGCCGCCATGTATTCGTGCGGATAGTTGCGCTTCATATACGCCGTGCGGTAGGACACGATGGCGTAGGATACCGCGTGCGCCTTGTTGAAGGCGTAGCTTGCAAAGGCAAGGATCTCGTCATAGATCGCGTTGGCGGTCTGCTCGGGCACGCCCCTGGCCACCGCGCCGGGAATGCTCCGCGCCGGGTCGCCGTGCACGAAGGCAGCGCGCTCGGCCGTGATGACGGCCTCTTTTTTCTTCGACATGGCGCGGCGGATCATGTCCGCCTGACCGAGCGAGAACCCGGCCAGCTGCCGGAAGATCTCGATGACCTGCTCCTGATAGACGATGCAGCCGTAGGTCACGGCGAGGATCGGCTCGAGCAGGGGGTGCTGATAGGTGATGCGCTCCGGATGCGCCGAGCAGGCGAGAAAGCGCGGGATGCTCTCCATCGGGCCCGGGCGGTAGAGCGCGATGACGGCGGTGATGTCCTCAATGCTGCGCGGGCGCAGACCCATGCACACGGAGGTGATGCCCGCGCTCTCGAGCTGAAACACGCCGACGGTGCGCCCGGCGGCGAGCATATCAAACGTCTTCTTATCGTCGAGCGGGATGCGCTCGACCTGAAAATCCGGCACGCGGCGGCGCACGCGGCGCGCCGCGTCCTCGAGCACGGTGAGGTTGCGCAGGCCGAGAAAGTCCATCTTCAGCAGACCGAGCTCCTCGAGCGTCGTCATCTGATACTGGCACACGAGTGCGCCGTCATTGCTTGCCAGCGGCACATAGGCATACACCGGCTGCTCGGTGATGACCACGCCCGCCGCGTGCGTCGACGCGTGGCGCGGCATACCCTCGATGGCGCGGGCGGTGTCGATGAGCCGGTGCAGCCGCTCGTCGCCGTCATACATCGCGCGCAGAGGCTTCGACTGCTGCAGCGCCTCGTCGAGCGTGGTGTTGATGCCGCCGGGGATGGCCTTGGCCACGGCGTCGGTCTCGGCGTAGGTCAGGTTCATGACCCGACCGACATCGCGCACGGCGGCGCGCGCCGCCATCGTGCCGAAGGTGACGATCTGCGCCACGTGGTCGGCGCCGTATTTGCGGATGACGTAGTCGATCACTTCCCCGCGCCGCAGCACGCAGAAGTCCACGTCGATATCCGGCATGCTCACACGCTCGGGGTTGAGAAAGCGCTCGAAGTAGAGGTTATACTGCACGGGGTCAACGTCCGTGATGCCGAGGCAGTAGGACACGACGCTCCCGGCTGCGCTGCCGCGCCCGGGACCGACGGGGATGCGCTGGCGCTTGGCGTAGCCGATGAAATCGCTGACGATGAGAAAATAGTCCACAAAGCCCATGCGCCGGATCATATCGAGCTCATACTCCATGCGCCCGTGCACCTCCGGCCGGTCGCCGTAGCGGCGGGCAAAGCCGCGCTCGCACAGCTTCGTGAGATAGGCGTCGGAGTCCGTCTCCCCTTCCGGCAGCAGGAAACGCGGCAGGTGATAGTGCCCGAAGGTGAAATCAAACCGGCAGCGGTCTGCGATGCGCTGCGTGTTTTCCACAGCGTCCGGATATTCGTCAAAGAGCGCGCGCATCTCCGCCTCGCTCTTGAGGTAGAACTCGTCGTTCGGAAAGCGCAGACGATCCGGGCTGTCGAGCGTCTGCCCGGTCTGGATGCACAGCAGCACGTCCTGATCGTAGGCATCCTGCTTTCTGATGTAGTGCACGTCGTTCGTCGCCGCGAGCGGGATGCCCGTCTCCCGGTGGATGCGCAGCAGCGCCGCGCGCACGCGCGCCTCATCGGTCATGCGGTGGTTTTGCAGCTCGAGGTAGAAGTTCCCCTCGCCGAACAGCGCCTGCAGCTCCACGGCGCGCGCCTTGGCAGCCTCATAATCGCCGCGCAGCACCGCGCGCGGAATGTCGCCCGCGACGCAGCCGCTCAGACAGATGAGCCCCTCGGCGTGCGCACGCAGCAGCGGCCAGTCGATGCGCGGCTTGCCGTAAAACCCGCGCTCGAACGCCGCCGACACGAGATAGCAGAGGTTGTGGTAACCGGTCTCGTCGCGGCAGAGCAGCACGAGGTGCGTATACGCATCGTCCACACCGTGGACGCGGTCGGTCATGCCGCGCGGGGCGACATAGACCTCGCAGCCGATGATCGGCCGGATGCCGGCAGCCACGGCCGCCTTGTAAAAAGCGACCGCGCCGTACATGACACCGTGGTCGGTGATCGCCAGCGCGGTCTGCCCCAGCTCTTTGGCGCGCTCGACGAGCGGCCCGATGCGGCAGGCGCCGTCGAGCAGGCTGTATTCACTATGTACGTGCAGATGTGCAAACCCCATCGTGCGTTCCTTTCAGTCGTCCATGTGAAATTCCATGAGTTTTTTCAGCCGGTAATTCAGACAGCTCTTCGTCACCGGCGGATACGAGAGCATGGCGAGGTCGGCAAGGCTGGCCTCGGGATTGGCAATGCGCAGCAGCGCCGCGCTCTGCAGCTTTTCCGGCAGCACGTCGAGCCCGTAATCGCGCTCGATGCGGCGGATGGCATCGATCTGCTCCTGCGCCGCGGCGACGACCTTGTCGGCGTTGGCGGTGTCGCAGTTGACCTTGCGGTTGATGGAGTTGTTCATGGACTTCTCCACCTTGGCAGACATGATGTCCATGGCGGCGCAGGGCGCGCCGATCTTGGTCAGAAAGTCCTCGATGGCCTCGGACTTTTTAAAATAGAGCACGGTGTTGGCGCCGCGGTCGATGCTGCGCGCGGCAAAGCCCAGCTCCGTGAGCAGGGCGGCCGCCTCGCGGCTGACGCTCGCGTGCGCCGTGATGAGCTCAAGGTGGTAGTTCTTGCTCGGGTCTGTGACGCTGCCGCCGGCGAGAAACGCGCCCCGCAGGAACGACGCCCTGCAGCAGTCGCTTTCCAGCACGCCGAGGTTGATGTGGTGCGCGACCGTGCGCGACAGATCCGCGCCGAAGGCGGCGAACACCGTCTCGATGGCAGCGCGGTCGGTGATGGTCAGCACATGGCGGCCGCCGGCCTTTTCCGTGACCGGGAGCACAAAATGCGCGCCGAATGCACGCCGGAACAGCTTCGGCAGCCGCTCGGCAAAGGCGTCACACGCCGTCACGATGCGGATCTCCCGCGTCGTGAACGTGTGGCAGTACAGCAGCACGCCGTAGGCCTCGGCCACGGCGCAGCAATGGCGGCTGAGCGGCACGCGGCACAGCTCATTTTTCACTTCGGTTGCAAAGGACATGGTGCGCCTCCGCTCAGGTTCTCGGGAAGTCCCGGTTGCGCAGACGGACGTTCGCGTCGCGCGCGGCGAGATAATCCGTCAGCGCCTTGGCCACGGCCACGCTGCGGTGCTGGCCGCCGGTGCAGCCGATGCCGATCGTGAGCGCATAGCGCCCCTCGGCAGCGTACTGCGGCAGGAGAAAGTCGATCATGCCGGTGAGCTTTTCGAGAAAACGCTGCGCCACGTCGCTGCGCAGGACATATTCCCGCACCTCGTCGTCCATGCCGCTGAGCGGCCGGAGCTTTTCCACATAATACGGGTTGGGCAGAAAGCGCACGTCAAACACCAGATCGGCGTCGATCGGGATGCCGTACTTGAAGCCGAAGGCCACGACGTTGATGAGGATATCGCGCCGCGTGCCGCCGTCGACAAAGATCTCGCAGATGCGCTTTTGCAGCATCGAGAGCGTGAGGCCCGTGGTGTTGATGACATAGTCTGCGCGCTCGCGCACGGGGGCGAGCAGCTCGCTCTCGCGGCGCACGGCCTCCGGCAGGGAGCAGCGGCTCTCGGCCTGCAGCGGGTGCGGGCGGCGCGACTCCTTATAGCGGCGCACGATGGCGCTCTCCGACGCCTCGACGAACAGAATGCGGTAATCCACGCCCATGTCCGCAAGCTCGTCGAGCGCGGCAAAGAGCTCGGTGAAGCTCTCCTGACTGCGGATATCCGTCACGAGCGCGACCTTTTCATACCGGCCGCGCGTGGCAAGGCAGAGCTCGGCAAACTTCGTCAGCAGTGCCGTGGGCATATTGTCCACGCAGTAAAAATCCAGATCCTCCAGCACGTCGGCCGCGCGGCTCTTGCCGCCGCCGGACAGCCCAGATACGATCAGAAATTCCATCCCATCACCCCCGGATGATCTTCACTTCCGGCTCAAGCTCCACGCCGGACGTGCGCAGCACCGCGCTGCGGACATCGTCCATGAGCCGCAGCACATCGTCAAACGTGGCGCCGCCGCGGTTGACGACAAAGCCCGCGTGCTTTTCGCTCACCTGCGCGCCGCCGACTGTGTAGCCCTTGAGCCCGGCCTGATCGATGAGTGCGGCGGCATAGCCCCCCACCGGGCGCTTGAACGTGCTGCCGGCGCTCGGCAGGTCGAGCGGCTGTCTGCTGCGGCGGCGCTCGCTCAGGTCGCGCATACGCGCCTGAATGTCCGCCGGGGCGCCCGGCGTGAGCGCAAGCGTGCTGCCGAGCAGGACGCAGTCCGTGTCGGAAAATGCGCTGTGGCGGTAGCCGAAGTCATGCGCGCTGCCGTGCGCCTCACACAGGCGCAGCTCTCCGTCGAGGTAGCGCGTCGAGACGACGACGTCCTTCATCTCGCCGCCGTAAGCGCCCGCGTTCATCGACACCGCGCCGCCCAGCGACCCGGGGATGCCGTGCGCAAACTCCAGCCCCGCAAGACCGCAGCCGAGCGCCGCCTGCGCCAGCCGCGCGAGCGGGATGCCCGCGCCAGCGCTCAGATGCGTCGCATCCGGCTGCGTGACGGCGGCCATATTGTCGCCCATCTGCACGACGATGCGCTCGAGCGCGCCGTCGGTGATGAGCAGGTTCGTGCCGTTGCCGATGATAAGCGGCTGCGCGCCGCCGTCGCGCACGATGCGGCACACGGCCGCCGTCTCCTCCGCGGACGCGGGGCGCACCAGCGCACGCGCCGGTCCGCCGATGCGAAACGAGCAGTGCGCGCGCATCGGTTCGTGTTCCAATATCTCCAGTCCCGGACACTGCGTGCGCAGCGCCCGGACGATGAGATCCAAATTTGCCATAGTGTTCGTTCTATCCTTTCCGGGTCAAAATCCGATGCCGAGGTCAATGCCGCGGTCGTGCTCGGCGGCGAGCTTCTGCGCCGCGTTGTAGCCCATGCCCTTTTGCCGGTTGTTCATCGCGGCAAGCTCGAGGATCACGGCGAGGTTGCGTCCCGGTCCGACCGGGATCGTCACGCACGGCACGCGCACGTTGAGGATCTCGCAATACTCCGTCGTCAGTCCCAGCCGGTCATAGGCCTTGCCGTCCTCCCACGGCTCGAGCTGCACGACGAGATCCACACGTGACTCGGGCTTGACCGCACCGACGCCGTAGATCTGCCGCGCATCGATCACGCCGATGCCGCGCAGCTCCATATAATAGCGGATCATCTCGGGCGCAGAGCCCATGAGCGTCGTGCGGTTGATGCGCTTGATCTCCACGGCATCGTCCGCGACGAGCCGGTGACCGCGCTTGATGAGCTCGAGCGCCGTCTCGCTCTTGCCGACGCCGCTGTCGCCCGTGATGAGCACGCCCTCACCGAACACCTCGACGAGCACGCCGTGCTGCGTCAGGCGCGGGGCAAGATAGCTCGAGAGCGAGGCGATGAGGTCGGCCATGAACTCCGAGGTGTCCTTGCGCACGAGAAAGAGGTTGCGGTCGTACTTTTCCGCCATCTCCAGGCACTCCGGGAACGGGTCCATGCCGTGGCAGATGACAAGGCCGATGATGTTATAGCGCATGAACGTCTCAAACCGCTCGCGCCGCTGCGCGGATGTGAGCGTCTCGAGAAACGTGCTCTCGACGCGGCCGATGATCTGCAGGCGCTCGGGGTCAAAATAGTTGTAGAAGCCGGCAAGCTGCAGCCCCGGCCGGTTGACATCGGCCGTGCTGATCGCGCGCGCGTCGTAATCGGCGGCGGCGTGCAGGACGGTCAGTCCCTGCTCGGTGACGATCTTTTGCAGCGGTACGGTATAACGCGGTGCGCTCATGGTGCGCATCTCCTTTCTGACAACGCCGCGCGCGGCGGCGGGAAGCTGTGATCATACGGGCGGAGCGTCTGCTCCCCCGTATTTTATTGTAGCGAACACAGCGGCATTTGGCAACGGCTTTTGCGCCGCGGCGGGGATTTTTCCGGCTGCGCGGCAGAAAATGCGCAGAAAATGTGAAAATCATCTTGCAATCGGCCATCGTTTCTGCTATTATGAGAAAGCTGTTCTCGCAGATATTAGAGAAGGAGGTGCTTCAACCAATGGCAAAATGTCAGTTTTGCGACAAGGGCGTGAGCTTCGGCATTCAGGTGAGCCACTCTCACCGCCGTTCCAACCGCACTTGGAAACCCAATGTGAAGCGCGTCAAGGCCATCGTGGACGGCAAACCCCAGCACGTCTACGCATGCACCCGCTGCCTCCGCAGCGGCAAGGTCACCCGCGCTGTGTGAATTGCAATCATTGCACCGAACAAGGCTCGCCCGATTGGGCGAGCCTTTTTCGCGTCTTGGGCAGTTTGTGCCGTTGCGCACGCGGCCGGTTTCCCCCGCCCCGGCGCGCGGCCGGGCGAGCGCAGAGCACTTTTCTCCGGGGGCGCAGTCTGCTCGGAAAAGCGCAGACCGGAACGCAGCATTTACGCGGCATTTAAAAAAGAATGCGCCCACGCGTGTGTGTCGCGCAGGCGCCGCAGAGCAAGCAAAAGTTTGTGTGTGGGGTAAAGTTGTAAATAACCGGTAAACAACCTTAAGAGGAAAGCGTGCTCTGTCTGACGAAAATCTAATTTATTTCCGTTCTGCCGTAATAATGCGCCAGCTTTCGTTTTTAATGCAAAGAAAGAAAAAATTTTTGAAAAAATTTTTTCTGCCCTGTGCAGCCGCAGCAGCACCGGAAACGGGTTGCCGTTTTCCGGCGCGCATGGTATCCTTTTTATGTCCGCACCGGACAGAGGGAGGCACGTTATGAAAGATACTCTGGTCGTCAAAAAGGCGACGCCGCTCGGCGCGCGCGTCTGGACAAGTCTGCTGGTGTTCGGCTTCATCGGGCAGATCGCCTGGATGGTCGAAAACGTCTACTTCTCCACCTACATTCAGAAAAATATCACGGCCGCCGGCTGGGCGACGTCCGCGACCGTCGCCGCCAGCGCCATCGCCGCCGCGCTCGCAACGATCTTCAGCGCCGCGTGGTCAGACCGTGTGGGCAAGCGCCGCGCCTTCGTCTGCTGGGGCTACATCCTCTGGGGCATTACGACGGCGGCGTTCGCGCTCTTCGGCAACGGGCAGGTCGGCGGCAGCGTCGGTCTCGCGGTGACGCTCTTCGTCGTCATGGACTGCGTCATGTCCGCCATCGGCAGCACGGCCAACGACTCGGCCTTTTCCGCCTGGGTCACGGACGTGACCGACGTCACGAACCGCGGCGTCGTGGACATCGTGCTGAGCATTCTGCCGATCGTCGCGCTCATTGTCATCTTCGCCGGCTTTGACGGCATGACTGTGCACGGCAACTGGACGGGCTTTTTCCTCATCCTCGGTGCTCTGACGAGTGCGGCCGGTGTGCTCGGCCTGTGCATCTTCCGCGACAGCCCCGCCCTGCGCCCCGTGCAGGGCGACACGTACCTGCGCGACGTGCTCTACGCCTTCCGCCCGGCGAACATCCGCGCCAATAAGATGATCTACATCTGCTTTCTCGGCATGATGTTTTCGGGCCTTGCCATGCAGCTCTGGCAGCCGTACATGATCTCGCTCGTCGAGGTCACGCTCGGCATCGACAACTACATTCTGCCCATCGGCATCGTCGTGCTCGCCTCGGCAGTGCTGTCCGTGCTCGCGGGTAAGGCCATGGACCGCTTCGGCAAGGAGAAATTCTATTACCCCGTGGCCGCCATGCAGGTGCTCGGCGGGTTGATCGCCTACAGCATCAAATTCCTCGGTCACGCCATGCCGCTGCTGTGCGTCGGCGGCACGTGCATCATGGCCGGAAACCTCGCCATGGCGGGTCTGTTCACCGCCTCATCGCGCGACTACACGCCCGCCGGACGCGCCGGCGCGTCACAGAGTGTGAAGATGGTCATCTACATCATGCTGCCCATGGTACTTGCGAGCATCATCGACCCGCTCATCATCCGGGCCGTCGCGCTCGAGCCGACGGCGGCCATCCTCGCCAAATACCCGAGCTACGCCGGCAGCTACCTCTACCCGTATGAGCTGTTTCTGGCCGCGGCCGTGAGCGCGGTGTTCATCCTCATCCCCGCGTACTTCGTCCGCCGGGACGCCGGACGCATCCGCCGCGAGAAGCTCGCCGCGCTGGAAAAATGACGCCATGCATGCCGTGAGGAAAGGAAGCGCTCGGAAGCCAATGAAAATGAAAAGATACAAATGTGTTCCGACGGCGTTCGCTGGACTGGGTGCAGAAATGCTTGTGATTCTGCTGTGGGCAATCACGGTGTTCGGTAGTGGATGGCGCGAGTGGAGCAAAGGTATTTATCTGCTGTTTGCGATTTTTATGTGGGGCGCCTGTCTATGGAGTGCGATTTGGTTCCTTCGCATGTGTCATTACATGTATTTGTATCCGGATCATCTGGTTTGCAAGTGTCCCTTTCGTAAAAGTTTTGTTTTGTGTTGTACTATGATCGCTGCATCGTCGGCATGGATTATGCAACGACAACCGGAACAACTCGCTGGTGGATTTACTTGAGTTACGGGCCACTGCCGAAGTATAAGGGCAAGAGTCCAGCAAATCGCATCAATTCTCTCAGGACAAAGCCTGGGTTTGTGCGCATCCAGTTTTATGAGGAAGTGTATGAGGCGTTGCTTCAGGTACTCCCCAAGCATCAGAAAGTCTGCCTGCAATCCGCGTATAATTTGCATTGCAGGGACGAACAGTAGAAGAACATAATTGTAGGTGAAGTGTGTGACGATACAGGAAATTAAGATGTATTTGCAGCAACATACTTTCCTTGTGTTTTGTTATCGATCTGAATTCTACACACTTGAAAGGCGCCAATCTTTATTCGGCTTCCAGTATCGTTTTGTGACCACAGATGCGATGCCTCAGCAGCGGAACTCGTTGGAAGAATTATGCGAGCAAGTTTGTGTTGATGGCACACTGTTGATGAATGTCATTCAACAAGCCGCAATACCAGAGTGGAGTGACCCGGTTTGGGAGACATATGAGGCGGTCAGGCATAACGCGACCGTGCACGGGAGAGAAATCCATTTTTCGTATCGCGGAAGGGATTATTGGATTTCACACACAAAGGAAGGCCGTTCGTATTTGAGCGACGATTTTGACAATACGCAGGCATTTGGCTCTTGTCGAGAGTTGTTTGAAAATGCACGTATCAATGGAAATACGCTTAAGGATATATGGGAAGAGACGATTGTAGATGCTTGCTAAGGCTGGCAGCATATTGTTTCTTATGTAGCTGCTTCTGCGGGCGGTGCTGATGCACCGCCCGCGCTTTGGTATGCAAAAACCCGCCCGCAGGCGCTGCCTGCGGGCGGGGTTCCTATATTATATCCGGATTTACTTGCGGAAGAACGCGATGACGCGGTCGAAGAAATCACCGATGGCGGTGATGACGTCCTTGACCTTCCCGGTGAAGGCGGCGACCTTCTCCTTGGCGCCGGCAAGCTGCTTGAGCGTGTCCTGCACGGCCTGCACCTTCGAGAGCAGGGCGTTCGTGTCGAGCTTTTCGAGCGAGCGGCAGAGGTTCACAAGCTGGGTCATCTGGTCGTCCGTGAGCGTGACGTTGTACTCGGCGGCGATCTCTTTGATCTTGGCGCGCAGTTCGGCGTCGGTCATGTCCTTGGTCTCGTTGAGGATGAGCTTGAGCTCGTTGACGATCTCGACCGAGTCATAGTCGCCGATGGCCTGCGCGAGCTCCGCCGTCGTCGCCAGCTCCTGTGAGGAGACGGCCTTGGCAGTCTCGTCGAGCTTCGTGCCCGTGATGTCCTCATACGCCTTGTAGATGCCGGTCAGCGCCGCAGTGCCAGAGACGTCGAACGGCGCGGCCACGCTGATCTTCGCGTCCATGATGCCGGCAGTCGCCAGCGCGCTGATGTACATCTGGCTCGTGCAGTAGGTGATGTGCGACGTGTTGACGGTCATGCCTTTTCCGGCGGCGAGCACCTCGATGGAGATGCAGGAGATGGCCTTCGTGCCGATCTGCGCGTCGCTGATGACACCGCTGAGGTATTGCCGTTCGTCCTGATTCGTGACAGTCAGCTCCTTGACGCTGCCGCGCTCGATGCCGAAGGTCTTGTAGACGGTCTTGATCTGGTCGTCCGTGAGGTCGGCGCCGATAACGGTGCGCGTCTCGCCGGCGTCGATGGCCGACACCGCGCCGAGACTTGCGAGCATGCATACGGCGAGCACAATGGGCAGTGCCCGTTTGAGAAATTTCATGGCAGTAGGTTTCCTTTCCCTGCGGTCTTGCGCCGCAGTCCCTGACAGGATAGACGCCTCCATTGTAAAGAAGTTCCCGCAAAAAGAGTGACGAATCTGTGAAGAAACGCCTGAAATTGTTGTTAAGGTTCTGTCTGCCGGCGGCGAAAGGCTGCGAGGATTCTGAAAAAAAGGACAGACAGAGTAGGAGTCTCTGTCTGTCCATGTGGGGGTGTCACTGCCTTTTGGGGTGGCAGCTATGGCACTGTGCACCGCAATGGGCACAGCTGCCGCCGCAGGAGGAGCGCCCTTGCCGCTTCTGGCGGATCAGGGAAAGGGAAATGAGGATGACAATGGCAATGAGAAAGATCGAAATCAAAATCGTAGAGAGGTTTGCACCGATCCAGTGCAGCATAGGTATTCACTCCTTTGCGTTTGCGAAATTCAGCAAGGCTCAGGCCTTGAGTGTGGTGGCCTCCTTGTACGGACGCACCAGCATGTAGATGATGCCGGCCAGCGCCAGGACCGCGCAGATGAGGCCGATGATGTTCAGGCTGCCGGTGAAGGCACAGCCGAACTGGTAGATCATCAGGCCGCACAGGTAAGCAAAGCCGCACTGATAGCCGATGGCGAACCAGGTCCACTTCTGGCTGTTCATCTCGCGCTTGATGGCACCGATGGCCGCGAAGCACGGAGCGCACAGAAGGTTGAACACCAGGAAGCTGTAACCGCTGATGCCGTTGAAGGCGGCCGCGATGTTCTGGTACACGCTGCCGTCGCCGCCGCCGTAGAGGATGCCGAGCGTGCCGACGATGTTCTCCTTGGCAACGAGGCCGGTGATGGAGGCGACTGCCGCCTGCCAGTTGCCCCAGCCGAGGGGCTTGAAGATCCAGGCGAGCACGCCGCCGATGGCAGCGAGGATGGAGTGGTCGATCTCGTCCTCGGACAGCATGCGGAACGTACCGTCGACCGTGCCGAAGTACGTGGTGAACCAGACAAAGATCGTGGACAGCAGGATGATCGTGCCGGCCTTCTTGATGAAGGACCAGCCGCGCTCCCACATGGAGCGCAGGACGTTGCCGAGCGTCGGCCAGTGGTAGGCCGGCAGCTCCATGACAAACGGAGCCGGATCGCCGGAGAACATCTTGGTCTTCTTGAGCATGATGCCGGAGATGATGATCGCGGCCATTCCGATGAAGTACGCGGAGGTGGAGACCCATGCGCTGCCGCCGAAGAGGGCGCCGGCGATCATGCCGATGAACGGCACCTTCGCGCCGCAGGGGATGAAGGTGGTGGTCATGATCGTCATGCGGCGGTCACGCTCGTTTTCAATGGTACGCGAAGCCATAACGCCCGGCACGCCGCAGCCGACGCCGATGAGCATCGGGATGAAGGACTTGCCGCTCAGACCGAACTTGCGGAAGATACGGTCGAGCACGAAGGCGATACGGGACATGTAGCCGCAGGCCTCAAGGAAGGCCAGCATCAAGAACAGGACAAGCATCTGCGGCACAAAGCCGAGCACCGCGCCGACACCGGCGACAATGCCATCCAGGATCAGACCGCTGAGCCAGTCGGCGCAGCCCGCCTTTTCCAGACCGTTGCCGATCAGGACCGGGATGCCCGGGACCCAGACGCCGTAATCGGCCGGATCGGGCGCGTCAAAGCCGTTTTGCTCGAAATATTTCACAGCGTCCAGATACGTCATGGCGACGGTGCTGTCCTCGTCGGCGTCATCGGGGATCGTGTCGTAGTAAGCGGTCAGTTCGTTCTCGGCCAGCGTCTCCTCGTCCTCGACCGTGACGGTCGCGGTGTCGGAGCTCGGCACGAAGTCCTTCATGTCCGCGAGCGCGGCGTCGGCGTCGAAGTCTTCGGCTTCGGTGTCGAGACCCAGGAACGCGTCGACCGCTTCGGTCGCGGCGGTGTATTCGTCGTTGGCGTCGCTATAGGCGCCCGAGCCGATGCCCAGCAGGTGCCAGCCGTCGCCGAACACGCCGTCGTTGGCCCAGTCGGTCGCGGGCGCGCCGACGGCGACCATGGCGACCCAGTAGACGAGGAACATGACCACGGCGAAGATCGGCAGGCCCAGCCAGCGGTTGGTGACGATGCGGTCGATCTTATCGGACGCAGACTGCGTGGCCTTGGATTTCTTGCGGTAGCAGGCGCGGATGACCTCCGCGATGTAGACATAGCGCTCGTTGGTGATGATGGACTCGGCGTCGTCGTCGAGCTCCTCCTCGGCGGCCTTGATATCCGCCTCGATGTGCGCGTGCACATCCTCGGGGATGTGGAGCTTTGCGAGCACCTTGTCGTCGCGCTCAAAGATCTTGATGGCGTACCAGCGCTGCTGCTCCTCCGGCAGTGTGTGCACGGCCGCCTCCTCGATGTGGGCGATCGCGTGCTCGACCGGACCGGAGAACGTGTGCATCGGCACGGTCTTGGTGGATCTGGCGGCCTCGATGGCGGCCTCCGCCGCGGCCATGACACCGTCGCCCTTCAGGGCCGAGATCTCCACGACCTTGCAGCCGAGCTGCTGCGAGAGCTGGTTGATATTGATCTGGTCGCCGCTCTTGCGCACGATGTCCATCATGTTCACGGCCATGACCACCGGGATGCCCAGCTCGGTCAGCTGCGTGGTCAGGTACAGGTTGCGCTCGAGGTTCGTGCCGTCGACGATGTTGAGGATGGCGTCCGGCCGCTCGTCGATCAGGTAGTTGCGGGCGACGACCTCCTCCAGCGTGTAGGGGCTGAGCGAGTAAATGCCGGGAAGGTCCATGATGACGACATCGTCATGCTTTTTCAGCCGGCCTTCCTTTTTCTCGACCGTGACGCCCGGCCAGTTGCCAACAAACTGATTGGAGCCGGTCAGCGCATTGAACAGCGTCGTCTTGCCGCAGTTCGGGTTACCGGCTAGGGCAATCTTGATTTGCTTTTCCATTCGGATGCTCCTTTGTGATATTCTCCTCTGCTTCGGGGGATCCTACCTTATGTAATAAATATTTTTTTCTTACAGATATTTACGCCTGAACTTCGATCATCTCGGCGTCGGCCTTGCGCAGACTCAGTTCGTACCCGCGCACCGTGACCTCAACCGGATCACCGAGCGGTGCGACCTTGCGCACGTACACATCCGTGCCCTTCGTGATGCCCATGTCCATGATGCGGCGCTTGATCGCGCCCTCACCGTGCAGCTTCACGACCTTGACCGTTTCGCCGATCTTGGCGTCTCGCAGCGTTTTCATCGTACTTCCTCCCTTAAATCATGATCTTGCGTGCCATCTCATCGCTGATGGCAACGCGGGATTCCTTGACCTTCACGATCAGATTCCCGCCGATCGCCGATACGACCGTAGCCGTCCCGCCGGGGACAAACCCCAGATCGGCCAAATGCTTTCTGATCTCCGGGTTCCCGCCGACTTTCAGAATCAGTGTCTCCTCGCCGACGTTGGCGAGATTCAGCGGCATCATAGATATCCCTCCACTGGTAAACGGTTAGAGCGTGCTAACCTTAGATGAAAAAAGATCGGTTATATTCGTTTAACAGAAGTTAAACTTACTTAACCATGCCAAAGTTTAACGCATCTAACATCGTATGTCAAGAGGAAAATATAAAAAAGCCGCGTCTCTTGCAATTTTGGTTAAAGTGTGCTAACCTAAAAAAGATTTCACGAAAAGGTTGGTGAAAACCGCTATGCAGATACTCAGAGCCGCGGAGGACTATCTGGAGGCAATGCTGATGATGCAGCAGAGGCACGGATACATTCGCTCGATCGACATCGCAGAGCACCTCGGCGTCACGAAGCCGAGCGTGACCTACACGACCAAGCGCCTGCGCGAAAACGGCTACATCACCATGGACCGCGACGGGCTCATCACGCTCACGCCGAGCGGGATGGACATCGCCTCGCGTATGCTCGACCGGCACCACACGCTGACCAAGTTTCTCATGGAGCTCGGCGTGGACGCTGAGACCGCCGAGGAGGACGCCTGCAAGATGGAGCACGACATCAGCGAGCAGACGTATACCGCGCTCTGCCGCCACGCCATCGGCAAGCTCGGCATCCTCGGGGAGGACGATGCGGGCCTCGGCGAGACGGCCGGGACCGACGAAACCTGACGCACGCAGCCGGACATTTCCGCCCGCGGCAGCCAAAGCTGCCGCGGGCGGTTTCATTCTGCGCCGCGGGCATTGACGCGGCGGCGCGGATTTGCTATGCTGAAAAAGAGAAAATACCCCCTTGACTCTGACACGGTGAGAGGGCTTATGCTGTGCGTGAGCTCAAAAAATGACGACCGGCACGGAGGTACCGCCATGCTGAAGATCGGTGAATTTTCAAAACTGTCCAGAGTCAGCGTTCGTATGCTGCGCCACTATGATGAGGTGGGGCTGCTCGCCCCGTCGGAAGTCGATCCCATGACCGGCTACCGCTACTACAGCGAGCGGCAGCTCATCACCGCCGGACGCATCGCCGCGCTGCGCGCGCTCGGCTTCGGCCTGAGCGACACGCGCGAGCTGCTGCGCCTGTATGACGACCGCGCGGCGCTCGATGCGCGTCTGGCCGCGCAGCGCACCCGGCTGGAGGCACTTGCCGCCGACACGGCGCAGAAACTGCGGCTTCTGGACACAGCCCGTGAGCGGCTGAGAAAGGAAGCAGACATGAACTACAATGTGACCATCAAGACTCTGCCCGCGCGCTATGCCGCGTGCGTGCGCATGACCATCCCCTGCTACGAGGCCGAGGGCATGGTGTGGGACGTGCTGTGCCGCGAGACCGACCACATGCCCCTCGTACCCGATGACCCGTGCTATTGCAGCGTAACGTTCCTCGACGAGGAATATAAAGAGCGCGACGTGCTCATCGAGGCGAGCAAGACCGTCCGCGGCCGCTACCCCGACACGGAGCACGTCCGGTTCCGGACGCTGCCGCCCGTCACGTATGCCGGCTGCGTGTACCGCGGCAGCTACGCGCAGATCAGCGACGTCATCGCGGCCGTCGCGGCGTGGGTCACGGCCAACGGCTACGAGAGCGCCGGGCCGATGTTCGACATCTACCACGTCAGCCCGCATGAGACGCAAAACCCCGACGAATTCGTGACCGAGGTGTGTTTCCCGGTGCGGGAGGCATGACCCGATTCTTCCGGAGGTGACCCTATGCTCCAGACCCGCAGACCGGCCCTGAGCGGCAACGCGCTCAAGGGCATCGCCATCCTCGCCATGACGCTCGACCACCTCACGTGGACGCTCTGGCCGGGATACAGCACCGCGTGGTGGGTGCTTTTGCTGCACCTGCTCGGCCGCGTGACGGCGCCGATCATGTGGTTTTTCGTCGTCGAGGGCTATCACTACACGCACGATGTGAAAAAATACGCCGTGCGTCTGTTCGCACTCGCGATCATCTCGCACTTTGCGTATGATTTCTGCTTCGGCATCCCGTTTTTGCCGCTGTCCACCGGGCCGTTCAACCAGACGGGTGTCGTCTGGTCGCTCGCGTGGGGACTCATGCTGCTCGTCATCCACGATGACGCGCGGCTGAAAGGCTGGGTCAAGCTCGTGCTGACGTTTCTGATCTGCGCCATCACCTTCCCGTCAGACTGGAGCTGCATCGCGGCGGTGGCGATCCTGTTCATGGGGCAGGCACGCGGGGACTTCCGCCGCCAGATGTGCTGGCTCATGGTGTGGTCAGCCGTGTATGCGCTCGTGTATTTCTTCTTTATTGACAAGATCTATGCGCTCGTGCAGCTTGGCACGGCGCTCTCCATCCCGCTGCTGCGCTGCTACGACGGCACGCGCGGCAAATGGCGCTCTATGGGCAAGCTCTTTTACGTCTATTATCCCGCGCACCTCGCGCTCATCGGCGTGCTGCGCGTGCTGCTCTGGGGCGCGGGCGCAAGCACGGCCGCCGGCAGCTTCTGAGCAAACTGTACAAGGCATCGGCCCGGACGGAGGGAAACTTCGTCCGGGCATTTTCGTGCACGCGCGTGCATTTTCGCGCGCCGTGTGATAAAATGCATCCATATTTCAACCCGAAGGAGGTGTCGCCCGTGCGCTACCAATGTCTGGTGCTCGACCATGACGACACGGTCGTCAACAGCACCGCGTCCGTCAATTATCCGGCCTTTGTGCAGACGCTCAGAACGCTGCGGCCGGACGTGCACATGACGCTCGACGACTTTTTTTCCTACTCGTTCGAGCCCGGCTTCGGCGCGCTGTGCAGCAACATTCTGCATTTTTCCGACAGCGAGATGGACTTTCAGTACCGCACGTGGCTGGAGAACGCGCGCACGCACGTGCCGGACACCTTCCCCGGTATGCGCGAGCTGCTGCAGCGGTATCATGCCGCGGGCGGGCACATCTGCGTCGTGAGCCACTCCGTGCCGGAGACGATCCTGCGCGACTATCACGCACACGGCCTGCCCACGCCGGAGCTCATCTACGGCTGGGACGACGACCCGGAGCGGCGCAAGCCCGCACCGTGGCCGATCTATCAGATCGAGCACGTGCTCGGCCTGCGGCCGGAGCAGCTCGTGGTCATCGACGACCTCAAGCCCGGCAAGGACATGGCCGACCGCGCGGGCGTGGACTTCATTGCGGCCGGGTGGACGCACACCGTGCCGCACATCATTGAAACGATGCAGCGCATCAGCCCGCACTACTGCCGCACGGTGGCGGAGCTGACCGCGCTGCTGCTGGACGAAACGGAGGCATGAATATGGACCGGATCATTCGCACGGCGACCCTCGCCGATCTCGACGCCGTGGCGGCGGTGGAGGCGGCGTGCTTTCCCGCGGCGGAGGCCGCGACGCGCGCGGAGTTCGCAGACCGGCTGGCGCACTACGGCGGCCACTTCTGGCTGATGTTTGACGGCGGCGCGCTCATCGCGTTCGTCGACGGCATGGTCACCGACCGCGCCGACCTCACGGACGATCTCTATGCCGATGCATCCCTGCACGACGCGCACGGCGCGTGGCAGATGATCTTCGGCGTGAACACACTGCCCGACTACCGGCGGCACGGCTATGCGGGACAGCTGCTCGAGCGCGCCATTGCCGACGCCCGCGCGCAGGGGCGGCGCGGCCTTGTGCTCACGTGCAAGGATCGGCTCGTGCACTACTATGCGAAGTTCGGCTTCGTGAGTGAGGGCGTGTCGGCCTCCACCCACGGCGGCGTCGTGTGGTATCAGATGCGCCTGACGTTCTGACGTTTCGTCGGGAGGGCAAACACCATGGAGAAGAATCTCACGACCGGCAGCGTCTTCGGCAACATCGTGCGCTTTTCGCTGCCATACCTGTTTTCGTACTTTTTGCAGACGCTCTACGGCATGGCCGACCTGTTCATCATCGGCCAATACGCCGACGCGTCCGGCACGACGGCGGTATCCGTCGGCAGTCAGGTCATGCACATGCTCACGCTCATGATCGTCGGCCTCGCCATGGGTGCGACGGTCACGATTGGGCAGGCCGTCGGCGCGCGCGACCAGAAGAGCGCCGCGCGCTATACCGGCAACACGATGTCGCTGTTTCTGGTGCTGAGCGTTGCGGTCACGGGGCTGCTGCTCGCGCTGGCGCGGCCGATCGCGGCGGTCATGTCCACCCCGGCCGAGGCCGTGTCCGGCACGGTCGCGTATCTGCGCATCTGTTTTCTCGGCGTGCCGCTGATCACGGCGTACAACATCATCGCGTCCGTCTTTCGCGGCCTCGGTGATTCCAAACGCCCGATGTACTTCATCGCCGTCGCGTGCGCGGTGAACATCGCGCTCGATTACCTGTTCATCGGCGCGCTGCACATGGGCCCGGCGGGCGCGGCACTCGGCACAACGCTGGCGCAGGCGGTCAGCGTGGCGGTGTCGCTCGCGGTCATGCGCAGCGCGCGCGGCGGCATTGCCCTCACGCGGGACGATTTTCGCCCGCAGCGGGCGATCATGGGGCGCATTCTGCGCATCGGCGTGCCGATCGCGCTGCAGGACGGACTGATCCAGATCGCGTTTTTGTTCATCACTGTCATCGCCAACCGCCGCGGCCTCACGGACGCGGCCGCCGTCGGCATCGTGGAGAAGATCATCAGCTTTCTGTTCCTCGTGCCGTCGTCCATGCTCTCGACGGTGTCGGCGCTCGGCGCGCAATGCATCGGCGCGGGCAAGCCCCGCCGCGCGCTGCAGACGCTGTGGTATGCCATCGCCGTCGCGTTCGGCTTCGGCGTGCTCATCTCGGTCGTCATCCAGTTCGTCGCCGAACCGGTCGTCGCACTCTTCACGCATGACGCCGCCGTCGTCGCGGCGGGCGGGCCGTATCTGCGCGGGTATATCCTCGACTGCTGCTTTGCCGGCGTGCACTTTTGCTTCAGCGGATATTTCTGCGCCATCGGCCGATCGGAGCTGTCGTTCGTGCACAACATCACGGCGGTGGTGCTCGTGCGCGTACCGGGCGCATACCTGACGAGCAGGTACTTCCCCGCGACGCTGCTGCCCATGGGACTGGCGACGGCGGCGGGCTCGCTGCTGTCGGTCATCATCTGCGTGATCGCATTTCTGGTGCTGCGGCGGCATGGCAAGCTTCTGCCCGGCGAGGGCTGACGCGCCGCACGCAGCAAGCTGCAAGTCTTATGCCGGAAACCCCCGGAGGAGCTTCCGGCAATGTCAAGCACCCCCTCGGGCAGAGCCCGAGGGGGTGCTTGCGTTTGCAGGCGTCACGCCTGCGTCTGTTCGCCGCTGCGGGCGGCAAACTTGTGCGCCGGGCGGCAGATCAGCAGCGCGGCGATGATCAGCACGGTGGTCGTTGCAAGGCTGATCGGGTAGGCGAGCAGGATCGATCGGAACGTCCGGTGCATCGGGAAGATGGCCTTGATCCAGAAGATACGCACGCCGCAAACGCCGAAGAGCGTCAGAATGGCCGGGGCGAGCGAGATGCCGAAGCCGCGCAGATAGCCCGACAGGATCTCATACGTCAGCGTGAAGATATATGACCCGAAGAGGAACAGCAGCCGGGTGTAGCCGATGGCAATGACTTCGGGATCGCTGTTGAAGATCGCGAGAATATACTTGCCCGTCAGCAGTACGAGCGCGATGGCGACCGCAGAGGCAATGAAGTCCTCGATGAGGCACAGAAACATCGTCTTCTTGCAGCGGTCGATCTTGCCGGCACCGTAGTTCTGGCCGACGAAGGTCGTGCACGCCTGACTGAAGGAGTTGAGCACGTCGTAGGCGATGATCTCGATGTTGAATGCTGCGCTCGAGGCGGCCATGACGACCGTGCCGAGGCTGTTGATGGCCGACTGGATGATGATGTTCGACAGCGAGAAAATGGCGGTCTGGATGCCGGCCGGCAGGCCGATGCGCATGATCTTGTTGAATGCGTTGCGGTCGATGCGCAGCTCCCGCAGCTCGACGCGCACAAGGTCGCCGTGCAGCAGACGGCGCAGTAGCAGCACGGAGCTGACTGCGTTCGAGAGCACCGTTGCGATGGCGACGCCGTTGACGTTCATCTTGAGCACGATGACGAAAAACAGGTTGAGGATCACGTTCAGAATGCCGGAGACCGTCAGCGCGGCCAGCGGCATCTTCGTGTCGCCGATGCTGCGGAAAATGGCGGCCTCAAAGTTATAGAGCAGGATGACCGGCATGCCCAGCAGGTAGATGCGCAGGTAGGACAGCGCGAGCGGATACACATCCTCCGGCACATTGAGCAGACCCATGAGACCGCCCGCGATCAGCTGCCCGAAGAGCGCCACGAGCACGCCGCCGACGAGCGCCGTGACGATGGAGGTGTGCACGGCGCGGTGCACGGTCTCGCGGTCACCGCGGCCGATGGCGTTGGCGATGACGACGTTTGCGCCGAGTGCGATGCCGATGAACAGATTCAGCAGCAGCCCGATGACCGGACTGTTTGCGCCGACAGCGGCCACGGCGACCGTGCGCAGCTCACCCGTGAAGTTGCCGACGACGGCGACGTCGGCCGCGTTGAACAGTTGCCCGAGAATGCCGGTCGCCGCGACCGGAAGGGCGTAGCGCGGGAGCTTGCTCCAGAGCGGCCCGTTGAGCATGTCCATATGCCGCTGTTTGGTCATTGCCTGCATAATTTCCTCACCTTTTGTTCGAAATGCGTAAAAATCCAAAGACATATCATAAGGGAAGCGCAGCCAGGAATCAAGACCAAATTTGTATAATTTCCTATCAGCTTGCAGAAAACCTCATTGCATTTGCGCGCGCATCTGCAAAAGCGTGTTCTCCCGGCAAAAAGGAAGACCCTTTTGATAGTCCGAACCCCGCTCCGGGAGCACCGGAGCGGGGTTCGGACGCGGTGTTTAATTGATCTTGAGCGTCTCCCAGAGGCTGTTGACAAAGGTCAGCGTGTCCTGATCGAGGTTGCGGTAGGCGCTGCGGTTGTATTCGTCGCGGAATGAGCCGATGCCGGGGTAGAGGATGTCCATCGTGTCCTCGCCCATGTCCTCGATGTATTCCGGGTCTTCGTACACGAGCCGGTTCGGTGAGGCGTAGTAGATATATTCGGCGTTGGCGACGGCTGCCTCGCGGCTGAGCATGAAGTTGATGAAGCACTCAGCCAGCTCCTGGTCCTGACAGCAGGACGGGATGCACATGGCGTCGATGAAGTAGTTCGTCTCGTCGGGATAGTAAAACTGCAGATCGACGTTTTCCGCCTGCGCGTCGCACATCGTGAAGTAATCGCCCGCATAGTAGGAGGCGACGGCGGCCTCACCGGACTCCATCATATTGTAGATCTCGTCCATGACGTAGCTCTTGACGAGCGGACGCTGGTCAACGAGTGCCTGCAGCGCCTGCTCCCACGCAGCGTGGTTGGTGGTGTTGACATCGATGCCGGCGCGGTACATGGCCGTGCCGAGCGCGTCGCGTGCATTGTTGTACTGCAGGATATTGCCGGCGTACTTCGGGTTCCACATGAGATCCCAGCTGCCTGTGTCGGCCTCATCAACGACGTTTGCGTTGTAGATCACGCCCACGATGCCATAGGTATACGGCACGGTGTAGGTGTTGTCCGGGTCATAGTACAGGCTGCGGAAGTCCTCGGAGATATACTGGTAGTTCGGGATGTTGTCGTAATTAAGCGGCAGAAGCATATCCTCAGACTCCATGCGCGCGATCATATAGTCCGACGGGATGATGACATCGTAGCTCACGGCGCCGCTCTTGAGCTTTGCATACATGTCCTCGTTGCTCGCGTAGGTGTCGTAGTTGACCTTGACGGGTACGCCGTAGGTCGCCTTGTACCACTCTTCGAATGCCGTGATGGTGTTGAGCGAATCGTCCGAGCCGTCGGAGATGTATTCGCCCCAGTTGTAGACGTTGAGCACGCGCGTCTCCTGCCGGCTGCTGTAGATGCTGATGCCGGCGATGAGCAGTGCGGCGGCCGTCAGGATGCCGACGGCGGCGCGCACGGGACGGCGGCTGCCGCCGCTGCGTGCGGAACGGGCGGGCTTGCCCTCGCGCTTGGCGCGGCGGGCGTCGCGGATACGCTGTGTGTCATCCTCGTCGACGAGGTTGGTCAGCAGCAGCAGCGCGAGAATGACGAAGAAGATGATCGTCGCCAGTGCGTACATCTTCGGCGTGACGGTCTTTTTCGTCATGTTGTAGATGCGGATCGGGAGCGTCTGGAAGCCGCTGCCCTGCGTGAAGTAGCTGATGACGAAGTCGTCGAGCGAGAGCGTGAAGGCCATGATCATGCCGGTGATGATGCCGGGCAGGATCTCCGGCACCTCCACGCGGAAGAAAGCGCGCACCGGCGTGCAGCCGAGATCCATTGCGGCCTCGGGCAGCGCGCGGTCCATCTGCTGCAGCTTCGGCAGCACCTGCATGATGACATACGGCAGACAGAACGTGATGTGCGCCGCGAGCATTGACCAGAAGCCGAGACTCGTGGTCGCGCCGAGCAGCCGTCCGAAGAACACGAACATGAGCATGAGCGAGATGCCGGTAATGATGTCCGGATTCATCATGGGGATGTCGGTCGCGGTGTCGAGCGCGGCGCGCAGATATTTGCTGCGGAGCTTGTTCATGCCCACGGCGGCGGCCGTGCCCATCACGGTCGAGACGATCGATGCGATCACGGCGAGGATGAGCGTGTTTTTGAGTGCGTTGAGCGTTTCGGCGTCACGAAACAGCTCGTAATACCATTTCAATGAGAAGCCGGAAAAGACCGACAGGCTCTTTGCGTCGTTGAACGAGAACACCAGCAGGATCGCGATCGGCGCAAACAGAAACACGAAGATGAGGGCGGTGTAGATTTTTGCAGCTCGTTTCATATCACACACCTCCGTAGACGCGCTTGTTCGTGCCGCGCTTCATCAGCGCCATGGCCGCCAGCAGGATCAGCACGACCGCCGCGCAGAGCAGCGGCATCAGCATGAGGATGAAGGCGATGGCGGCGGCAAAGTGCAGGTTGTTGGCCACGTACTGCCCCTCAATGGCGTCGCCGATGAGGAAGAACTTGCCGTTGCCGAGCTTCTGCGAGATATAAAAGGTGCTGATCGACGGGATGAGCACCATCGTGATGCCGGACACGACGCCCGGCAGGCTCAGCGGGAAGATGACCCGGCGCAGCACGCCGAGACTGTTGCAGCCGAGGTCGCGCGCGGCCTCGATCAGGCGTGTGTCCATCTTGGCCATGACCGAGTAGATCGGCAGGATCATATACGGGAAGTAGTCGTACACCATGCCGACGACGACGGCGGCTTCCGTGCCGATGATGTGCGCCTGCCCGAGATGCAGCGCGGAAAAGAGCGCGTTGAGCAGGCCCGTGTCCTGCAGGATGGTCATCCACGCGTAGGTGCGGATGAGGAAGTTCATCCACATCGGGATCATGATGAGCGTGATGATCGTCTTTTGCGTGCGCGGGGCTGCACGGGCGATGATATATGCGATGGGGTAGCCCATGAGCAGGCAGACGGCCGTGGAGATGACGGCCAGCTTCACCGAGCGCCAGAAGATGAGCAGGTAGGTGTGTACCTCGCGCGTGGCGCCGCTGTCATCGGTGATCGTGCTCACGGCGGTGAAGAATTTCGTCAGGTTTTCGGTCGTGAACCGGAAGCTCTCATCCGTGAACGCATAGTAGGCCACGAATACGAGCGGCACGGCCACAAAGATGACCGCCCACACGGAATACGGTGCGAGCGCCAGACGCTGCGCCAGCGAGGCGCGGCGGTTTTCGGTGCGGATGCGGCTGCTCATTCGTCCGGCTCACTTTCCGCGTCCGAGAGCTCGTCCAGCTCGTTGCTGAACGAGGAGTAGTCGCCGTACATGCCCGAATACTCGGACTTTTTCATGATGTGGATGGCGTCGGGCTCGATATAAAGGCCGACCTCCGCGCCCTCGTCAACATAGTCCGTCGTCTGGATCATCCACTTGAAGCCGTTGATGTCGATGATGATCTCATAGTGCACGCCCATGAACGTGATGGACGTGACCGTGCCGCGCAGCATGCCCTGCTCGATGGGCACGATGTCCACATCCTCCGGACGGATGACGACATCGACATTCTCGTTTTTGGCAAAGCCCTTGTCCACGCACGTGAACGTGTGGCCCGAGAACGTGACGCTGAAATCCTTGCGCATGATGCCGTCGACGATGTTGCTCTCACCGATGAAGTCGGCCACAAAAGCGTTTTCCGGCTCATTATAGATATCGATCGGCGTGCCGATCTGCTGGATGCGCCCTTCCGACATGACGACGATGGTGTCGGACATGCTCAGCGCCTCCTCCTGATCGTGCGTGACGAACACGAACGTGATGCCGGTGGCCTTCTGGATGTTCTTGAGCTCCTGCTGCATGTCCTTGCGCAGCTTCAGGTCGAGCGCGGCGAGCGGCTCGTCGAGCAGCAGCACGCGCGGACGGCTCACGAGTGCACGCGCGATGGCGACGCGCTGCTGCTGGCCGCCGGACAGACGCGTGACGTTGCGCCGCTCAAAGCCCGTGAGCTTGACGAGCGCAAGCATCTCGTTGACCTTCTGCTCGATCTCGTCGCGCGGCAGCTTCTGCTCACGCAGCGGGAAGGCGACATTTTCAAACACGTTCAGGTGGGGGAAGAGGGCATAGCGCTGAAAGACGGTGTTGATGTTGCGCTTGTGCGGCGGAATGTCGTTGATGCGCTCTCCGAGGAAGAGAATGTCCCCCTGATCGGGCGTTTCAAAGCCGCCGATCATGCGCAGGGTCGTGGTCTTGCCGCAGCCGGAGGGGCCGAGCAGCGTGAGGAATTCGTTGTCGTAGATGTCGAGGTCGATGCTGTCGAGAACGGTTTCGCCGTCAAATTGTTTGGTGACGCCCCGGAGCTCAATGACTTTTTTCATGGTTGATGTCCCCCTTCAGGCACAAAAAACGCCGCTGCAAAGTCAGCAGCGGCGCTTGTGAGCGAGACAAATCCGATTGGCGCACGTCGGCACGCAGCCGCGTCCGGCCCGTGCACACCGTTCCCAACAGAATGTCGTGTCTTGAGAGTCTATATAGCAAAGATTACTTTTACTACTCTTATTGACCATTTCACAAGTTTGGATGCTGAAAGCAGCCTGGTTTTAAGTGACCAACTTATAAAACTTGAGCTTTTAACTCAATCAATAAGGCAACAGAAGTTGCCACCGCACATGCGTGCGGTTTGCGGCATTCGACCCGGCTGTCCGTATGGCCTTGGCCGGCGTGCGGGGCACGGCGGCGGTCGCATCTTGCTTCGGAAAGACTCTGAAGATCATTCCAATTGAGACGCCTCATTTTATCAGGAATCATTCCGTCTGTCAATCATTTTTCGACGAAATTCCTGCCTCTTAACACGGCAGAAATTCACGTTTTGTGCATGGTTTACATAATGATGAGCAAAACAGAAGAAAAGTTCGTCAATTTCCTGACCTACCAATGTTTTCTCTGAAAAATCATGAGATTGCGTTTCCCACCAGACTTGTATGATTTGAACGAAAACGGTTTACATAACATAACATCTTTCGGTGTTTTTGTGCAATGCTTATGAAAAGTTGACAAAAAAGAAACCGGATATTTGTCATTCTTTTCACTTGAAAGATTCTGGTGTGCGCGCTATCATAATCTTAGCAATGTGTTTACACTTTGTTCTTAGTTTGTTCATGACCTGCATGAAAGCATACTATGAAAATTCTGCATCGAACGGGGAGGACAGCGAATGACCCGCGAAGAAGCGCTCGACAAACTGTGCTACAGTTATTCGGGATATTTTGATGTTGTGCGCCACGAGGAGCCGAAGGGCCATCTGGTCGCGGAGGCCGGGTTGCACATCCACTCTGAGAAATATGTTCTGGTCAAGGCCGCCAAGCTCTGGGAGGCCGACAACAACGAATATGTCTACATTTTCTCGGTGCCCGTGCTCACGAAGGAGATCTTCGAGCAGTGCCGCGAGCAGGCGCGTGTTGACGGCCTGCAGCGGATCGAGCCGGGTCCGAACCATATGTGCTCTTATATCACGGCGATCTTTTTGTGTGACACCTGTGAGCCGGATGCGCTGCGCGCCCTGCGCCGCACACGCATTTATAAGAGCTTCAAGCTCGCCTTCCACGGCTGGATGGATTACCACACCGGCGTTGCGGAGCTGAGCACCGGCAAAACGGCTGCCAACGGCAGCGGACGCAGTACAGCACAGTTGTTGAAGACAACACTGTTTAAGAATATGAAAGAAGGGAGTTAATTCAATGAATGCTGCTGTAATTCTGATTATTGGTATTGTCATTCTCGCCCTGGGCTATGTGTTCTACGGCGGATGGCTGTCCAAACAGTGGGGTATCGACCCGTCCCGTTCCACCCCGGCTCACGAGCTGGAAGACGGTATGGACTACTGCCCCGCAAAAGCCCCTGTCCTGATGGGACACCACTTCTCCTCCATCGCGGGTGCCGGCCCGATCAACGGTCCTATTCAGGCCGCTGTTTTCGGCTGGGTCCCGGTGCTGCTGTGGGTGCTCATCGGCGGCATCTTCTTCGGCGGTGTGCATGACTACGGCGCGCTGTTTGCCTCTGTCCGCAATAACGGCCAGTCCATCGGCACCGTTGTCGAGACCAGCATCAGCAAGAAGGCCAAGCGCCTGTTCCTCATCTTCTCTTACCTGACCCTGATCCTGGTCGTGGCCGCGTTCGCGTCCATCGTTGCCAATACGTTCAAGGCCACCTATGTGGATGGGGTCGTGGATGTGGCTGCTTCCGCGGCCAACGCCACGACGGCGATCATCTCGCTGCTGTTCATCGTCCTGGCTATCTTCTTCGGTTTCTTTGTGTACCGCAGAAATGCGCCGATCGGCGTGTCCACGGTCATCGGTGTTGTGGCCATTGCCTTGGTGATGTGGCTTGGCATCAAGTGGCATCCGATCTACCTGAGCTACCAGACCTGGATGATCATCTGCGGCATCTACATTCTGGTCGCTTCCGTCACGCCTGTGTGGATCCTGCTCCAGCCGCGTGACTACCTCAGCTCGTTCCTGCTGTACGCGATGATGATCCTCGCGATCATCGGTGTCATCGGCTGCCATCCGACGCTGGATATGCCTGCGTTCACCGGCTTCAAAGACACCATCGCCCCGACGGGCAGCTCCCTTGGCTATATGTTCCCGGCTCTGTTCGTTACCATTGCCTGCGGCGCCATCTCCGGCTTCCACTCCCTCGTTGGTTCCGGCACGACGGCCAAGCAGCTCAACAATGAGAAGGACGCGCAGCCCATCGCCTACGGCGGCATGCTCATTGAGTGCGTGCTCGCGATCGTTTCCCTGTGCGCTGTTGCGTACATCTGGAAAGATTACCAGGCTGGTACGACCGTCACCCCGACCGTCGTGTTCGCGACCGGCCTGTCCCAGATGCTCGGCAAGATCTTCGGCTCCGGCGCTGTGTCCGTCACCTACACGCTGATGGTCCTGGCCGTGTCCGTGTTCTGCCTGACCTCTCTGGACACCGCAACCCGTCTGGCTCGCTACATGTTCCAGGAGTTCTGGCTCAAGCCCGGTGAGAAGGCCGGCGATGCGACCGTTACCGGCGCGCGCAAGGTTCTCTGCAATCCGTACGTCTCCACCGCGATCACCGTCGTGCTCGGCATTGCCCTCGGCATGACCGGTTATGCAAAGATCTGGCCCCTGTTCGGCGCTGCCAACCAGCTCCTGGCCGGCCTCGGCCTGCTGGCCGTCGCCGCATGGCTCGGCAAGATGGGCAGAAACAACAAGATGTTCTACTTCCCGATGATCTTCATGATCCTCGTGACGCTGACGTCTCTGGTGTTCACCATCAAGTCCCAGATCACTGCCATCATCGCCGGCGGCACCGGCCTTGCCTGGTGCTACATCCGCGCGATCCTGGCCATCCTGCTTGTCATCCTTGCCATCGACCTCGTCATCGAGGGCGGCAAGGCGCTCGCAGCGCAGGCCAAGGCGAAGAAGGCTGCCTGATTCGGCACCAACCAGCCAAAACAGAACAACCCAAACGAAGAGCACTCTGCCTCGGCAGAGTGCTCTTTTTGCGCTTTCCGGGGCAGGTTTCAGCGGGCACGCATCATTTTCTGTTGCAAACGACGGGGAAACATGGCATACTGTAAGCAACTTTTTTGCACGGGAGGGGCAGCTCATGAAACGCAGCGAGCAACGCGAACAGAACATCCAGCGGGTCATCCATGTGGCGCAGTCGCTGTTCATTGCCGACGGCATCGCCGCGACGCCCATCAGCCGCATCGCCGAGGCCGCCGGCCTGACACCGACGTCGCTGTATCGCTATTTCCGCAACAAGGACGCGCTTGTCTTTGCCGCGTGGCGCGATGCATTGGCGACGTTTTTCTCGGATTTCATGGAGCAGTATACCCGCGAGGCCGCGTCCTGCAAGAACGGGTATGAGAAGTTCGTCGTCTGCATGCACATCTATTTTCGCACTTATGACCGCCGGCCGGAGTGGTATGACTATACGCGCGAAATGTTCTCCGCCTACTCGGAGAAGGGGACGGGCAACGACGTCAACAATGTCTTCTGGAAGTATTACGACCGCGAGATTCCTGTCCCGGCGCTCAAGGCGCTGCGCGAGGGCGTGGCCGACGGATCGATCCGGCCGGATGTGAACATCTATGCCGTGTACCAGTGCCTGCTCAACGCATATACCGGCACGACGATCTATGAGAACCTGTCCTTCGGCGTCTCTCCGGTCGCGGTCGTGCAGTTTACCGGCGAGATGCTCGTCAACTACATCAAAAACGAGCCGAGCACACCCGCGTTGTGTAACAAAACTGAAAAAACGTGAGATGTGTAACAAAGGATACAGAACGACAGCCCCGGTTTGATAAGATAATATCATCTGGTTTTCTTTTTTTACACAGATGTGTTAGTGGCAGTAACATATGGACAAATACCGCGGAGGTGAGTAGTACGGAGAAGAATAGAACCAAGCGTTCCTACGATTTCACGCCGTGTCTGCCGTTTTGGGATGCGCTCACAAGCTCCCAGCAGCAGATGCTGCGCCTGAACACCATCGTCCGCTCATACCGTGCGGGGGACAATGTGGTGTTTTCCATGCCGGAGCGAAACGGACTTTTCCTCGTGCTCTCCGGCGGACTGCGTGTGTTTATCGCGACGGATACCGGCCGCGAGATCACACTGCTGTCGGTCGTCAGCGGCGGCTGCTGCGTGCTCAACACGCTCGACAGCGCAGAGCCGGGCGACACAATGCCCATCCTGCAGGCGAGCAGTGATGCCGTGTTTGCCTATATCAACATCGTTGCGCTGCGTCCGCTTTGCGCCGAGGCCCCGGTCGTGGAGCAGTTTCTGCGCAGCACTGCGGCGCGCAATGTACAGACGGTGCTCAATAACATTGAGTATTATTTCTTCCACCCGCTGCGCAGCTGCATCGCGCGCGTCGTGCTTGAAAAAGCCGATGCACACCCTGAGGACGGCTTCGCGCGCATCACGCACGAGGAGATCTCGCACCACCTCGGCACGACCAGAGAGGTCATCAGCAGAGAGCTTGAGGGCATGCGCCAGATGGGGCTGCTGCAGACCGGCCGCGGGAAGATCTACGTGCTCGACCGCTCCGCACTCGAGAGTATGGCCAATTTATAGGCAGTTTTTTCTCCGGTTTCATAGATGGCAAGGCTGCTTGGAAGCGTGATTTCGCTTCCAAGCAGCCTCCTTTTTGTGCTAAACGACACATTTGAATCGGACACGCGGTGAAAAATGGTCAAAATGCACAATGAAAAGTCGTCAAACTTGTGACATTCAACAAAACCGCACGGTCATGTTTAATTACGGCCATTTGTGTAACAAATGGTGCAGTAAAGACGGCAAAATGCGCTATATTGATAATTGTCAAGCGAAAAGCTTCTTTTTTTTCGAAGCAAGTGTTAGTGACAGTAACAGAAGAAGTCGTGCAGACGGACTGCACAAAAAATACGGAAAACACATCATGAATGGGAGGTACACAGAATGTATTACAGCAGCGGTAACTATGAGGCGTTTGCAACGCCGAAAAAACCCGAAGGCATCGAGGGCAAGTCGGCTTACGTCGTTGGCACCGGTCTGGCCGGTCTGGCAGCGGCCTGCTTTTTGATCCGCGATGCACAGATGCCCGGTGAGCACATCACGCTCTTTGAGCATCTGCCCGTAGCCGGCGGCTCCTGCGACGGCATCTATGATGCGACCAAGGGCTTCATCATGCGCGGCGGCCGTGAGATGGATAACCACTTCGAGTGCATGTGGGATCTGTTCAAGTCCATCCCGTCGATCGTGAACCCGGGCGAGACGATCTTCTCCGAGTACTACTACCTCAACAAGGAAGACCCGAACTTCTCCCTGTGCCGCGTCACCGAGAAGCAGGGCCAGGACGCCCACACCGACCGTAAGTACGGCCTGACGCCCGGCGCCGCCACCCAGCTGCTCAAGCTGTTCATGGCGACCAACAAGTCCCTCGAGGACAAGAAGATCGATGACGTGTTTGACGATGAGTTCTACGCCACAAACTTCTGGACCTACTGGCAGACCATGTTCGCGTTCGAGAAGTGGCACAGCGCCCTTGAGATGAAGCTCTACCTGCAGCGCTACATCCACCACATTGACGGTCTGCCCGACCTGAGCGCGCTGCGTTTCACCCGCTACAACCAGTATGAGTCGATGATCCTCCCGATGTGCAAGTACATCACCGACCACGGTGGAAAGGTCCTCTTCGACACCACGGTCACGAACATCGTCTGCGACTGCACCGAGGACAAGAAGGTCGCCAAGAAGATCGAGTACACCCAGGGCGGTGTGGAAAAGGTCATCGAGCTGACCGAGAACGATCTCGTCATCTGCACCAACGGCTGCCAGGGCGACGCGTCCGCTTACGGCGACAACACCCACGCGCCGGTCGTGAAGGTCAAGAACGGCGAAGGCCCGTCCGTCGAGATGTGGAAGAAGCTCGCCGCGCAGGATCCGGCGTTCGGCCATCCCGAGAAGTTCTTCAAGGACATCAAGGAGACCAGCTGGGAGTCCTGGACGGTCGACACGGCCAACAAGCAGATCCTCGATGCGATCCAGAAGATCTGCAAGCGCGACCCGCTCTCCGGCAAGGTCGTCACCGGCGGCATCGTCACCTGCCGCGATTCGAGCTGGCTCATCAGCTGGACCATCAACCGTCAGGGTCAGTTCCAGGAGCAGCCGAAGGATCACTGCCTGATCTGGGTCTACGGCCTCAACTGCTGGGACGACAAGGGCGACTTCATCAAGAAGAACATGTGCGACTGCACCGGCATCGAGCTGGCGGCAGAGTGGCTGTACCACATCGGCATCCCCGAGGATCAGATCATGGATCTGGCCACGAACGAATGCAACACCACGCCGTGCATGATGCCTTACGTCACCACGTTCTTTGAGCCCAGAGCCGAAGGCGACCGCCCGAAGGTCGTGCCCGACGGTTCGGTCAACCTCGCGTTCGTCGGCCAGTTCGCCGATACCCCGCGTGACACCGTGTTCACCACCGAGTACTCCATCCGCACCGCGATGGAAGCGGTCTACACGCTCTGCAACGTCGACCGCGGCGTGCCTGAGGTCTGGGGCAGCGTGTATGATATCCGCGACCTGCTCTATGCCACCAGCAAGCTGCTCGACGGCAAGAAGCCGCTGGAGTTCCTGCTCCCGTCGGTGCTGCCGCTGCTTGACCTCGTCAAGGAGCCGCTGGTCAACAACGTCGTGGTGGATCTGCTCAAGAAGTATAACATCGTCTGACGTACCACCCGTTAGATGTCGCATCCCCCTTTGCCCCGGCAGCCTCGGCTGCCGGGGCATCTTGCGTAGCAGGTGTGCGGCTGCAGTGTGCCGCGGCTGAGCAGCGGGGGAGCTCGAGGGGGCAAGACCCGCCTCGAATGAGATCACACGAAAGCTCGATTGATCGGGCTCTCCCCGGCAGCGAAAGCTGCCGGGGCATCTTGCGCAGTGGGGTGTGTGGCTGCAGTGCGCGGCGACTGAGCAGCGGGGGAGCCCGAGGGTGCAAGGCATGGCATGAAAAATCCGGCGCCGCGAACAGCGGCGCCGGATCTTCAATATTCATTCTTCTACGACCGGGAATGTGACCCGAATTTCAAACCCTGCGCCCCGGTCGGACGCGGCGCTGAGCGTGAGCCCGAGCTCCTTTGCGATCTCGCGTGCGAGATAGAGGCCCATGCCGGTGGCCTTGCTCTTTTCGTGGCCGGAGTCACCGGTGAAGCCCTTTTCAAACACATATGGCAGGTCGCACGCGTGCACGCCCGGCCCGTTGTCACGGACGGTGAGGACGGTCTCGGCCGTGCTGCACGTGAGCGAAAACGAGAGTACCGGCGCATCGCCCGTGTATTTGACGCTGTTGCTCACGAGTTGTCCGAGCAGGAAACACAGCCCGCGCCGGTCGGTGAATACGGTCTCGTCCGCAAGCCGGATCTCGACCCGGAAGCCCTTTTCCTCGAGCAGCGGACGGTAATCGTCGAGTACCTCGTCGATGCAGCTGCGCAGCGTCAGGCGCTCGAACCGATAGTCGCGCCGTGCGCCGCGCAGGCGCGCATAGTAGAGCATCTGGTCAATGAACGCCTGCATCCGGTTGCGTGCGTAGTCGAGCTTGAAGCCGACCGCCTCCGGCAGCGTGTCGCGCCGATTGTCGAGCACGAGCGTCAGCAGCGCCAGCGGCGTTTTCACTTCGTGCGCCCAGAGCTCCACGTAGTCCTCATAGTCGTCCATCTGCGTTTGCAATTGTGCGATGGTCTGCTGCTGCGCGCGCAGCGTTTCGCCGAGCAGGTGTGCACTCTGCGCCTCGCACAGGGCGAGCAGGCGGCACAGTGCCTGTTCGTGTGCCGCGTCCGGTGTGGCCAGAAAGGCCGTGAAGGCTTGCTCTCGCCGTTTTGCCCGTGCGCAGAGCACGGTGCACACACAGGCGAACAGAA
>OIED01000142.1_pt1 | contig 45510 bp, 40 predicted proteins | sample 1581771 | NCBI WGS metagenome assembly OIED01 (sample SAMEA3882546, study PRJEB24775) | human gut metagenome | biome: human-associated habitat; feature: intestine environment; material: feces | place: Netherlands | collected 2009/2010 | reverse complement strand
CCAAGACCCCCAAAGCGGAAGTCGGAAGGCCCGACGGCTAAACGGACGCAGTATTACTGTCCGTTCTTAACGCCGTCGGGCCTTCCTCCACTTTTGAGTCGGGTGTTCCCCCGAACCCCCTTGGGCGCAACGGTTTCTATTCCCGGGTTGTTTGTAGGGGCCGGGCATGCCCGGCCCGCGACTTGACGGGCCGGGCATTTTCCGGTTTGCTACCCCCTTTTCAAATTGCTCTGCAGGTAGGTATCCTGCCCCCCTCCGCGGCGGCCAGAGGGCTGGCCACCCTACATAGTTTTCTTCACTCTTCGCTGCGATCTATTCCCCGCAGCAGATCCTCTGCCGTGACACCGTACAGCTTCGCCAGAGCCAGCAGATTCGTTGTGCTGGGGTCGGCGCTGCCGTTTTCCCATTTGGATACGGTCTGGCGGCTCACGCCAAGCGCTTCAGCCTCGAACTCCTGCGTCATCTGGCAGCGGGTGCGGTGGGCCTTCAGCGTCTCGCCCAGGGTGCGCTTCACGGCCTGCTTTTCCTCCCGCATCTCCTTGCTGCCGATGTACTTCTTCAGCGCCCGCACGATCAGCACAAACAGATAAATCACCGCGGCCACCAGCGCCGCAAAAACCAAAATATTGAGCGCCGTCACCCATGTTGCAAACAGCATTTTCCTTTCCTCCTTCGCGGATTTTTCTGTTCCCAGTATACCAAACCCCGCTGCTTTACGCCATCAACTATCGTGTACATTTTCGCTTACATCACAAAAAACGGCCTGTCTGCGTCATTCCCGCAGACAGGCCGCCTTATTTAATCCGCTTAAAACTGCTCCAGTATTGCCAGCAGCTTGTCAAGGCTGCGCTCGTTGAACTCCAAAATCAGAATGTCGCACCCCGGGTGCTCGGCCACATCCGTCGTGAAGGTGTCGATATGCTCGCGCCAGCTGTTCGTAAAGCGTGCCTGCAGGTACGGCATGTAGTACTCGCTGAACGAATCCCCGATGACCCGCACGGCGCGGCTGTCCTTCTCAAACATCCGGTCATAGCCCGGCACTACGTAGGTTTCCTCGGCGGGCAGACTGGCGTAGAGCGCCGCCACGTTTGCCATGTCACCGGTGGTCGTGCCGCCGGCCTCGACGGGGTAGCTGTCCGCCGCGCGCGTCGGCATGTCCAGCGCCTCAAAAATGCCGTCCAGCCCGATGAGCGCGCCGACGGCGTTCCAGTGGGTGTCCGTCTTGTAGTACAGCAGCCGGTCAGCGTTCTGCCGCGCCTGGCTGCGCAGCATGTCATACCGCCAGACCACCGGCACTGTCGTGTGGCTCTGCAGATAGGCCGCCAGCAGGTCGGTGTGGTTTTCCTCGTTCACAATGGGGTAGCCGTCGGGCATGTACTCGCGGTAGATGCGGTCCTTGCTGGGCGTCAGATCCAGCACCAGCGTGCAGCCGTTTTCGGCCAGCTTATCACTCAAGATCTGCAAGCCCGCGCTGGCCTCGGCCAGTGTGTCAGCGCTGTCGTTCAGCTCGGCCAGCCCCTGATAGTTTGCCATCGGCTGCGCGGCGTTGGGGCCGTCCTTGTAGAACAGCCAGCCGTCCTTGCCGGGCAGCACCTGGTCGCTCTGGCTCGTGCCGAACAGCGCGTAGTCCAGCCCGGCGTTCACCAGCACAAACTGATAGCGGAACGGCGAGTTATCGACCAGAAAGTTGTCGAGATTGCGCGGCAGCTCCCGCAGCGGGCTTTGCAGCACCTGCGGCAGGCCGGTCATCAGGCGGTTTTCGTGACTGTCCATCGACAGCTGCTTGGAAAAAATATTGAACACCGGGAACGCCAGCCCGATGACGGCGCAGAACACGCCGATAAAGCCAATTTTGACCGCTTTACGCATGGCTCTGCACCTCCCTTAAAATTGAAAATAAATAAACGCGCTGTAGGTGCCTGCCGTGACGCGCATAAGTCCCAGAAACAGCAGCACGAGCAGCCCCGCCATCCCGGCAGGGGACGGTGCCTTTTTCGCGTACAAAGCCGCCTTCAGCTTGGAGCACAGCGCCTGCACGGGGCCGCACAGCAGGAAGGACGCCGCTAAAATCAGCAGCAGCTTGGTGTCCGCAAAGGCCGCCAGCGTATAGCCTTTGGCCCCGCTCTGCCATGTAAAAATGCCCTTGAGCACGGCCAGCCCCTCGGACAGGCCCGGCGCACCGAAGATCACCAGCGTCAGCCAGAGCAGCACCACCGTGTACAGATGCCGGAACAGTCGCGGCAGCTGCTCCAGCGCCCGGCGCAGGCCCAGGCGCTCCATGCACAAAATTATGCCGTGCAGCAGACCAAACACCACATACTGCCACGCCGCGCCGTGCCACAGGCCGGTCAGCGCAAAGACGATGAGCAGGTTCAGGCAGGTGCGGCGCAGGCGGCAGCGGCTGCCGCCCAGCGGAATGTAGACATAGTCGCGGAACCAGCTCGACAGCGAGATATGCCAGCGCCGCCAGTATTCGCCGACAGAGCAGGCAAGATACGGATACTCAAAGTTTTCCGGCAGCGTGATGCCGAAGAACTCACCGATGCCGATGGCCATATCGCTGTAGCCGGAAAAGTCAAAATACAGCTGCATCATGTAGGCCGTGTAGCCCAGCACGAGGATCGGCGCAGGCAGCGTGGCCGCCGGGACCGACGCGACTTTGGCGTAAATCAAAGCGAGTTGGTCGGCGATGATGGCCTTTTTTGCCAGGCCCAGCACGAGCCGCTTGATGCCGTAGCAGAAGCGGTCCGCCGAGACGCGGCGCGTCTCGCTGCCGGGGTCCAGCTGCGGGGCCTGCTGGCCGTACCGCACGATGGGCCCGGACGGCCCGTGGCCGAAGAACGCGAGGAACACCGCAAAACGGATAGGGTTCTTTTCCGATTCCACCTTGCCCGCGGCCACATCGACACAGTAGCCGATGGCCGTGAACACGTAAAAGCTCAGCCCCAGCGGCAGGGCGGGGGAGAGCACCGGCAGCAGACCCGGCACAAGGGCGTTGACCGTCTCCGCCGCAAAGCCCGCATATTTAAAGCCGCCCAGCACCGCCAGATCCAGCAAGATCAACAAAATCAGCAGCGGCCTTTTGTGGGCCAGCCGCCCCAGCGAAAGCCCGCCCAGCCAGTTGATACCGGCCAGCAGCACCAGGATGGCCGCGCCCTTTAAGCCCGCCCACGCAAAAAACAGCAGACTGAACGCAGCCAGCACGGCATTGCGCAGCCACTTGGGGCACAGCCAGTAGACCGCCAGCGACAGCGGCAGAAAAACGAACAGAAATTGCACCGAAGAAAACGCCATAAAAAACACTGCTCCGCGCGGCACAGCCTGTGGCGATGCCGCTTCATAAAAATTTTACATCTGTAAACATTATAAAGGGTATGACAAAATTCGGCAAGGTCTGCACACAAAAAAGTTATTTTTCCGTCGCTCCCGCGCATTTTGCAGGGGATGGCCATAGACATCTACCCCCAAAATGACTATAATAAAGATGTATTTGTGTGTAACGGAGGGGTCTGCCCATGGAAAATCTGATTTTCGGCGCATTCGCCACGCTGGACGGCTACCGCGAGGGGGACGCCGCCAATCTGGGCCGCACGGTCTATGACCGCTGCACCGTCGTGGCGCTGTGCAGCGCCAAGGCGCAGAACCCTGCCTGCACAGTGGCCCTGCTGACGAATGCTCCCGTGCCGGAGCCGTTCCGCAGCCAGCTGACGCAGGGCGGCGTCGAGATCTGGGACTGCCCGTTTACCACCTACCGCGTGCCCGCCGACACCAATTGGGCACTGGCCTACTACAAGCTCTGCGCCATGGCGTGGGTGCTGGAAAACCGCGACTTTGCCCGCGCGGCGATGCTCGACCTCGACACCTTCACCCAGCGCCCGCTGGACGATCTGTGGCGGGAATGCGACGAGGCCGTGCTGCTGTATCAGGTCCCCCACGCCGCCAGCCAGGCGATGACCGCCGCCATCAGCCGCTGCTTTGATGCGGTAGAGCCGGACGGCGCACCGCACGCGCTGACGCACTTCGGCGGCGAGCTGGTCGCGGGCAGCAGGGCGCGGCTGACCTATTTTATGTCGCTGTGCCGTGACTATTTTGAAGAACTGCAGGCAAAGGGCATCACCCCGAAGGAGGGTGACGAGGCCGTCTGGTGCGGTGCCGCCTACCGCAGTCTGCTGGCCGGTAAACCCGTGCGCGCTGCAAATGCCTATATCTTCCGCTACTGGCTTGGCGGGCATTTCTACTATGTATCGACAAATTATACACTCGACCCCGTCTGCATCCTGCATCTGCCGGGTGCGGCGAAGGACCGCCAGCTGAAACTGATTTACAATGGCTATGCCAGGCGTGGGGTTTTCCCGCCGCTGAACAAAATCTACCGCCTGTGCGGCCTGCCCGCCGCACATCCGCCGCTGCTGCGCACCGTATGGACGCGGCTGCTGGCCAAGCTGTAAGGAGCTGCCATGTCCAGAAGGAAAAACGATTTGAGCCAGCGGCTCGAGGCTGTCATCAAAACGCTGGTGCCCCAGCAGGAGCAGAACCCCGACGACCTCGGCCCGATGATGCGGGCCATCAAAGCCGTGCACAGCATCAGCGACCACACCTCGACGACGCCCGAGGATCTGGAGCGCCAGCGCGCCGCGGAGGAGCTGTTTGCGCGGCTCGTCACGCCGGGCATCGGCATCCGCAGCGACAGCCTGACAGTGGGGAGCATCCCCGCCGAGTGGGTCAGCCTGGAGCACGGCCATGACCGCCGCCACGCCGTTTTGTACTGCCACGGCGGCGGCTACACCTGCGGCCAGCTGGGGTACGCCCGCATTCTGGCCAGCAAGCTGGCGCTGGCTACCGGGTTTGACGTGCTCTCGTTTGAGTACCGCCTTGCGCCGGAGCACCCGTTTCCTGCGGCCATTGAGGATGCCGTGGCGATGTGGGATTATTTAATGTATATGGGCTACGGTGCGCGGGACGTTATCGTCGCGGGCGACTCCGCCGGGGGCAACCTGGCGCTGGAGCTGGCTTTAAAGCTGAAGGAGCAGGGCCGCGCCCAGCCGCGCGGGCTGGTGCTGTTCAGCCCATGGACCGATATGACGGCCAGCGGAAAGAGCTACCGCACCTGCAAGACACTGGACCCGATGCTGACGATGGAGTACATCGCCGCCGTGCGCGAGGCCTACACCGGCCCCGATGCCGACTGGTCGCGCCCGTGCTACAGCCCGCTCTTTGCCGACCTGCGCGGTCTGCCCCCGACGCTGGTACAGGTAGGCACAAACGAAATTCTGAAGTCCGACAGTGAGCGCCTTGTGGAGCACCTGCAGAAGGCCGGGGTGTACGCCCAACTGGAAGTCTACCCAGAGTGCTGGCATGTATTCCAGCAGATGCCGATCCGCAGAGCCGCCGTTGCAATGGAGAGCGCGGGGCGATTTGTGCAGAGGATCATTTGAGCGGGCTATAACCCGTAAAGAAAGTAGCAGTTCCCGGAAGGCAGCCGCTCCCGTACAGCCACAAAAGAAAGGACCATGCTCATGTCCGATTCCTGGTATAAAGTCGATAACGTCGCCAAGGTGTTTCTGGCTACGGCGTCCCAGCGCGACCCGCGGGTCTTTCGTATCTCCTGCACGCTGAACGAGGAGATCGACCCCGATACGCTGAATGAGGCCCTGCGCAGCACCGCACAGGAATGGCCGCAATTTCAGGTCACGCTGCACCGCGGTCTGTTCTGGCATTATTTTGAGTCCACCGACCAGCTGCCCACCGCCCAGCCGGAAACCAAAGCCCCCTGCGCACCTCTGTACACACCGGAGCGCCGCAATAAGCTGATCTACCGCGTAACGTATTTCGGGGCGCGGATCAACCTGGAAATGTTCCACGCCATTACGGACGGCAACGGCGGCCTGCTCTACTTAAAGTCCATCGTGCGCAACTATCTGGCGCTGCGCCATCCCGGTGAAATGGAGAACGTTCCCTCGCCAAACAGCGCCTCCGCCGGGGATATGGCACAGGACAGCTTCCGCAATTTTTATGAGGGCACCAAGCGGAAGAAACCCGCTGAAAAGCCCAAAGTGTACCACTCGCACGGTTTTCTGCCCTACAGCCAGCTGCAGTTTTTTGAAGGACATTTAAGCTCTAAACAGGTGCTGGAACGCTCCCACGCACTGGGCGTTTCGATGACAAGCTACCTGGGCGCGTCTTTCATGCTGGCCATCTACCACGATATGCCCGCACTGGAACGCAAAAAGCCGATCTGCATCAGCCTGCCCGTCAACCTGCGCAACTACTATCCCAGCGAGACCGCGCGCAACTTCTTCAACTCGGTCTGCATCGCCCATACGCTGACGCCCGAGGACACGCTGGAAACCGTCGCCCCGGTCTTTGATGCCAAGCTGAAAGAGGTTTTAAAGCCCGAGAACATCCGCGCCCAGATGGATGCGTATGAAAAACTGGAACACATACCCGGCATCCGCCCGGTTCCGCTGGTCATCAAAAACGCGGCCGTCAAGTTTTTCACCAAGCTGGAGGACCGGCATGTCTCCGCCGTTGTCTCCAACATGGGCCGGGTCAGCATCCCGGAGGGTATGAAGCCCTATATCCACGATTTTGCAGCGTTTTCCAGCTGTAAGACGCTGTTCACTGTGGTCTGCTCCTACGGGGACGACCTTGTGCTGGGCACTGCTTCTGCCCTGCGCAGCACCGCCATTTTGCAGCGCCTTTACCGGGAGTTTGCCAAGGATGGGCTGGATGTTACCCTGTACGCTACGGAGGTGGAAAGATGAATACCTGCCCGCATTGCCATATCAGGGTCGGCGGGGACACTGCCTACTGCCCGCTGTGCCAGAACCGCCTGTCCGGCCCCGCCGGAGAGCCGTATTTTCCGGCAACGGCCCCGCGCATCCACCGCGCATCCCTGCTGTATAAGATCGTGGCGTTCGTGCTGTCAGCGCTCATCGTCGTAGCCGGTGCCTTTGATTTCCTGCTGATGGAAGACACGCCCCACCGTCATTTCAGCATTTTGATGGCCGTCTGGGCCGTGGCGGTCCTGCGGGTGGTGCGCGCCGTGCTGCGCCGCCGCTTCAACGGCCCGCGGCAGATCTTCAATCTGCTGCTGCTCGTCTCGGCGCTGCTCGTCTTTACCGACTGGTTCAACGGCTACACGGGGTACAGCTTGGACCTCGTCGTGCCGATTTTGTGCTGTGCAGCGCTGGTCTGCAACTTTATTTTTGCCTTCCTGCGCAGCCGCTTTACAGCAAACGCGCTCGTGTATCTGCTCATGAACATCGGCATCGGCGTTCTGCCGTACATTCTGCTGTTCTTCCGCATTGACTATTCCGGCAGGCTGGACGCCCACAGTCTGCCGTGGGTCATCTGCCTGATCATAAGCGTCATCACGTTTCTGGGCCTTGTCATCTTCCGTGGCAGAGCCCTGAAAAACGAAATCGTAAAGCGTCTGCACATGTAACCATACTCCGCCCCTGCACGAGCCAAATAAAAAAGCTGCTGTCCGCTTGAGACAGCAGCATTTTTTATTTCTTGTCAAACGCTTCCCGGCGCTTTGTGGACAGGCGGAACATTTCCTCCAGCCCCTCGCGGTCATCGCGGACGAGCTTTTCCCGCATATCCTGCAGGGCGCTCTCAAACATATCGATCTCGGAAATCAGGTTGTCCTTGTTCCACAGGAACAGCTCCGCCCACATTTTGTCGTTGATATGGGCAATTCTCGTCAAATCGCGGAAGGAGTCGCCCGTGTAGTTCGCCAGCTCCGAGTTATCGGACGCGCACATCAGACTGACGGCAATGGCATGGCAGAGCTGGCTGACGTAGCCGATCATGTGGTCGTGCTCGGCGGGGGTCAGCACGCTGATGCGCTTGAAGCCCAGCTCCGCGGCCAGGTCGCGGCACCAGTCGATGCCCGCCTGGCTGTTCTTTTCCGTCGGGGTGATGATGAAGTTTGCGGGGGCAAAGTTGACCTCGGCGCTGTGGGCGATGCCGCTCGTCTCGCGGCCCGCCATCGGGTGGCTGGCGATAAATTCCACACCCTCCGGCAGGGCGGCCTGCACCGGCTCAACCACACCGCGCTTGACGCCGGACACATCCGTGACCATCGTGCCGGGGCGGATGAGTTGGCCGTACTGTTTGACCCAATCCAACAGCACGGTGGGGTAGAGGCCGAAGATGATGCAGTCGGCCTCCCTTACCAGATCCTCAAAATCCGCATTTTTGCCGGCGCGGATGTAGCCATGCTGCAAGGCATAGTCCAGCGTTGACTGGCTGTGGGTGATGCCGGTCACATTGTAGCCCTTCTGGCTCAGCACCTGCGCGTACTTGCCGCCCAGCAGGCCCAGACCGACGATCAGATAGGTTTTGCTTTTATCCAGCATAGGAAATCACGCCTTTATGTCAAATTCTTCTTGTTTGTCGGTGTTCAGCTCCACCTTGGCGCCAAGACCGCGCAGCACGCTCCAGAACGCGGGCCAGCTCTTGTCCACGGCCTCGGCCCCGCAGAGCAGGGCGGGCAGGCCGCTGGCAATCGCCGCCACAGCCAGCGCCATGACAATGCGGTGGTCGTTGTGGCCGGACAGCGGTGCGTTCGGCGCGTGGAGCGCCACGCCCTGGATGTGCACGGTGTCACCGTCCACCTCGATGCGCGCGCCCATCTTCCGCAGCTCGGTCTGCATGGCCTCGATGCGATCCGATTCCTTCAGGCGCAGGCGGCCCGCATTGCGGATGACCGTCTCACCGCTGCAAAAGCAGCCGAGCGTGAACAAAATCGGCCCTAAATCAGGGCAGTCCGCCAGGTCGATCTCCGTCGCCTTCAGCAGGCTGCGGTCAAAGTGCAGCCCGCCCTCGACGGGCTTGAATTTGCCGCCGCAGCGCTTTAAAATGTCCAGAATGACCTTGTCTCCCTGCTGGCTGTCGGGGTTCAGCCCCGTGACCGTGATGCCGCCGATGACGCAGCCCAGCACGGCCAGGAACGCGGCCTGGCTGTAGTCGCCCTCGACGGCAAAGTCGCTGGCCGTATACCGCTGCGGCGCGGCCACACGGTACATCACACTGCCGTTTTTGCGTGCGCGGCTCGTGACCTTGACGCCGAACTGCTGCATGGCGTCAACCGTCATATCCACGTAGGAGCGGCTCTCGTAGGGGGCCAGTACCTCGATGCTGCTCTCGGACTCCATCAGCGGCGCGGCAAACAGCAGACCGCTGATGAACTGGCTGGACACGTCGCCGGGCAGGGTAAACCCGCCGGGACGCAGCCGTCCAAAGATCGTGATGCCCTCGGGCGTCTGCTCAAATTGCAGGCCCTGGCGCTCAAACAGCATCTGGTAGATGGCCTGCGGGCGGTCAAACAGCCGCCCCGCGCCGGTAAAGCGCACCTTCTGGGCCGTCAGGCTGAACAGCGGGATCATGAACCGCAGTGTGGAGCCGCTCTCGTTGCAGAAAACCGGGCGTGTCACCGTCACAAAGCCGCCCGCCGTCCCGTGCCCCTTGATGGTCACGGAGTGGGCCTCCTCGGTGATTTTTGCGCCCAGCTGGGCCGCCGCGCCAAGCGTGGCGCGGATGTCCTTGCTGTACTCGATATTCGTGATATGGCTGGTGCCCTCCGCCAATGCGGCGCACAGCACCGCACGGTGCGCTGCGCTTTTACTAGGGGGCACCGTGGCCGTTCCGCCTAAGCGGCTGACATGAATTTTCGCGTCCAATTTACATCTCCCGGCCGATGGCGGCAGCGACCTTGCGGCACTTGGCAATCACATCGGCGAACTTATCCGGCTTCAGGCACTGGGCGCCGTCGCTCCAGGCGTGCGGCGGGTCGTTGTGTACCTCGATCTCCAGACCGTCGGCACCGGCGGCCACAGCAGCCAGAGCCATGCTCTCGATGTACTTATAATCACCGGTGGCGTGGCTGGGGTCAACGATAATGGGCAGGTGCGTTTTTTCCTTGATGACCGGCACGGCGGACAGGTCCAGCGTGTTGCGGGTCGCGCGCTCAAACGTACGGATGCCGCGCTCACAGAGGATAACGTTCTCATTGCCGCCGGCCATGATGTACTCGGCGGACATGATCCACTCCTCAATGGTATTCGCCAGGCCGCGCTTGAGCAGAACGGGCTTGTGCATCTTGCCGACGGCCTTGAGCAGCTGGAAGTTCTGCATATTGCGCGCGCCGATCTGCACAACGTCCACATACTCCTCGAACTCGGGGATGTGGACCTCGTCCATCAGCTCACTGACGATAGGCAGGCCGGTGATCTCGCGGGCCTTGACCATATCCAGGATGCCCTCGGTGCCCAGCCCCTGGAAGGAGTAGGGGCTCGTGCGGGGCTTGTACGCGCCGCCGCGCAGGAAGTTGGCACCGCCCGCCTTGACAGCCTTGGCCATCTTGATGGTGTGCTCCTCGCCCTCAATGCTGCACGGACCGGCCATAACGGCGATGGGCGCATTGCCGCCGACCCTGACGCCGTTGATGTCCACGACGGTATCCTCCGGGTGGAACAGGCGGTTGGCGCGCTTGTAAGGGGCGGACACACGGGTCACGTTCTCGACCCAGGGGTTTGCCAGCACGTCCTTCTCAGCAATTTTCGTCGTATCACCGACAAGGCCAAAGACGTTGTAGTCGGTACCGCGGATCAGCGTGACGGACAGGCCCTGCTTCTCGAAGTTATCGACAATGCGGTCCAGCTCGACCTGGGGCGTACCTTTTTTAGTGGAAATAATCATGGGAGCCTCTTTCTTATATACTTTATATACTTTTTATGCTCTATAGAATATTGCGTTGCAGGGACCGATGCCAAGCATCGGCCCGCCGCCTGAAGGCTTCCCCCCTCGGGGGAAGCTGTCCGCCGCAGCGGACTGATGAGGGCAAACCTTGCGGGCACTGCTCCTTCTCGGCGGGCCTCGGAAGCTCTGCCCTCATCCGGCGCTTTGCGCCACCTTCCCCCGAGGGGGAAGGCTTTTACAGCCTCTCGTCCGCCTCAAACAGCTGTACCGCCTTATCCACTGCCGTGGTCAGCGAGCCGTTATTTTCCAGCACGACGGTGGAGGCGGCCTCATACAGCGGCGTGCGCTCGGCTTCAAGCTGCTTTAAGGCCGCGCCGCCCTTGGAGAGCGGGCGTCCGCCGGTAGCCAACGCCTCCAGCGGGCGGCGCACCCACAGCACGGGGCCGTTCTGGCGCAGCGCGCGGGAGTTGGCCGGGCTCTTGATGACCCCGCCGCCGCAGGCGATGACCTGACTGTTGCCCTTAGCGACCTCGGCCAGCACGTCCGCCTCATAGCGGCGGAATGCGGCTTCGCCCTCCTGAGCAAAGATGTCGGGGATATTATGCCCGGTGTGGCGCTCAATTTCAGCGTCCAGATCCACAAATTTCTTGTCAAGGCGCTTTGCCAGCGCCGCGCCGACGGTGGATTTTCCGCAGCCCGGCATCCCGATGATCGAGACATTCGCCAGCTGGTGCCGCAGCTCGCGGCTGACCGCCGGGATGATGGCTGCCGTGTCCAGCTGTCTGCCGGTAAAGTGCTCCGCGGCAAACACAGCCTGCGCCACCAGCATCTCAAAGCCGCCCGCCGCAATCACGCCGCAGTCCTCGGCCCGCAGCAAAAGCTCGGTGCGGAAGGGGTTGTACACCACATCCAGCACGGCCTCCAGCGCGGGGAACGCCTTCGGGTCGATAAGGCACTGCCCCACGTTCGGGAACATGCCGCAGGGCGTCGTGTTGACGATGATCTGCACGTCCGGGCGGTGCATGGCCTCGCTGTACAGCAGGGCATCGCCCTTGCCGGTGCGGCTGGCGGTCAGAATCTCCTTAGCCCCGCCGTCGCGGCAGACCGCCGTGACCGTCGAGTGCGTACCGCCCGTGCCCAGGATCAGCACGGTCTTGCCCGCAAAATCTACGCCGTGGGCCCCGGCCAGATAGGCAAAGCCCGCGTAGTCGGTGTTATACCCATACAATTTCCCGTCACGGTTCACAATCGTGTTCACCGCGCCGATGGCCTGCGCCTTCGGGTCAACGACGTCGCAGTAGGGGATGACAAACTGCTTGTAGGGGATCGTCACGTTGATGGCCGCAAAGGCGCGCCTTTCCATAAAGGTGCGGGCCTCGGCCTCGGTGGGCAGGGGCATCAGCTCATAGGTGTAATCTGCAATTTTTTCATGGATGATTTTGGAGTAGCTGTGGCCCAACTTGCCGCCGATCAATCCGTACAGCGGTTGCTGCATAGTTCTTCACTTCCTGTTTTTACACTTTGGGGAATCCGTGCTTCTGGGCCAGCGTGCCGTAGCGCACGGTCAGAAGGTCCAGCAGTCCGAACGCCGTCAGGCTGTTCTGCACGACGGCGGCGCGGGGCACGATGCAGGGGTCATGGCGGCCCTTGATCTGCAGCTCCGCATCGGTCCTGCCGATATAATCCACGGTATGCTGTTGCTTATAGATGCTGGGCGTAGGCTTGAGCACCGTGCGGAACACGATGGGCATTCCGTTGGTGATGCCGCCGTTGATGCCGCCGTTCTTGTTCGTGGCGGTGGCGATTTTGCCGTCCCGCATCGTGAACGGGTCGTTGGCCTCGCTGCCGTGCATTGCGGCAAAGCCGAAGCCCGCGCCGAACTCAATGCCCTTGCAGGCCGGGATGGCGAACATCAGGTGAGCCAGCTCGCTCTCAACGCTGTCGAACCACGGCTCGCCGATGCCCGCGGGCAGGCCGGTCACAATCGTTTCCAGAATGCCGCCGACGCTGTCGCCCTCGCTGCCCGCAGCGCGGATAGCCGCCTGCATGGCCTCCTCCTTCGACGCATCCAGCAGCGCAAAGTGTCCGGGCTGCGGGTCGGGCATGACCAGCCCCGCAGCGCTGGAAAGCGGTGCGTCCTGCACGCCTGCACACTCGGCAATATGGGTGTAGACCTTTACGCCCAGGCCGCTCAGCACCGTCTCGCAGATCGTGCCCGCCGCAACGCTTGCCGCCGTAATGCGGCCCGAGAAGTGCCCGCCGCCGCGCGCGTCCTGAAAGCCCTCGTACTTGGCGTAGGCCGTGTAGTCGGCGTGGCCGGGGCGCAGCAAGTCGGCGGTTTTGGCGTAGTCGCCGCTGCGGGTATTCAGGTTGCGGATCATCAGGGTGACGGCCGTGCCGGTGGTGCGGCCCTCATACACGCCGGAGAGGAACTCCACGGCGTCGGCCTCGGTGCGGGCGGTGGAAAGCCCATCCCCGCGGGCGCGGCGGCGGTCCATGGCCGCGGCAATCGCGGCCTCATCCACCGGCAGGCCCGCGGCCAGCCCGTCAAGCACCGCCCCCACGGCAGGTCCATGGCTCTCACCAAAAATCGTCATACTGACGGCATTTCCAAAGGTGTTTTTCATATATCCTTCCCGATTTTTCGATGAATGGAAAAATGGCGATCCCGGCAAGCTCTCTCCCTCGCAGAGGGAGGCAAGGCCCCCGGCCCGCAGGCCGATGGGGGAGAGAGCCATGCCGTCAGATGCCGTTTCCCTCATTCCATACCTAACAAAGCCGGCAGCTCGGTCATGGGCAGACTGTCGGCGCGCCAGCAGCCGAGGCCGGGGCACTTGATGACCGTGATATGGTCGCCGCGGGCCTTTTTGTCATGCTGCATGTAGGCCAGGACCTTCTCCTTGTTGGCCCCGGCACGGGTGGGCAGGCCCAGCGCGCGGTAAATCGCCCGGGTGCGCTTGAGCAGGGCCGTGTCCTCGATCATCGGCAGCATACCCAGCGCGACGCATTCGCCGTGGTACAGGCCCGTGGTACGGCGGCCCCGCACACCGCGCACGGCTTCGATGCCGTGGCCGATGGTGTGGCCGAAGTTCAGGCAGGCGCGGACGCTGCCCTCGCGCTCGTCCTGCTCGACGATCTTTTTCTTAAATTTCAGACTTCTGTAAACAATTTGTTCAATGTTATCCTCGGGGTGCTCGCACTCAAACAGTGCAAACAGCTGCGGGTCTCCGATGATGCCGGTCTTGAGCGCCTCGGCCAGGCCGTTGACGACCTGACGGCGGGGCAGGGTCTTGAGCGTGTCAAAATCGACAAGCACGACCTTGGGCTGCCAGAATGCGCCGACGATGTTCTTCGTCTCGCCCAAATCAATCGCTGTCTTGCCGCCGATGGAGGAATCCACCTGCGAAAGCACCGTCGTGGGGCAGTTGACAAAGTCAATGCCGCGCATGTAGCTGGCCGCGCAGAAGCCGCCCAGATCGCCCACAACGCCGCCGCCGACGGACACCAGCAGATCCTTGCGGTCCATGCCGAACGCCAGCATAGCCTGCAAAACCTGACCGTAGACCTTCAGGCATTTGCTGCCCTCGCCCTGGGGGATCGTGTAGACGGTGGAATCGGGGCACTGGGCCGCCACGGTCTGCGCGTACTCGGCGGGTACACCGGAGTCGGTCAGCACAAAGACCTTGCGGTTTGCCACGTTCGTGAACTGATGGAGGTTGGCAAGGCATCCAGCCTTCAAAATAATATCGTAGCTGCGGCTTTTAAGCTGCATCGTCAGTTTCATGCTTCGCACATCCTTTATCTTCATGGCTTATTTCTCCGTACTGTCAAGGGTGAAGGCACCCAGCAGCCGCAGGGTGCTGCAAACAGAAGTCAGGGTGTCCAGCAGGGTCTGGCACCCTGCGCCCGTGCTGCCCGCCGGGCAGACGATCTGTACATAGAAATAGTATTCAAACGGAACATGGGGCAGGGGACGGCTCTTGATGCACTCCATGTTAAAGCCCCGCGCGCCGATCTGATCCAGCGCCGCGGCCAGCTGGCCGGGCTTATGGCGTGCCGTGAACAGCAGCGCCAGCCGCTGGCCCTCGCCGGTCATGACGGGGGCGGCGGCGGCACGCTCGATCACGATGAACCGCGTTGTGTTGTCGCCGTCGGCGTTGATGCCCGCGGACAAGATCTGCAGGCCGTACAGCCCGGCGGTCTCGGCGCTGGCAATGGCCGCAACGCTCGGGTCGTTCAGCTCGGCCACATGGCGGGCCGCGTCGGCGGTGTTGCCCCAGGTAGACGTTTTAAAGCCGTGCTGCTGTACAAAAACGCTGCTCTGGGCCAGCGCCTGCGGGTGGCTGATGACGGTCCTGACCGTCTCCAGCGTCGCGCCCGGCACGCCCAGCAGGTCCTGCCGGATCGGCAGGTCGCACATCCGGGCAATGATAATATCGGGGTGGGTGTACAGCAGGTCGAGCACAGTGGAGACATCGCCCGCGTTGGAGTTTTCAAACGGCAGAACGCCGAATTGTGCATCCCCGTTCTGCACGGCGTCAAAGACCTCGCCCCAGGTGGTGCAGGCCGTCTCCCGCGCAAAGGGGAAAAGGCGGTGCAGCGCAATGTGGCTCCACGCGCCGGGCACGCCTTGGTAGGCGGCGGTATCGCGGCCCAGCCGGGCGCGCTGGTATGCGCGGGAAATGCTCATGGCATCGCTGAGAAAGGCGCGGTAGTAGGGGCGCAGCGCCTCGTCGGTGATGCGGGCCGTGTTTTTGTCAAGCACGGCGGCCTCCCGCGCGGCATCAAAGACCGGCTTGCCGGTCTCAGCCTTGTAGCGCACCACATCGGCCACCGCGCGCATACGCCGCTCAAACAGAGCGGCCATCTCGGCATCAACGGTGTCGATCTCGGCACGGGCTTGCTGTAAAAGGTCCATGGGTCGGCTCCTTTTCAGAATTTTTCAGGAATATCTCCGCTGCCCCTTTTTGGCATGGATGTAGGGCGGGGTGGGGACAGGCTGCCCTACGAATCACCCGCAGGCGCAGTGTTGTTTATTTATACATACTCAAAGTCAGTATACCATAAATAAAGCGCCGTCACAAGAGTGACGGCGCGAAATTTGTCTTTTCTTGGCCACCTCCCTCTCAGAGGGAGGCAAGTGCAGTTTTACCCGTGCAGCGCACTTCTCAGGGCGGCCAGGAGCTCGGCCTGGTAGGCGGGGCTGAAGGTGCCGTGCAGCAGCTTGGGCAAGGCCTCCTCCTGCAGGCGGCGCCAGCTGTCGGCCTCGCGGCCCGGCAGGATCGGCACAAAGGCCACACCGTTGGCAGCGGCGGCCTGGGCGTCGCCCATGGCGTCGCCGACCATCATGACCTTGCGGCTCTCATACCCGCAGGCCAGCATTGTGGCGATGGAGTTTGCCTTGCTGCCGACCTCCTGCCCGAAGATGACATCCGCATGACGGGCCAGCCCGTAGCGCTTCCACTCGCTGGCAATGGCGCTCTCGTTCGCGGCACTGACGACGGCCACATCGGCCACGGCGTGCAGCTGGCGCAGGCTTTCCTCCACGCCGGGGAACGGCTCAAACGTCGGCTCCAGCGCCTGAATACGGCGGTTGCAGGCGTTGTTCCACTCCTGCAGCTTGCGCAGGGCCAGGCTGCCGGTCTTTTGCAGCTCCCGCTGCAGGCTGGCCGTGGAAAGCTCCGTCGCGGTATCGACCCAGGCGGCAATATCCTCGCTGCCCGGGATCTCGATGCCGCGGTTTTTCAACCGGTCAAACACCAGCCGGACACTCTCAAACCGGGAGATGCCGCGGGTGATCGTGTGCAGGTTGATCTCATCCCACGCGGCAGTGATGAAATCCGCGTGGTCATCCAGCGCAAACACGCGGATGAGCTCGGGGCACATGACGGTGGAATGCTTGATGCGCACCGTGTCCATCACGCAGCCGTCGGAATCCATGCAAATCAGAAATTCACGTTTCTTGGTAAAATCCGTCAGTGCATTTGCCATAAAAACCGTCTCCCTCTGTCAACTCTGCCTATAAACTCAATATGAATCTATCATAACAAAATTCCACGGCGTTTTGCAATGCCTTTTTTAAAAAAAGCATGGATTTTTGTGTAATTTCTACACTTCAACGGGGGCATCGGGGTCCAGCGTGCGGCCAATCGGAGCGTGGATCAGCAGATTGGCCATTGCGTCCGCCGGGGTGGGCTGCTTGTTGATGACAACAAGGTTCTCCCCGCGGAAGTAGCGCAGCAGACCCGCCGCCGGGTAGACGGCCAGGCTTGTGCCGCCGACGATGAGGGTGTCGGCCCCGCGGATGGCGTGCACGGCGTTTTCCATCGTCTCCTCGTCCAGCCCTTCCTCGTAGAGCACAACATCGGGCTTGACGATGCCGCCGCACTCGTCGCAGCGGGGCACGCCGTCGCCGACGCCCGCCGCATCCTCAATGAACTGCACCGGGAAGAATTTGCCGCACCGCGTACAGTAGTTGCGCAGGGTCGAGCCGTGCAGCTCATACACGGTCTTGCTGCCCGCAGCCTGGTGCAGGCCGTCGATGTTCTGGGTCACGACGGCCCTGCATTTGCCCTCGCGCTCCAACGCCGCCAGACGCAGGTGGGCCGCGTTGGGCTTTGCCCCGTGGACGATGAGCTTCTGGCGGTAGAAGTCAAAAAACTCCGCGGTGTGGGTCTCGTAGAAGGTGTGGGAGAGCATCGTCTCGGGCGGGTACTTGAATTTTTGGTGGTACAGCCCGTCCACCGAGCGGAAATCGGGGATGCCGCTCTCGGTCGAGACGCCCGCCCCGCCGAAAAAGACCATGCTTTTTGTTGCTGCCAGAATTTTCTCTAATGCCGGAACCATGCAAACTGCCCCTTTCGCTTTTGGCTTTTATGCCTTATAATATACCTATTATAATCTATTTTCGGAGGGATGCAAGATGCAGCGCGAAATCACACGGGAGCTGGTGCGCCGGCTGCTGCCCGGGCGCATGGCGGAGAGCAACAAGGGGAGCTACGGCAGTGTGCTGGCCGCGGCGGGCAGCATGGCCTACCGCGGGGCGGCGGCGCTCTGCACCGAGGGCGCTTTGCGCGGCGGGGCCGGGCTGGTGTATCTGGCCAGCGTCGAGCCTGTTATCCAGCTGGTACTTTCCCGCACGCCGGAATGCTGCGCCTGCGGCTGCCGCACGGCGGCCAACGGGGGCATCCACCCGCAGGACGCCGACGCGCTGCGCCGCTGGTTCGCGGACAGGCACGCCGTTTTGCTGGCCGGGCCCGGGTTGGGGGAGAGCGCCGCCGATGTCTGTAAGGCCCTGCTCGGCAGGAACGCCCCGTGGGCCGGTGCCGTGCTGGACGCCGACGCACTGAACGCACTGGCAGCGGGGAAGTACAAAGGGGATCTGCCCGCAAACACGATCCTGACGCCCCACCCCGGCGAGGCCGCGCGGCTGCTGGGCCTGACTGTGCCCGAGGTGCAGGCGGACCGCGAGGGTGCCGCCGTATCGCTGGCCAAAAAATATCACTGTGTCGCCGTTTTGAAAGGGCATCACACACTGGTTGCCGCGCCGGACGGCACGGTCTGGCGCAATGAGACCGGCAATGCCGGGTTAGCCAAGGGCGGTAGTGGGGATATTTTAGCCGGTCTGACCGCCGGGCTGCTGGCAGCGGGTCTAAAGCAAGGCCGCACGCCCGAGGACGCCGCGGTCTGCGCGGTATGGCTCCACGGCGCCGCTGCAGACCGCTGCGCCAGGCGCCGCAGCATGACCGCCATGCTGCCGGGGGATCTGTTTGAAGATCTAGGGTGGATTTTGGGGGAGCTGGGGCGATAAGGCTGCGGACCGAAAGAAAGCAGCACCTCCCGGGGGGCAGCCGTTCCCGGTCTTGCCACCCGCCCCTATAGGGTGTATAATAGGACTATATCTGCCAGACTCAGGAAAGGAGCCGCTGTTATGTCGCGCAAAGAAGGCCAGAAACGCAAACTGCTTGTTCTTTTGGAGATCCTCGCCCGGGAAACCGACGAGAAGCACCCCTTGAGTGTTCCCCAGCTGGTGGAAAAATTGCAGGAGCACGGCGTCGTCGCCGAGCGCAAAAGCGTCTACGATGACCTGAACACCTTAAACAACCTGCCCGACACCAAATATGAGATCGTGCAGCAGCGCGGGCGCGGCGGCGGCTACTATATGACCGATGCTCCGTTTGAGCTTGCCGAGCTCAAGCTGCTCGTCGATGCCGTCTACGCCAGCAAATTCATCACGGCGCGCAAATCCAAAATCCTGATCGACAAGCTCGGCCAGTTCACCTCCACATACCGGCAGGAGGAGCTGGACCGTAAGGTACTGGTCAGCGGGCGTATCAAGAGCACCGACGAGAAAATTCTGTACACCGTCGATGCGCTGCACGCCGCCATCACGGCAGGGGAGCAGGTCACCTTCAAATACTGCGACTGGAACCTGCAAAAGCGGATGGCCCCGCGCCACGACGGCCAGCTCTACCGCGTCAGTCCGTGGGTGCTCGTGTGGGAGAACGGCAACTATTATTTGATCGCCTACACCGAGGGGCGGCTCAAGCACTACCGCGTCGACAAGATGCAGAACGTTCACCAGCTGCCCGACACGACCCGCGAGGGTGCCGGGGAATACGCCAATTTCGACGTCAATACGTATATGCAGCAGATGTTCGGCATGTTCAACGGCCCGCTCAAGCGGGTAACGCTGCAATGCGAGAACCGCTTTGCCGGGGCGATGATCGACCGGTTCGGCACCGCGCCGATCCTGACGCCCTGCGCCGACGGCGAGCACTTTACGATGACCGCCGAGATTCAGGTCAGCCCGCAGTTCTTCGGCTGGGTGGCCGGGTTCGGCACCGGCGTCGTCGTCTCCGGCCCACCGGAGGTCCGCGCCGAAATGAAGAAAACGCTGGATCAGCTGCAGGAGCTTTACCGCTGATTTGCAATACCGGCGTAAATATGGTAAAATAGATTGTTTAAATCTATCACCGTAGGGAGGGCATCACCTCTTGCTGGAAAAGAACCAACGCTTCAAAAGCCTTTTGTATGTGCTGGCGGACGCGGCACTGCTTTTCATCGGCTTTTTGCTTGCCAACTATATCCGTTTCAATTACGTCCGCTACTTTGAGCCGGGCGGCGCAGGGCCTGCGCTGGCCGTGGCCCGGGACCCGCGCAACATCATTGCCGGGCTGGCCACGTCGCTGGTGCTCGTGCTCATCTACTGGGTCGCCGGTATCTACAGCACCACGCGGCTGCGCGGCCTGGCCGAGCGCTGCACCAAGATTGCCGTCATCAACGCGGCGGGACTGCTGATCTTCATTGGTGCTTTGTATCTGATGCACCTGGACGACTACTCCCGTATCGTACTGGCGCTGTTCTACATCCTCGGCACGGCAGGCGTCGTGATCGAGCGTATGGTCCTGCGCTGGGTAGACCGCGCCCGCCGCCGCAAGGGGCTGGGTCTGCGTCATATCCTGCTGGTGGGCGGCGGTAAATCCGCCGCGCTCTATCTGCGCGCGCTCGAGCACAACCCCTACTACGGCTTTGTCGTGGACGGCTATCTGGCCGGAATCGAAGAACCGGGTCTTGGTGTGCGCTACATGGGCAGCTATGATGCGCTGTCCGCCCGGCTCGACGAGGTTGCCGTCGATGAGGTCGTCGTAGCGCTGGAGGCTGACGAGATCGAATTGCTGCCCCACGTTTTTGCCGCCTGCGACAAAAACGGCGTGCGCATCACGATGGTACCGTTCTACAGCGACTATCTGCCCGCCCGGCCCACCATTGACGTGCTGGACGAGTGCAAGCTCATCAATGTGCGGCAGACTCCGTTTGACAATCTGCTCAACGCCGCTGTCAAGCGCGGGCTTGATATTATCGGCAGCCTGATCCTGATCATTCTGACCAGCCCGGTCATGCTGGTCACGGCCATCGGCGTCAAGCTGTCCAGCCCCGGGCCGGTCATCTTCAGGCAGGAGCGCATCGGCCTGAACAAAAAGCCCTTTATGATGTACAAATTCCGCTCGATGCGGGTCAATGTGCAGCAGCAGACCGGCTGGTCCACCGATTACGATCCGCGCAAGACCCACTTCGGCAGCTTTATCCGCAAGTTCAGCCTGGACGAGCTGCCCCAGTTCTTCAACGTGCTGAAAGGGGATATGTCCCTCGTCGGGCCGCGGCCCGAGGTGCCCTACCATGTGGAGCATTTTAAAGAGGAGATCCCGCGCTACCTTGTGCGCCAGCAGGTCCGCCCCGGCTGCACGGGCTGGGCGCAGATCCACGGCCTGCGCGGCGACACCGACATTGCCGAGCGCATCCGCTACGACATCTGGTACATCGAAAACTGGACCGTGGCGCTGGACATCAAGATCATCTTCCGCACCGTGTTCGGCGGCAAGATGGTCAACGACGAAAAACTACAATAACGCCCTGTGCGTTACCGGACGGGAGTGTCTGTAATGAGCAAAAAGGAGCCCAAGGTCGCCATCGTTCACGACTGGCTTGTCGGCTACGCCGGCGGGGACCGCGTTGTGGACGCCATGAAGCGCGTTTTCCCCGATGCCGTCATCTACACCCTTGTGTACGACCCCAACAACATGCCCGAGCACTTTAAAAGCTATGACATCCGCACAAGCTGGTTCCAGAAGGTGCCCTTCTCCAACAGGCTGTACAAGGCCATGCTGCCGCTGATGCCCCGCGCGTTTGAGGCGTTCGACCTGACCGAGTACGATCTGGTGCTGTCGTCGTCCTCCTCCTGTTCCAAAGGCGTCATCACCCGCCCGGATGCCGTACACATCTGCTACTGCCACACGCCGATCCGTTATGTGTGGGATTTTTACTACACCTACCGCGACAACGCCAACTGGCTGGCGAAGCTCGTCATGCCCGGCCAGATGCACAAAATGCGCATCTGGGACAAGTGTGCCGCGGACCGCGTGGATTATTTCATCGCCAACTCGCATTATATCGCCCAGCGCATCAAAAAATATTACCGGCGTGACAGCGATGTCATTTACCCCTGCTGCCACATCAACGAGTCGCCTTTTGTCGAAAAGGAGGACTTCTACCTGACCGTAGGCCGTCTGACCTGGTACAAGCGCGTGGATCTGGCCGTGCAGGCCTGCACGCGCCTTAACAAGCGCCTCGTCGTCATCGGCGGTGGGGGAGAGCTGGACAAGCTCAGGGCCATGGCCGGGCCGACCATCGAGTTCAAGGGCGGCGGTCTGTCCGACGAAGAAGTGCGCAGCTACTACCTGCGCGCGAAGGGCTTCCTTTTCCCGGGTGAAGAGGACTTTGGCATCACCCCCGTCGAGGCCCAGAGCGCGGGCACGCCGGTGCTGGCCTATGGCCGCGGCGGCGCGTGCGAGAGCGTGCTGCCCGGCAGGACCGGCTACTGGTTTAAAGAGCAGACCGTCGAGAGCCTGGCCGACTGCATCGAACGGTTTGAACGCGACGGCGTGGCCTGTTCCAAAGAGGAAATCCGTGAGCACAGCCGCTCCTTCAGCGAGGAACGCTTTGAGCGCGAACTGAAGGAATACTGCCTGCGCCGCATGGCCGACTGGCAGCAGGAGCTGCTCGACTGCTCCCACTGGGAGAAGGAGGAACTGGATTGAACCCTATCGTCATCAACGGCACGGTACTGTGTGACAATATCACCGGCATCCCGCGCTATGTCTATGAGAATGTCGTCCGGCTGGACAAGCTGATCGAGGGCACCGGTCTGGACGTCCGCATTGCCTACCGCGACGACGGGCGGCCCATCCATCTGCCGGAGCTAAAAAACATCCGGCTGGTGCCGCTCAAGTCCATCCCGTATTTTTACAATCTGGTCGTGCTGCCCGCCTACCTGCGCCGCACCCATGCGTTTTACGTGGGCCTTGCCAGCGATATGCTGCTGACCCGCCGCAGCGTCGTGGTGCTGCACGACATCCGCCCGCTGGTCATGGATACCGACAAGGGCTTTTTCCGCTTCAAGTTCTGGGTACACTGCCTGTCCACCAAATGGTTCGCCCAGCGGGTGTTCACGGTCAGCGACAACCAGCGGCACCTCATCAGCGAGAAGCTCGGCATCCCGCTGGACAAGATCGGCATCACCTACAACGGCTGGGAGCACATGAAGAGCGTCACCCCCGACGAGAGCATTTTTGACAAGATGCCCGGCGTCAAAAAAGGGGAGTACTTCTACGCCCTCGGCAGTTTGGCAAAGCATAAAAACTTCAAGTGGATCCGAGAGGTCGCCCGCCGCAGCCCCGACAAGACGTTTGTCGTCGCGGGCGGCAAGGACCTGCGTGCCTTTGGCGACGACGCCGAGGCGAAGGACACCCACAATGTGTTCTACCCGGGCTATGTGTCCGATGCCGAGAACGCCGCGCTGATGAAACACTGCAAGCTGTTTCTGCACCCGGCCGTGTTCGAGGGCTTTGGCATCCCGCCGCTGGAGGCGCTGGCCTTGGGCGCGCCGGTCGCGCTGGCCAACGCCACCTGCCTGCCCGAGCTGTACGGCGATACGGCGCGGTATTTTTACCCGTATGATTATGATGTGGATCTTGACGCGCTGGCCGCCCAGCCCGTGGCCGCGCCCGACGAGGTCCTGAAAAAGTACAGCTGGGACAAGACCGCCGAGTTCTGGCTGCACGAGATGGAGAAGTATGCAAAGCAGTGAAGCGGCAGCTCCCGCAGGGTAAGGCCCCTCAGGCCTCGCAAGCTCGGCCAGCTCCCCACCCTGTGGGGCGCCTTTCACGGGCGTACGCCCGAAAAAAGCCTCCCCTTTCAGGGGAGGTGGTCGAGCGCCAGCGATGACCGGAAGGGCTCTGGCCATTTCCCGCTGCCACATCACCCATCCCACAAAAGGAGGAGCATTATTCTTATGTTTATTATAATCACCCTGCTCCTCACCGTGCTCGTCTCCGGCATCTTCGGTGCGGTTCCTGCGGTAGTATCCCGCCGCAGGGTTTCCCGCCGCGACGCTGCCTGGGCTGCCGGGCTCTGGCTGGCCGTCTGGGTGTTCGCTCTGTGCGCCTACCACCGCCCCGGGCTGACCGTCGGCTTCCATGCGTTCCGGCTCGTCGCCCTCACCGCCATGACCGGCTGGGCGGGGCTTGTCACCGCCGGGCTGCGCAGCCTCGGGCGCAAAGGGTTAAAGGCCGTCGTCCCGCTGCTGGCCGTCACGGCGCTGGGGCTGGAGGTGTTCGTCGGCAATGTGGCCTACTTCAACACCCACAGCTACACGCCGTTTCAGCTCGTCGATTACCTTGACGACAACATCAACGTCGGGCGCGGCGTCGGCACGATCTCGCTCGACGAGGGCCGCACCTATCTGCGGTTCCTCGACATTGACCAGCCCATCTACAACCTGCGGTTTGACGGTCTGGTCAGCGACGACACCGAGCCGCTCCACGCCGACAGCGCCGTGATCTTCACCATTGAGGGCACCGACGCCGCCAACACCGAGCTGACCCGCTTCGGCAGCTGGCAGGTGGGGCTGCAGGCCCCGCGCACCCAGGTCATCAGCCTGGACCTGACCGGCTCCGTCGGGATGCTGACGCTGACCGCTGCCGGGTACAGCTCCACCTACGCGCAGTTCCCGGTGGCGCTGACCTTCCGCGGCATCACGGCCAACGCGCCGCGCGCGCTGGATTTCTCGATTTTGCGCTTCTGCGCGATATTTCTGGCGCTGCTGGCCGTCTACGGCCTGCGCCCGGCCAGCGGGCTGTGGCACCGCCGCTGGCTGGCGGGCAACGTCTGTGACCGCGCCGCAGCCGCCGTGCTGGGCCTTGTGCTGGCTGCTTTCGTCGTGGTCATCCCGTTCTGGGAGCCGAGCAACACCGGCCTTGCCACAAAAGATTACAACACCGCGTTCTGGGACGGGGAGAGCACGGTCAGCTTCGTCTACCAGCAGTACGGCGCGCTGGCGCACAGCCTGCTGAACGGGCGCCTTGACCTGGAGGCCGACCCGCCCGCCGAGCTGCTGTCGCTGGACAATCCCTACGATGCCGGGGCGCGCGACGCCGTGCAAATCAACGACATCCACTGGGACCACGCCTTTTACAATGGGCGCTACTACGTCTATTTTGGCATTGTACCGTGTCTTTTGTTCCAGCTGCCGTTTGAGGCACTGACCGGCATCCAGAACCTGGCCTATGCGCCCTGCATGGTCCTGCTGGGGCTGATCTTCCTCGCCGCCTGCTTCGGCGTCGTCGGGCAGGCCGTGCGCCGGTGGTTCCCGCAGGCGTCCACCGCAGCGTACCTGCTGGCCGTGGCCGCCGTAGCGCTGGGCAGTCAGTTCTACTATCTGTTGCTGCGCCCCTACATTTATGAATATGCCATCCTCTGCGGTGCGGCGCTGCTGATGCTGGGGCTTTGGCTCTGGCTCTCCGCCGCCAGCACGCCGGTGGAAAAGCGCGGTGCGCTGGTCGTCAAGCTCGTCTTCGGCAGCCTCTGCGTGGCGCTCGTCGCCGGGTGCCGCCCCCAGATGGAGCTGTTTGCGTTTTTGGCCGTGCCCATCTTCTGGCCGCGGTACATCGGGCAGAAGCGGCTGCGCAGCCGCGCCGGGGCAGGGGAGGCCGCCGCGTTTCTGCTGCCGGTGGTGCTGGTCGCTGCCGGGCTCATGTGGTACAACGCTGCGCGGTTCGGCTCGCCCTTTGACTTTGGCGCCAACTACAACCTGACCGGCAACGATATGACCCAGCGCGGCTTCAACGCCGTGCGCATCGGCCCGGCTGTGTTCACGAGTCTGTTCGAACTGCCCAGCTGGCAGGGTGTTTTCCCGTTCCTGCGGGAGACCGACGTCCAGACGAACGCCGTCATCCGCACGATCAGCGAGAAGTTCACGGGCGGCATTCTGGCCGCCACGCCGTACCTGTGGGTGCTGGCGCTGCCGCTGCTTCCCGCGTTCCGCCACTGTCTGCACCGCCGCCGTGTCACCGCCTGTGTGGTCTACGGCAGCCTGGCCGCCATGGTCGTCATGACCGTCGTTGACTGCGAGATGGCCGGGGTGCTCTACCGTTATCTAATGGATTACAGCCCCGTGCTGCTGCTTGGTGCGGCGCTGTGCTGGTTCTGCGCCGAGGGCGCACTCTCCCGCCGCGCAGCTCTGGGGGAGGGCACCGCCGCCGCGGCACTGCCCGTGCTGCGCACCGTCATGGCCGCCGCCGCGGCGTACACCGCCGTCTACCGCTTCTGCACGCTCTTCGCCATGGAGCCGTATCTGCAGGGCATGAATCCTTCCCTTTACTACACCGTCAGCCGCCTTGTTCAATTCTGGATGTAAAATCCGCCCGGAGGTCCTGTTATTATGGATAAAATCGCCGTTCTGATTCCCTGCTACAACGAGTCCAAGACTGTCGAGAAGGTCGTCTCGGATTTCCGCCGCGTCCTGCCCGACGCCACCGTCTACGTCTACGACAACAATTCCACCGACGGCACTGCCGAGCTGGCCGCCGGAGCCGGGGCCGTTGTCCGCCACGAGTACCAGCAGGGCAAGGGCAATGTCATGCGCCGCATGTTCCGCGAGATCGACGCAGAGGCGTACATTCTTGTGGACGGCGACGACACCTACCCTGCGGAGGCCGCGCCCGAGATGGTCGCCGCTGTGACCGAGCGCCAGGCCGACATGGTCGTCGGTGACCGCCTGTCCAGCACCTACTACACCCAGAACAAGCGCCCGTTCCACAACTTCGGCAACGATCTGGTGCGGTTCTTCACAAATCATCTGTTTGGCGGCAAGATCAAGGACATTATGACCGGCTACCGCGCGTTCAGCTACCAGTTCGTCAAGACCTATCCCGTGCTGTCCCGCGGGTTTGAGATCGAGACCGAGATGACGATCCACGCCCTGCAGCGCAATATGCAGGTCGAGAACGTTGTCATTGACTACCGTGACCGTCCGGAAGGGTCGGAGAGCAAGCTGAACACCTACTCCGACGGCTTTAAAGTATTGGGCACGATTGCGCGGCTGTTCAAGAACTACCGCCCGTTCAGCTTTTTCGGCATTCTGGCCGCGATCCTGGCCGTGTTCGGCATCGGCTTTATGATCCCGGTGCTGGGCGAGTATTTCCGCACCGGCCTTGTGCCGCGCTTTCCGACTTTGATCGTCTGCTGCTTTGTGCTGGTGGCGGCGCTGCTGCTGTTTATCTCGGGTATCATCCTCTCGAGCCAGCTTGCCAAGGATGCCCGCGACTTTGAGTTCCAGCTGCAGACCGTGCATCATTGGCACAGTGAAAAGAAATAAGCCTTCCCCCTCGGAGGAAGATGGCCGAGGCCCCGCCCGAGGCCGGATGAGGGGCAAGCCTGCGGCAGCCGCCCGTTTACGGGCTTTCTCCGTAAGCTCTCCCCCTCATCAGTCACCTGCGGTGACAGCTTCCCCCTCGGGGGAAGCTCTTTTGCCCCAGCCCGCAAACCGGGACACCCGGTCTGCGGGCTTCTTGCTTTTTGGGGCGCAATGGGCTATAATAGTTTTATATGTGCGCACTGCACATACTACGTACAACAAAGAGGGACTAACAAGGGAGTATATACATTATGACGAAAATTGCCGCATCGATCCTGTCGGCCGATTTTGCCAACCTGAAACATGACTGCACCCGCCTGTTGGAGGCCGGTGTCGACCTGATGCACTTTGACGTGATGGACGGGCACTTTGTACCCAATATCAGCTACGGCGCGCCGGTGCTGAAATGCCTGCATGCCGCTATGCCCGACGTCTACTACGACGTCCACCTGATGATCAGTGACCCGGCCCGCTACGCCGCCGACTTTGCCAGGGCAGGGGCCAGCCTCATCACCTTCCACCTCGAAGCTGTGCCGGACACGGCAGAGGAGGTCATCGCCGCTATCCGCGCTGCGGGCTGCCAGGTCGGCATCAGCATCCGTCCCGGCACGCCGGTGGAAGCTGTTTTCCCGTATCTGGGCGTTGTCGATCTGATCCTGGTCATGAGCGTGGAGCCCGGTTTCGGCGGGCAGAAGTTTCTCCCCACCACCCCCACGCGCATTGCCGCCATCTGTGCCGAGCGCACCCGCCGCGGCTGTGATACCCTGATCGAGGTGGACGGCGGCATCAACACCGAGACCGGCCCCCTGTGCATCGCTGCCGGGGTTGACTGGCTCGTGGCCGGAAGCTCGCTGTTCCATGCCATGGATCCTGCCGCTGTGGTAAACGTCCTGCACAGCAAGTAAAGGAGCTTTTTCCCTATGCCCAATCGTAAAAAAGTTGAACGCAGCGCGAACTACAGCTACTACAGTGACCTGCTGTGGTGCACAGTCCCGCTGATCGGCATGTCGTGGTATTACTACGGTGCGCGCCCGGTGCTTTTGCTGCTGGCCGCACTGCTGACCGCCTACCTGTGCGACTGTGCCCTGGCCCCGCTGCACGGCACGGGCTACCAGTCCCATGAGCCGTCCAGTGAGTGCTTTGCCGCGCTCATCGCGCTGCTGATGCCTGCCAGCATCTCGTATCCCATCGTCATTTCCGCCGTCATCGTCGCCGTGCTCGTCAAGGAGGCGTTCGGCGGCGAGGGCCACTATCCGTTCCATCCCGCCGCCGTCGGCGTCGTCGTGGCCGGTATCTCGTGGCCGCAGGACGTCTTTTCGTACCCCATTCCCGGCACGCAGCTGCCGCTGTTCGGCAGCGTGAACACCACTCTCGTCGAGGGCATGAACGCCACTCTGCGGGATGGCGGTCTGCCCAGTGCCAGCACAATGAACCTGCTGACCGGCAACGTCTCCGCCGCCATGGGCACCAGCGCAGCGCTGGTCGTGATGGCCTGCGGGCTGTTCCTGCTTGTGCGCGGGCACATCAAGCTTTCTGTCGTTATTCCGTTCTTTATCTTTGTCATCGGCCTGCCGTGGTTCTTCCCGAATCTGAACGAGCTGCCGACCTTCAGCCTGCCGTGGGAATATATCCGCCAGCGCTTCTATCTGGAAAAATATGTCGTCCTGTCCGGCACGGCACTGTTCACCGGCCTGTTCCTGGTCTGTGAGCCGGTCACGATGCCGGACCGCCGCATGAGCCGCATCATCTACGGCGCGGCGCTGGGCATCATGACCTATGTGTTCCGCGTGTTCAGCCCGTATGAGTGCGCGGCCTGCTGTGCGCTGCTGATCGTCAGCTCCATCCCCGAATGGCTCGACCTCATCAGCCACCGCACCGAACGCATCCGCTTTATGAGAGAGGAGGAGCAGCGCCTTGCCAATTCAACAAAACCCGAATAAGCGCCGGGGCGAGGAGCGCTCCGAGACCTTAATTATCCCGCACATCACCAGGGAGATGCTCGAGGTCGCCCGCGCCATGGCGGAGAAGGGTGCCTCCCGCGCCGAGATCGAGGCCGCCCTTGCCGCCATGCAGACCGGCAAGGCGCCCGCCGCCCCGGCGGCCCCTGCACCGGAAAAGCAGCCCGGCGCACCGCAGCAGCCCGCGCCCGGGTGCAGTGATGCCGCCCGCAGCGGCGGCATCATCCCGACGAGCCGCCCGCGGTACACCGCCGCGGAGCGCCGCGCCATGCTGGAGGAGGTCCAGCGCCGCCAGGCTGAGCGCGAGGCCGCCCGCCAGGCGGAAGCCCAGGCCGAGGAGGATCGGTTCCGCAGCTACCGGGACCGGGAGTACGGCAGGAGCCCCGCGGTCACACCGTCCGCAGCACCCCAGCCCACTCCCGCTGCCCACAGCGGCCAGACGCCCGCAGCAGCTGACGAGACCCGCACGATCTCGATCCCGAAGCGCAGAACTGCCGAGCCTGCCGAGCCTGCCGAGCCTGTCGCCCATGCCGTGCAGCCCCCTGCACCCGCGGCACAGCCCGCCCAGCAGCCCACGCAGGTCATGCCGCCGGTACAAAGGGCGGCCCCTGCGGCACCGGCTGCGCCCGCCCCGGCAGAGCACACCGCCCACCCGGAGCCGACCCCTGCGCCGAAGTCCAAAAAAGCCAGCGTCTCGCGTTCCTACGCCGCGGCGGAGGCTGCCCTGAACGAGCGCATCCGCGCCGACCATATCTGGCTGTCCAACCCCGTGCTTGTGCGCGGCCTCGGCATGGCCCCGGTCATCGGTGCCGCGCTGGACGGCCGGCGGGCGCTCATGCTCTGTATCGCCTCGCTGATTTTGGTCACCTTCACCCGTGTGCTGGCCGTGGCCATCTGCCATCTGACAAAGAACCGCTTCCGCCCCGTGGTGTACTGCTACTCTGCGGCGCTTCTCTACATCCCTACGTATGTTTTGCTCTACGCACTGTTCGGCTCTGACCTGACGCTGCTGGGCATCTACCTGCCGATCATGGTCGTGGAGCCCGCCATCGTCAAGCGCATGGAGTTCTCCGACCTTGAACCCGTGAGGGATGCGTTCCGCCACGGCTTCAACAACGCACTCGGCATGTGTGTTGTGCTGCTCATCGTGGGCTGCCTGCGTGAGCTGCTGGCCACGGGCGCGGTCTTTGGCAACGTCATCCTGCACAATGCGCTGCTGCCGCTGGCTGCACTGCCCGCGGGCGGCTTTGTCATCGTGGGTATCCTGGCCGCCATCTGGTGCGCCGCTGCCAACCTGTACACCGATTATAAACATGAGGAGGTGCGCCGCCTGTATGCTGACCGTAAGCACTGAGCTGCAGCCGATTTTAAACGGTATTGTGCAGTTTATCAGCTATATGGTGCTGGCCGTCTTTGCGGAGAATGTCATCCTTGCCCGCGCGCTGGGCGTCACCCGCCTGATGAAGCTCGTGCCCGACCACCGCGCGCAGGTGTGGGATTTCTGCCTGCCGCTGCTGCTGGTCATCACGCTGTCCGCACCTGCCGGCTGGGCCGCACACGACCTGTTTTTCCCGTGGCTGCGTGATTATCTGCCCGCATGGCTTCCCATTTCGGCCCTGCGGCCCATCGTCTACCTGACCTGCGGCATCGCGGCCATGGCCGTGGCCTGGCTGCTGCTGGGCGTGCTGCCCCGCAAGCTGCGCGCCAGCTGCCGCAGCCAACTCAGCCTTGCCACCTGCAGCACCGCCGTGCTGGGCACGATGCTCATCTGCGCGAACCAGAACTATACGATTTTGCAAAGCGTCGCGTTCGCTCTGGGCAGCGGGCTGGGCTATGTCTTTGCCGTCTTTATCGTTCGTGAGGGCCGCCGCCGTCTGCGCAGCAAGGCCATCTCCTCGATCTTCCAGGGTCTGCCCAGCTCGATGATCTACGTCGGCGTGCTGTCGCTGGCGATCTACGCCCTGGTTGGCCACACCGTTGTTCTGTAACTGTTAGGGGGTCGTTGTTATGTCCGAAGCCTGCTTTACCGCAGCCGATATTTTACTGCCCGCCGCCGGGGTCCCGCTGGACCCGTGGGCCTGCATCGCCGTTGACCAGTTCACCTCCCAGCCGGAGTACTGGCAGCGCGCCGAGCACCTGGCCGACGGCAAGCCCAGCACCCTGCACATCGTTTTGCCGGAGGCGTACTTAGGCACCCCGCAGGAGGCCGAGCGCTTAGAGAGCATCCGCCGCACGATGGAGGAGTACCGCAAGTCCGTTCTGACCCGGAAAGTACATGGCTACGTTTATGTTGAGCGTACCCAGATGGACGGCACGGTCCGGCAGGGCCTTGTCGGCGCTGTCGATCTTGATGCCTACGACTACGCGAAGGGCTCCAAGCCCGCTATCCGCCCGAGCGAGAGCACCGTCGTGGAGCGCATCCCGCCGCGCCTCAAGGTCCGCCGCGGGGCGACGCTGGAAACGCCCCACGTCATGATGCTGGCCGACGACGCCGACTGCACGCTGATCGAGCCCATCGGACTGATGAAGAACCAGCTGCCGCCGCTCTACGACGGTGAGCTGATGCTGGGCGGCGGGCATCTGCGCGGCTGGGCCGTCGAGGACCCCGCGCTGATCGCCGGGATCGACGCCGCGCTGGCGGCGCTGGCCGACCCCGCCGCTGGCCCGCTGCCAAAGGGCAGCAGCCGATGGTACTGGCCGTCGGTGACGGCAATCACAGCCTGGCCACCGCCAAGGCCTACTGGGAGGAGCTGAAACCCACCCTGAGCGAGGAGCAGCGCAGGACCCATCCGGCGCGCTGGTGCCTGGCCGAGGTCTGCAACGTCCACAGCCCCGCCATTGAGATCGAGCCGATCCACCGCGTCGTGTTCGGCGTCGGTGCCAAGGAGCTGTATGCCGCGCTCGACGCCTGGGACCAGCAGCAGGGGAGCAGTACGACGATGTCCGACCAGCGTCTGCGCCTGGCCGATGCCCACGGCGAGAGTGCCGTCGCGCTGGCCAACCCGCCCGCGCCGCTGACCGTCGGCAGTGTGGAGGCATTTCTGGCGGACTTCCTGCCCGCCCATCCCGGCGTGACCGTGGACTACATCCACGGCGAAAGCACGGCGCTGGCGCTGGCCTCCGACCCGGCCAAACCAGCCACGGCCATTCTGCTGCCCGACTTTGCGAAGGCTGACCTGTTCAAGGGCGTTGTGCTGGGCGGCGTGCTGCCCCGCAAGACCTTCAGCATGGGCCATGCCGAGGAAAAACGATATTACAATGAATGCCGTGTCATCGGCGTATAACAGGATTCAGGTGAATTATGGAAAAAGCTGCACAAACCCCGAACGGTGCACCGCACCGCCGCCGCCGCCGTCGCCCTGCCGGCAATGGCAGCGCCCCGCAGGCGCAGCAGCCCGCGCGTGAGGGGAAAGCCCCCGCACAGCCGCGCAAGCCGGCCCCGCAGGCCGCTGCGCCCGCAGCCCCCAAGGCACCGCGCAGCGAGAATGCGCCCCGCGCCAATGGCAGCCACCCCCGCCGCGGGCAGGGCAGACCCGCCCAACCGCAGAGCCAGCAGGCACCGCGCCAGAATGCCCCGGCCCAGCGCCCGGCTGCACCCCAGAATGCGCCCCAGAGCGCACGCCCTGCCGCGCCCCAGCCGCCGCGCCGCAATGCCCGCCCGGCCCCGCAGGTGCCCAGCCAGCCGCTGCGCGACCAGCCCAAGGCACCGCGTCCGCCCCGCAATGCCCGCGCCCCGCGCAGCACCGCGCCGGAGCAGCCGGGTCTCGATCTGATCTCCCGCCGCCCGCCGAAGCAGAAATTCGCAAATTTCGAGGACTATCTCGCCGCCCACGGCGGTATGACTGTGCCGCTGCCGCCCGAGGCATCGGACGCAGCGGACACCCCCGAGACGGTCAATCCCGCCGAGGCTGCCGAATGACCCCCGCCACCGCGGCAGCCCTGCGCTGCCCCGTATGCGGCGGTCCGCTGCTGCTGGCCGGGCGCAGCCTGCGCTGTGCCAGAGCCCACAGCTTTGACCTTGCCAAAGAGGGCTACGCCTACTTGCTGCCGATGCAGAAGAAGCACGCCGCCGACCCCGGCGACGGCAAGGCCATGGTCCGCGCCCGCCGCGCGTTCCTGTCGGCAGGGCACTACGCCCCGCTGATGGCGACGCTGGCCGCGCTTTGCGCCGCGCTGCCCCACGACCATATTGTGGACGCCGGCTGCGGCGAGGGCAGCTACGATAAGTATTTGTATGACGCGCTGGGCTGCCCTCAGATTGCGGCGTTCGACCTGTCCAAGGAGGCCGTGCGGCTGGCGTCGAAGCTCGTGCCCGACGCGGCGTTCTGTGTCGGCGGCAGCTTTTGTGCACCGGTGCGCGACGGCTGGGCCGACCTGCTTTTGAACATCTTCTCGCCCATGGCCGAGGCCGAGTTTGCCCGTATGCTGCGCCCGGGCGGGCATCTTGTTTACGCCGTGCCCACCGCGCGGCATCTGTTCGGCCTGAAAGAGATTTTGTACGACTGCCCGTATGAAAACGAGGTCCGGCAGACCGAATACGACGGCTTTGCGTTTGTGAAGGCCGTTGAGTCCACCGCTGTCATCACGCTGGAAGGGCAGAGTGTGCAGGATTTGTTCGCCATGACGCCCTATTACTGGAACACCCCCGCCGACGGCGCAGAACGGCTTGCGGAATGTGAACGCCTGACGACAGAGATCGGGTTCCGGTTTTTGGTGTATCAAAAGGTATAAATGTACGTGCCTTCCCCCGTGGGGGAAGGTGGCCGAGGCCCCGCCCGAGGCCGGATGAGGGGCGGCCTAGTGGCTGTTGCCCGTGAATGGGAAGTGGCCGTAAGCTTTGCCCTCATCAGTCGCCTGCGGGCGACAGCTTCCCCCGAGGGGGAAGCCTTATAGAAAAGTCCGTGCGGCACATCTTTCCCAAATGTGCCGCCTTTTTTCATGCTTCTTTCAAAAATCCAACACATTTGCAATATATACTAAATTTTGTCAAAAAATCTCCGAAAACAGAAGGGAACCCGGTATGGCAGAAAAAACACAAACCCGACGCGGCCCGCTCGGCTGGGTCAAACGCCACAAAAAGCTGACGATCTTTTTGGTCATTGTGCTGGTCGCGGCCCTCGTTCTCGTGAACGTGCTGGGCAAGACCGACAAGGCGTCCGCCGCCGGCAGCTATCAGTTCGTGCGCACCACCGTGCTGACCAAAACGACCCTGAGCGATACGGTCAGCGTGACCGGCACGGTCAAGGCCGGCAGCAGCGCCAGCGTCACGGCGTCGGATTCCGTCAAGACCTACAAGGTCACGGCAGTCAACGTCGCTGTCGGTGATACGGTCAGGAAGGGCGATGTCATCGCCACGCTGGACACCACCGACGTGGAAAAGCAGATCGCCAACGCGCAGCTGCAGCTCAGCGACACCCGGACCGACGCCCGGAAGAACTACACCCAGGCCGTCGAGGATCAGACGACAAACCTGACTACAGCACAGGAAAATCTCGATAAGGCGCAGAAGAACTACGACACGCTGGGCATTGATGACTACTATACCTCGATGGCGTCCGCCGCCAACAGCGGCAAGACGAACCGTGAGATCGTCACCGACTGGTACACCCGCTACGCCGAGGAGATCGCCGGGTACGAGAACACCCTTGCCAACCTGAACATTCAGCTGACCCAGGCCCAGCAGGACGGCGACACGGCCCGCGCAGACGGTCTGCAGGGCCAGATCGCGGATTACACCAACCGGGAAAATATCGCCAAGGGCCAGTGCAGCATCCCGGAGCTGGGCCTGCAGGGCTTTGATGCCGTCAGCCAGACCTACAATAAAATTGAGCAGTACCGCGAGGCGCTGGAGCAGGCGCAGCAGTCCTATCAGAACAGCGCGACAAGCGCGTCCCGCAGCGTGGACAACGCCGAGACGAAGCTCGCGCAGTCCCAGCGCGAGGACGACACCCTGACCAATCTGCAGACCGCACTGGAGAACTGCACCCTGACTGCCACGATGGACGGTACGATCACCGCGCTGGACGCCACGGTGGGCGCGGTGTGCAGCGGCACGGTGGCCACGATTCAGGATGTGGACAACCTGACGGTGGAGGTCACGATCCCGGCCAGCTCCGTCGGCAGGCTCAAGACCGGCCTGCAGTGCAACATCACCAGCGACGCCACGGACAACACCGTCACCGGTACCCTGACCCGCATCGACCCTGTCGCCAACGACAGCGGCAGCTTCGGCGCTACCGTCACGGTCAACGGGCAGGACAGCGGTCTGCTGGTCGGCATTCCCGCCAAGGTCGAGATCGTCATCAGCACCAAGGACAACGTCTTTACCGTCCCGCGCGACGCCGTGGGCACCAACGACGACGGCAGCACCTACGTGCTGCGCAAGACCGGCGGAGAGGGCGTCGATATGACCTTTGAGCAGGTCGCCGTCACCGAGGGCGACACCAACGACTACTATGTGGAGATCACCGGCAGCGACCTGAACGAGGGCGACGTCATCCGCGCCACGGCGGACCTGACCCAGGGCATTGAGTCTGGCACGTCCGACAGCGATGTGCAGATGATGGAGAACGGCGACCTTTACGTCGGCGACGGCAGCAATATGCCCGAGGGCACCGTCGTCATGGGCGGTCCCGGCGGCGGCCCCGGCGGTCCGGGAGGTCAATAATGCCGGAAAAAACACAACAGTTTGCGCAGAATATTGCCAGGAGCCTGATAGGGGAGGAGGCCGCGCACCCCGCGCAGCCCCTGATCCAGATGCAGGGCATCCGCAAGAGCTACTACATCGGCCAGCCGAACGAGCTGGAAATTCTGCACGGTATCGACCTGACCGTCTACCCCGGCGAGTTCGTCGCCATCGTGGGCGAGTCCGGCTCCGGTAAGTCCACGCTGATGAACATTATCGGCGTGCTGGACAAGCCCACGGCGGGCGAGTACGTGCTGGACGGCGTCAACATCCACGACGCCGACGACAACGACCTGGCGGCCATCCGCAACCGCAAAATCGGGTTCGTGTTCCAGACGTACAACCTGATCGGACGCCAGAGCGCGTTAAAAAACGTCGAACTGCCGATGCTGTATGCGGGCGTCCCGGCAGGGGAGCGCACCCGCCGCGCCAAGGAATGGCTCGAGCGCGTCGGCATGGGCGAGCGGATGCGCCACCAGCCCAACGAGCTTTCCGGCGGACAGAAGCAGCGCGTCGCGATTGCCCGCGCCATGGTCAATGAGCCGGCGCTGATCCTGGCCGACGAGCCTACCGGCGCACTGGACAGCCAGACGAGCCGCGTCGTGATGGATCTCTTTCACGAGCTGCATGAAAAATACCACAAGACCATCGTACTCATCACGCACAACCCCGAGCTGGCCGAGGAATGCCAGCGGGTGCTGACGCTGCGCGACGGCCTGATCGTGGGCGAACGAAAGGGGACCGGCGAACGTGCAGCTTTTTGAGAATATCGGCATGGCGCTGACCAGCGTCAGAAGCAACAAAATGCGCAGTCTGCTCACGATGCTGGGCATCATCATCGGCATTGCGGCGGTCATTGCCATCGAGACCGTCGGCAACAGCATGACCGGCTCGGTCATGGACTCGATGTCCGGCATGGGTGCCAGTAACATTTCTGTCACGGTAACGCAGAAAAGCAGCTCCGACACGTCGGGCACGTCCCAGGGCGTCCGGCTGCGCCGGTTTATGGATTCCAAACCGTCGGACGCAGACCTTATCACCGATGCGATGATGAACGATTTTACAGACGCTTTCCCGACCCAGGTCCATCACATCGAATTGACCCAGCAGGTGGGCAGCGGCACGACTGCCAAATACGGTGACCCGACTACGACCATCACGGCCACTGTCAGCGGCATCAATCATGCTGCACTGGCAGCCAGGGACGATGATTCGCAGATTTTGTACGGACGCTGGCTGGACGACGACAGAGACGCCGGGCGCAAGGTCGCCTGCGTGTCGGAAAAGTTCGTCGAGCAGGCCATCGGCGGCAGTGCGCAGGACGCCATCGGCAAGGCGGTCACGCTGACCATCAACCAGGATCTGTACACGTTCTATATACAGGGCGTATACAAATACACGGAGGATAGCTACTCCAGCATGTACGGCGGCAGCGACGACGACAGCATCCAGACGGACTTTTACATCCCGCTGGACGTTGCCAAGACCATCGCCGGGGCGGGGGCAGGGTACCAGAGCATCACCGTTGTGGCCAACGGCGGCACGGTCAATGTTACGGACTTCGTCAACACGGTGGGGGATTTCTTCGCCAGCTACTACACCCGCAACGACTCCTGGACGGTCAGCGCATCGAGCCTGGCGAGCCTGCTCGACTCGATGAGCAGTATGATGAGCACGGTTTCGCTCGGCATCTCGGCCATTGCGGCGCTGTCGCTGCTCGTCGGCGGCATCGGCGTTATGAATATCATGATGGTCTCCGTGACGGAGCGCACCCGCGAGATCGGCACCCGCAAGGCGCTGGGTGCGCCTGCGTCGGCCATCCGTATGCAGTTTATCACCGAGAGCGTCATCCTCTGCCTGATCGGCGGCTTCATCGGTATTGTGCTGGGCCTGGCGCTGGGCACGGTGCTCAGCAATGTGGTGGGCTATGCCGCCAAGCCCAGCATCGCTGCGATCCTGATCGCCGTCGGCTTCAGTATGGCCATCGGCGTGTTCTTCGGCTATTATCCCGCCAACAAGGCCGCCAAGCTCGACCCGATCGAAGCGCTGCGGTATGAGTAAATAAATAGCCTTAGCCTTCCCCCGAGGGGGAAGGTGGCCCCGCAGGGCCGGATGAGGGCGGAGTTTACAACGCTGCCCGGTAAACGGGAAACCATGGCAAGCTCTGCCCGCATCAGTCACCTTCGGTGACAGCTTCCCCCTCGGGGGAAGCCTTTTTGTCCCCCGCATTGCGCGGGGGCTTTTTTTGTGCTATACTCAACACTGGGAAAGTGAGATGTATTGTAAAAATGAAAAAGGAAAGGCTGTTTACCAACCGCCAGCTGCTGACGCTGCTCTGGCCGCTCATCATTGAGCAGATGCTGGAAATTCTCGTCGGCATGGCGGATACCGTTATGGTATCGTCAGTGGGTGAGGCCGCAATTTCCGGTGTGTCGCTCGTCGATATGATCAACCAGCTGATCATCACGCTGTTCGGTGCGCTGGCCACCGGCGGCGCTGTCGTCACAAGCCAGCATCTGGGGGCCAAACGCCCCGAGGATGCCGCCAAAAGTGCGGGCCAGCTCGTGGGTCTGAGCGCGATCCTCGGCGTCGGTGTGGCGGCGTTCTGCCTTATCACCCGCACGGCGCAGCTGCGGCTTTTCTTTGGCACCATCACCGACGAGGTCATGCAGGCGTGCCTGACTTACTTTACGATCACGGCGCTGTCGTTTCCGTTTTTGGCGCTTTACAACGCGGGTGCGGCCATCTTCCGCTCCACGGGCAACAGCGCGGTGTCGATGAAGGTCTCGGTCATCGTCAACGGGATCAACTTTTGCGGCAACGCGCTCTGCGTGTTCGTGCTGAAAATGGGTGTCGCGGGCGTTGCCGTGCCCACGCTGATCTCCCGCGCTGTCGGTGCGTGCATCATTCTGGCGCTGGCCGCGCGGCAGGACTACCAGCTGCGCATCACGCCGCAATCTGTCACCCGCTTTGAGGGCCGCACGGTCAAAAGCATTCTGTACATCGGCATCCCGTCGGCGTTTGAGAACAGCCTGTTCCAGCTGGGCCGCGTGCTTGTCGTCTCGATGATCTCGCTGTTCGGCACGGTGCATATCTCGGCCAACGCGGTGGCCAACAACCTGGATGCCATCGGCTGCATTGTCGGCAATGCCATGGGCCTGGCAATGATCACGGTCATTGGCCGCTGCATCGGTGCGCAGGACTTTGAACAGACAAAATATTATACAAAAAAGCTGCTTTTGTGGGATTATATCGCCCAGGGCGCGGTCAATGTTGTGGTGCTGCTGTCTCTGAACCAGATTTTGAGCATGTACACCCTGACGCCCGAGACCCGCGCACTGGCGTGGACGCTGGTCATGATCCACAACGGCATGTCAATTTTTCTCTGGCCCGCCAGCTTTGTGCTGCCCAACGCCCTGCGTGCCGCCAACGACGTGCGGTTCACGATGGTCGTTGCCACGGCCTCAATGCTGGTCTGGCGCATGGGCCTGAGCTGGGTGCTCTGCGTGCAGATGGGCATGGGTGCCGTCGGCGTCTGGTACGCCATGGTCGTTGACTGGATCTGCCGCATTATATGCTTTGTGGCCCGGTTCGTCAGCGGTGCCTGGAAAAAGAACGCGGTGAAGAAGGCGACGTAGAAAAACCTTGCCGAGAGGTAGGGGCCTGGCATGCCCGGCCCGCGGCTTTTCCCATAAGCGCTCATTTGCCGGTAAGTGCCGGGCCGCACATGTGCGGCCCCTACTGCGTGGCTGACAAAATACTCGCGGAAAATCATACATAAAGGAGTACCACCCCATGAAATTCATCAGCTGGAACGTCAACGGTCTGCGCGCCTGCCTGAAAAAAGGCTTTGAGGACGTGTTCAACGCGCTGGACGCTGACTTTTTCTGCATTCAGGAGACCAAAATGCAGCCCGGACAGGCGGACTTTGCGCCCGCGGGCTACACCGAGTACATCTACAGCGCCGACAAAAAGGGCTACTCCGGCACGGCCATCTGGGCCAAAACGCCTGCGCTCTCGGTGCGCTATGGCCTCGACGAGGACGTACACAACCACGAGGGCCGCGCCATCACGCTGGAATACCCGGATTTTTATCTGGTCAATCTCTACGTGCCCAACTCCCAGAACGAACTGGCGCGCATTGACTACCGTATGCAGTGGGAGGACGACCTGCGCCGCTATCTGCAAAAGCTGGACGCCGAAAAGCCTGTCATCCTCTGCGGCGATTTGAACGTGGCGCATGAGGACATCGACTTAAAGAACCCCGGCCCCAATCGCGGCGCGGCGGGCTTCTCTGACCAGGAGCGCGGCAAGCTGGGCGAGCTGCTGGCCGCGGGCTTTACGGATTCCTTCCGCCACCTGCACCCCGACGCCACCGGCATGTACAGCTGGTGGAGCATGCGCTTCCGCGCCCGTGAGCGGAACGCAGGCTGGCGGATCGACTATTTCCTCGTCAGCAGCCGCCTGGCCGATAAGATCGAGAAAGCAGAGATTTTGATGGATGTGATGGGGAGCGACCATTGCCCGGTTTTGTTGGAGCTCAACCCGTGAGCGCCTTCCCCCTTGGGGGAAGGTGTCTGCGGCCCCGCCCGCAGACGGATGAGGGAAAACCTGCCGGATATTACCCATGAAAGGGCGATACCGGTGAACTCTCCCCTCATCAGTCTGCCGCAAGCGGCAGACAGCTTCAGTCTCCGCGCTAAGAGCCGCCTACGGCGGTTGCGCTTCGACACGCGCCTGCGGGCGCAGCCCCTTGGGGGAAGCCAAAGAAGAAAATTTTTAAAAATTCCCCCGCGTTTGCAATATCGCTCGCGGGGGATTCGTTTTAGTATACAGAAGGTCAAAGCGAGAGGAGGTGTGGGAACTGACAAATGAAGAATTTACCGGTCTGATGCAGCAATACCAAAAGCTCATCTACACGGTTTGCCTGCAATTTGTACACGAGCCCCACACCGCCGAGGATCTGACCCAGGACACCTTCCTCTCCGCGTTTTCGGCTATAGACCGGTGCGAGCCGCAGTATTACAAGCAGTGGCTCGTCCGCGTGGCGGCCAACAAATGCAAGGACCACTTGAAAAGCGCGTGGGTGCGCAAGGTGGACGTCCCCGGGGACGACGCCCTGCCGGAGCCGCGCGGTGCGCCCGGCAGCGACGCCGACGACCCGGCCCAGAGTGTGGCAGACCGCGCCGGGGCCGCCGAGCTGGAAACACTGGTGCGCGGTCTGCGCGAGCCCTACGGCAAAATTGCCGTGCTGTACTTTCTGGAGCACAGGGAAACGGCGGAGATCGCTAAGCTGGTGGGCCGTCCGCCCGCGACGGTCAACAGCCAGCTGTGGCGCGCAAAGCTGCTGCTTCGCCAGCAGATCACCGAGAGGAGGCAGAAGGAATGAGCCTTTATTTTGATAACAACAAACTCTTTGACGCCGAAGGCCACCTGACCGACGAAGGGCTGTACGCCATTAAGGACGGCACACTGGACGACCTCGGCGCACTGGAGGCCGCCGAGCATCTGAGCTTCTGCGACTACTGTCTGCTGCGCTACACGGCCATGATCGACGCCGCGCCCGACTGCATGAAGCAGCCGATGCGCGACCTGATCCCGCAGGTGCAGAGCCTTATGCGGCTGCGCAGCTTCCGCATTATGACAAACCGCTATGTCTCGGCGGCTGCCGCGGTGGTGCTGGGCTTTGTGATGTGGGGCGCGGTCAGCACCTTTGGCGTGCCCGATGCCGCCGCCCTGCTGCCGCAGCAGCCCGCCGCCCGGCCGGAACGCTTCGGCACAAAATTTACCACCGCCGTCAACGGCTTTTACAAGAGTCTGGACGATACCTTTAAAAACTTTACCCTGACCGCCGAAAACGGTCTGGAGCAAATCCGAGCACAAAGCATTGGCGGCGGCGCCGCAAAGGGAGAGTGACCTATGAAAAAGAATGGATTTTTGACCTTCATCTTCGCCTGCATCCCCGGCGCGGGCCAGATGTATTACGGCTATATGCAGCGCGGTCTGTCGCTGATTACGATGTTTATCGCTTGCTTTATAGTGGGAGCCATTATTAACCCGTTGGCGGCACTGGCAATCATCGTCTGGATGTACAGCTTTTTTGACACCTATGACCTGGTTCGCCATCTGGCGGCAGGCGACCCCAAGGAGGACGGCCTGCTGCTTGTCGGCAATTTCGACGATGTGAAAAAACTCATTCCGCAGCACACCAAGCTGGTTGGCTGGGGCCTGATTGGCTTTGGCGTCTGGGCGCTGTATGATTTGCTGATTGGCAACTGGGTGTACAAGATTTTGACCAATGTGCTGGGCTACGGACATGCATGGGACATTATCAACGGTATACCGAACCTTGTGGTGGGCGGTCTGCTTGTCTTTGCAGGCTTCAAGCTGCTGAATATGCACCCCGCCAAGAAAAACAGCGATGACGAGCTGCCGCCGTATCCGCATGAATAACGCCCTGCCTTCCCCCTTGGGGGAAGGTGGCGCCGCAGCGCCGGATGAGGGGCGGCCTTACGGACACCGCTCGTCCGCCTTTTGCCGCCGGGTAGGGGCGGGATATGTTCCGCCCGCTGCTGACCCACCGCCGCTGTGCCCGCCATACACGCGCGGCCGGGCATGCCCGGCCCCTACCACTCAATATAAATAGAATGAGGTAAAATCATGGATGAACAAACCACCCCGAAAAAGGTCCGCCGCGTCGGCAGCATTGCGTTTGCGCTGGTGCTGATTGCAGCCGGTGTTCTGCTGATCGTCTATCAGTTTGTGCCGCAGTTCGACCTGCTGAAAATTCTGAAATTCTCCCCGGTCATCCTCATTGCGCTGGGCATCGAGATGCTCGTCTACAGCGCCAGGCCCGACGTGAAGGTGAAATTTGACTGGCTCGCCATGCTGGGTACGGCGTTCACGCTCTGCATCGTCGGCACGGCGGCACTGCTGCCCCTGGCAATCAGCGAGTGGAGCCCGGCCCGCAATTACGCCCAGAACCGCATTGAATCGCAGAAAGCGGACGCGATGTACAACGCCATGACCGCCGACCCGGCACTGAAAGCCAAGCTGAACAGCCTGAATGTCGAGGTTCATTTCTTCCACGAGGCCGACGGCGACTACACGCTGCAAAGCGGCGACGACTGCATCCTGTACGCCGCGCTGCAGGGCCCCTACGCCGATGCCGAGACGTTCGCCGCCGACTGTATGGCCGTTATGCAGCGGGCCGCAGACGACGGGCTCGGCTTTACATGCTACCACTTTAACGCCGATGAGGACATCGACGACGGCATCAGCTACTACCTGGACTGCGTTGCCTCCTACCCGGCGGGGCTGACCGCTGCCCAGGTGGCCCAGCGCGTCCAGACCAGCTACCACTATGACAATAACAGCTTCTCCAGCGAAGCAGACCGGGATGATTACATCCGCCTCCAGCTGCAGAATGAGATTTCCGACGAGTACGCCGACCGGCACGACGGTGCCTATCCCGACGAGAAATACCTGAACGAGGAAACCGAGCGCCGCCTTGCCGAACGAACCGGCATGGCCACGCCTGAAAGCGCACAGGCATAAGCACGCATAAAAATTACCCGGAGCCCAACCAAACGGGCTCCGGGTCTGTTGTTATACGCTCTCGCCCTCGACCAGCTCAAAGGGCACGGTCTCGTGGCGGGCGGGGGCGTTTTCCTCTATGCAGCGCAGCAAAATGTCGGCGGCGCGCTCGGCAAGGACGGTGGTATTCTGCCGGATCGTCGTCAGCCGCGGCACGGTGTACCGCCCCAGCGCAATGCCGTCGTACCCGGCCACGGCAATGTCCTGCGGTACACGCAGGCCGTGGTCCTGTATGGCCCGGATGGCTCCCACCGCCATCAGGTCCGACATGGCGAAAATCGCCGTAAGGCCGGGGCAGTGGGCCAGCAGGTGCTCGGCAGCTGCATAGCCGCCCTGCATCGAGAAGTCCGCAAGCCGGTACTGCCGGTCAAAGTCGAACGGCACGCCGAGCCGCTGCAGGGCATCCAGACAGCCGTCCAGCCGCTGCTGGCTCGGGCGGGAGGTCTCGGGCCTGTCGCCGATGATGCCGATGACACGGTGGCCTTTGGCATATAACTGCTCGATCATCACGGCAGCGGCAGCGCGGTCATCCACGCTGACGCTGGACAAATTCTCAATGCCCAGCCCGGCGGCGTTGTTCGTCAGCAGCAGGCAGGGGATGCCCAGCGACGCCAGCGCCGGGGTAAAGCATTGCGGGTGCGCACCGATGAAAAAGAGGCCGCAGGGCCGGCGCTCGGCAAAGATGGTCTGTGCGCAGGCCAGCTCGTCGGTACTGACGTTGTTGTAGTAGACCGTCGGCGTATAGCCGCGCGCCTCCAGACAGGGCTGCAGCTTGTCCAGCAGATCCGCAAACAGAGCGTTCTGCGTTCCCTTTACAATGAGGGCCAGCCCCTCCGGCACCTGTTGCTTCAGATGCTTGGCATTGGCGTTGGGCTGGTAGCCGTGCTGCGCCACAACGGCCAGTATTTTCCGGCGTGCGTCCTCGCTGACGCGGGGGTTGTTGTTCAGCACGCGGGACACTGTGCCCACGGCATAGCCGGACTCGCGGGCAATATCCTTGATGGTCAAAGCTGCGCCTTCTTTCGCGTTGATTTGCTACCAGTATACCATATCCAACCAAAAGGGGAAAGGGGGAGGCTCCCTGCGGATTTTGCGGGGCGCTTTTTATTTTTTCGGATTTTAAAAATTCCGCCCCGCAACCTCTTGGCAAACAGGGAAATTTCTGCTATACTATTCTATACATCTGTGAGGGCCGTTAGCTTAACGGTTAAAGCCGGCGGCTCATAAACATTGGATGTTAGGATTTGCATCCTTGAAAGAATTCGATAAATCGTAAGATTTGCGATTTTCATAGTTGATTTTTCTGCTTTCATCTACAACCCATCTACGGGCGGTTCGCAACTGCTTGTTTGGGTTGTTTCATAAGGGCCATTAGTTCAGCGGTTAGAACTCTCGGCTCATAACCGAGTTATCGCAGGTTCGAATCCTGCATGGCCCACCAAACAAGAAAAATCCGAACCTGTTTCCGATTGGAGAAGGGTTCGGATTTTTCGTTTTCTTCGGGTACAACAACGAAGGCTCCCGTGGACGGCGCAAAACTCCGATACCTTGTCATAGACCGTAAGACAATCACAAGATTTGGAGGGTATGATTATGAAGTACGATGAAAGAGCCTGCAAGTTTAATATAGACACTGGCTGCGTGGAGCTGCTGCTCCGGGACGGGAGAAAAATCTCCATTGACTGCACCGGGGTCGAGGATGCGTTGGATGTGACCATGGCACAGCAGACCGAATTGGACTACCTTATCTATAATGACCCGCTGGGCTATGCCGATTTGATCCTGAACGGCGACCCGGAGGAATATTTGAAGAATACAACCGGGAGCCATGGGCTAGAAGATTAAGGACAAAAAAATAAAAGGTGTGCCCAGCTGGACACACCTCGGCGAGATACATCTATGTAATGCAGGGCGTTCCCTTTACCGGGAGCGTCCTGCTGTTTTTATGCGGCAACAGGCAATGCTTGTAGAGCTTCCTGCTCTTTCAGCCATTCCTCATATTCACGCTGGCCTTCCTCGCTGTTGAAAAACTCAACCATGGAGGGATAAAAGCAACGTGCAAGGGTCTTGATTGCTTCATCCGGGTAGCCGGATTTGTTTGACTTCTTCTTTTTGTTCAAATGGTATCCTCCGAAAATCAAAGTTCCATATCCTGCCCACGCTTGCGGTTTCGCTGCGGCACATTCATGGTGCGCTCCTGCTTGGGGGCAAGAATCTTTTCCAGAAAGCCGCGCACCAGTTCGGGCGCACGGTGGAGAGCATCCAGATAGGGTTTCACGTCGTACCACAGGTCGTGGTACTTGTTGCTCCAA